>TARA_R110002124_G_scaffold2783_7_pt1 | contig 11338 bp, 7 predicted proteins | sample TARA_R110002124 | Tara Oceans TARA_R110002124 (sample SAMEA4397445) | marine metagenome | biome: Polar Biome; feature: [SRF] surface water layer (ENVO:00010504); material: water (ENVO:00002006), including particulate matter (ENVO:01000060) such as... | depth 5 m | reverse complement strand
TTTATAATAAAAGGAGCAAAGCTATGTTTCATAATTGCACCCGCAAAACCTTGTCGCTCACTGCAATGCTGGCCTCCGGGCTGGCTGTCAGCACTGCGATGGCTCAACAGCTGGAAGAAGTCATCGTCACGGCACAAAAACGTGCTGAATCGCTGCAGGATACGCCGATCGCGATCAGCGCTTACACCAGCGAAAATATCGAGGCCATGGGGTTGATTGATGCCAAGGATATCGGCGCCGCGTCGCCGTACCTGCAAATGCCGGCATATCCCAATGCGACCAACAACCTGGCACTGTTTATTCGCGGTATCGGCAATGCGGATTCTATCGTGCTGACCAAGGATCCTACCGTCGGCCTGTATTACGACGGGGTGTATGCGGCGCGATCCACCGGCTTGCTATCCGATCTGTCCGAGCTGGAGCGTGTGGAAATCCTGCGCGGCCCGCAGGGGACGCTGTACGGTCGAAATACCATGGCGGGTGCCGTCAATTTCATCAATGCAAAACCGACCGGCGAACTGGGTTTTAAACAGACCCTGAGTGCCGGCAATTACGATAGCTGGCGCTCCGTGAGCCATTTGAACCTGCCCGATGTATCAGGCTTCAAAGCCAAGTTGACAGCGGCCTTCTCCGACCGCGATGGTTGGGTGCAGAACGAAGGATCAAACGAGGTGCCCGGGTATGACTACACGGATTACTACAAGAAGGAGACGCAGGGCTACCGCGCTGCACTGCGTTTTGACGGCATTGACAAACTGCTGGTTGACTACAGTTACGATTACTCGGATGTGACCTCGTCGCCGCCCTACTTTCAATACAGCGGTCCTACCGGCGGTTTCACGGTGGCGGGCCTGCCGATTACCAACAGCTTTCAGAACAGGCTGAAAAATACCCGTTCCCCTACCGGTGGAGCGCAGACGGCATACTACCTGCCGGACTCGAAAACCGAGGTTAACGGGCACAACCTCACTGTCAGCTACGAGCTTAATGATAACCTGACGCTGAAGTCGATCACTGGATACCGGGATTTCGACGACGATATCTCACAGAATTTTGCGCAGGCGTTTGGTGACGCTGGCAGTCTGGAGGTATACACCAAAACGCAGCAGGACCAGTGGTCGCAGGAATTGCAACTGCTGGGCAGTGCTGAGCGCCTGCAGTATGTCGGTGGCCTGTACTATTTCAATGAAAACGGCGACCAGAAAGAGCGGCAATACCTGGATCGTGCAGCCGTGGAGGAAATGGGCATTTACGCCTTTGACTTTGTCACCATGATGCCGTGTTCAGACGGTACGCGGCCGGGGCCGATCTGTACCGATTTCGTGAATGCCACTCTCCCCAATTACCTGGGTGAGTACAAAGTCAGTACTGACGTCGAATCCTGGGCGGCTTATGGCCAGGGTACTTTCACCCCGAACATTCTCGATGACAAACTGGACCTGACGCTGGGGCTGCGTTACACCGATGATCAGCGCGAGGCAAGCCGCACCAACGATGGTTGGTACGCGAACTCCTTTGCGCCAGGACGCACCGACTCCAGCAAGGATCGCTTCGATTACACAGCGATTGCTGATTACAACTGGACCGACGAGTTTTCGACCTATGCCAAGGTGTCCACCGGGTTCCGGTCTGGCGGCTCCAGCCGCAACGGTGTGGATTTCAATAAACCATTTGACAGCGAAGACCTGACGTCCGGTGAAATCGGTTGGAAATCGGAATTGCTGGACCAGCGTGTCCGCTTCAACGGTGCGGCCTACTACATGCGCATCAACGATATTATCCTCGACTACCTGCCCGACCCCGTGCTGAACCCGCAGCTGGTGGAATCCTTCAACTCTGGGGATGCAGATGTCTACGGTCTGGAGATTGATCTGCAGGCGGCTATCACCGACCAGTTTCTAGTCGGCTTGAGTTACGCCTACCTCGATTATAGTTTCAGCAACGTTGATTTTCCGGATGGCACCGATCACACCGACACGACAGAGTTGGTCTGGGCCCCCAAAAATGCCTATGCGATCACGGCCGACTACGAGCTGCCGATCAGTATCGGACAGGTTCGCTTCCATCTCGACTACTCCTGGCAGGATGACCAGTTTGCGCTGGCAAATACCGAGTTTGGTAAAGTGGAGGTAGCCGACTACGGTTTGCTGAACGCGCGTATCAGTCTGGCCGATGTTGATATGGGTGGTCACAACTGGCAGTTCGCTGTGTGGGGTAAAAACATCACAGACGAGGATTCCGTGAACTACCGGATTGGCGCGACCGCGACCACCTACCTGGCGCCCGCGATGTGGGGCGGTGAGGTGATTTTCGAGTTCTGATGCAGAAAATCAGCACGCGCCGCGTGCTGACAGGTGGAAAAAGGGGGTGCCAACGGTAGCCCCTTTTTTTTGATACATGCACTGGAGAGCCCCGCGAAACGCTGGAGATACTTGAACGTACTCAAAACATACTGTATGTTCAAATCCGTTCTTCCCTAGGTGGACAGGCGCAGGCGTGTCCTCCCGCAGTGTCTATACTGAAGTGGTCTTCTCCCGGCGGTTGTATGGCTGTCCGGCAGTAAACCAACGGAACTATGAGGTAAACCCGTGAGCGATCTTGAACAATTCCGCCAGGACACCCGGGCCTGGTTGGAGATTAATTGCCCCGAGTCCATGCGAGTGCCGGTCAAGGGCTTTGAAGACTTTTATAACGGCGGGCGCAATCCTGAGATTGCGCACCCGGATCAAAAACTGTGGTGTGACCGCATGGCGGAGCGGGGCTGGACGGTGCCGCACTGGCCAAAGGCATACGGTGGTGGCGGGCTGGACGCTGCAGAGGCCAAGATTCTGCATGAAGAGATGGCCAGGATAGGGGCCAGACGGGCGCTGGACAGTTTTGGTATCTCCATGCTGGGGCCGGCACTGCTGCACTTCGGGAGCGAGGAGCAAAAGCTGGAACACCTGCCGAAGATCGCGCGCGGCGAAATTCGCTGGTGCCAGGGGTACTCCGAACCCAACGCCGGTTCTGATCTTGCCAGCCTCGCCACCAGGGCTGAGGACAAGGGTGACCACTATGTAATCAATGGCCAGAAAATCTGGACTTCCTACGCCGATAAAGCCGACTGGATATTTTGTCTTGTGCGTACCGATAACTCCGGCAGCAAGCACGAGGGTATCAGCTTTGTGCTGTTTGATATGGATCAGCCCGGCGTCACCGTGCGCCCCATCAGACTGATCAGCGGCAGTTCGCCCTTCTGCGAAACTTTTTTCGACAATGCTGTCGCCGACAAAAAGAATCTGGTCGGTGAAGCGGGTAACGGTTGGACTATCGCTAAATACCTGCTGACGCATGAGCGCGAAATGATTTCCGGTTTCGGTGCGGCGCCCAGGAAATCCGTGGGTCAGGTGGCGGTCGACACCATAGGCGTTGATGCAGCCGGACGCCTGGCGAGCCCTGTGTTGCGCCAGGCGATTGCGCAGTACCAGCTCGACACCCTGGTGTTCGGCGCGACAATGGCGCGGGTGGGGGATGAGGCGAAGGCGGGGCAGGGGCTGGGCGCCGCGTCCTCGATATTCAAATACTACGGTACTGAGCTGAACAAGCGGCGCAATGAGCTCAACCTGGCAGTGTGCGGTGAGCAGGCGCTGGGTTGGGAAGGCGAGGAGTATCGCGAGGGTGCGCTAAGCCGTGACTGGTTGCGCTCCAAGGGAAACTCCATTGAGGGGGGCACCACCGAGGTGCAGTTGAATATTATCGCCAAGCGAGTGCTTGGCCTTCCAGACGCGTAGCGCTGACCAGACGAAGGATATCGAGCTATGGCATTGGTATTGAATGAAGAACAGGTGATGCTGAAGGAGTCCGCCGCAGGCTTTTTGGCGGAGAAGGCGTCCGTTGCCCAGTTGCGAGCCTTGCGCGACAGCCACAGTGATCGCGGGTTTAGCGATGACGTGTGGCAGGAAATGGCGGAGATGGGTTGGGCCGGTATCGCCATTGCGGAGGCTTATGGCGGACTGGGATACGGTTATACGGGCCTCGGATTGGTGTTGGAGCAGGCCGGTCGCAATCTCAGCGCTAGCCCGCTGCAAGCCACCGTGCTGGTGGCTGCCACGGTTATCGGCGAATTGGGTAGTGAGCAGCAGCAAGAGCAATTGTTGGCCGCGATAGCCAGCGGTGAGAAACTGGTGAGCCTGGCGTTGCAGGAAGGTGCTCACCACGCCCCGCTGCTGACCGCACTGAGTGCCATGCCCGAGGGCGATGAGTATATCCTCAACGGTGAAAAAGTCCTGGTGCTGGACGCCACGGCGGCAGATGCGTTTGTGGTTATCGCGCGCACCGCTGGCGAGCCCGGTGATGAACAGGGTCTGAGTGCCTTCCTGGTGGATGCGGGAACAGCGGGCCTGACCGTGCAGCGTCGCAGCCTGGTGGATTCTCGCAATGCCGGTGCGCTGTCACTGGACAATGTGCGGGTTGCGGCGGGCAGTCTGCTGGGTGAGCCGGGCGCGGCCTGGGGTGGCCTGAGCCGGGCGCTGGATATCGCCAACATCGGTTTGGCTGCGGAGCTGCTCGGCCTGTCCACCGAGGCGTTTGAGCGCACCGTTGCCTATCTGAAAGAGCGCAAGCAGTTCGGGCGGGTGATCGGCTCCTTTCAAGGGCTGCAGCACCGCGCCGCCGAGTTGTTCGCCGAACTGGAACTGTCGCGGTCCATTGTATTGCAGGCGCTGCATGCGATTGATGCCGGTGAGCAGGATCTTTCGTTGCAGGCCAGTGCGGCGAAAGCCAAGTTGTGCGAGGTGGCGCAGCGTGTGACCAACGAGGCCATCCAGATGCACGGCGGTATCGGGATGACGGATGAACACGAGATTGGCTTTTTTATCAAGCGCGCCCGGGTCGTCCAGCACCTCTTTGGCGATTATAACTACCACCTGGATCGGTTTGCCCAGCTCAACAATTTCTAGTTAAACCATGTCAAGGGACAGTCGATAATAATGAAGCCTGAAATCGAAAAATTTGATGAAGTCGTGGCTGGCCTCACCGGGCCCGGACAACCTTTTGAGGTCAACACTATTGAGTTGGGCGGTATCGAGTACCGCAATTTCGCCACTTTACCTGCCAACCTGGGCGCTTACTACCAGGTCATGCAGCAGCACGCCGACAAGGATTTTGCGGTGTACCTGGAGGAGCGCTATACCTTCGGCCAGGGCTATCAGCACAGTTGTGAATTCGGCGCTGCACTCGTTGAGGGCTATGGAGTAGGCAAGGGTGACCGGGTCGCGATTCTCAGCCGTAATAACCCGCAGTGGTTGATGGCGATGATTGCCATCACCTCCATCGGCGCTGTCGCCGTTCCGATGAATGCCTGGTGGACGACTGAAGAGCTGGACTACGGTATCGCCGATAGCGGAGCGACCGTGGTGGTCGCCGATCGTGCGCGTGTGGAGCGCCTGATGCCCATTGTGAAAAAGCATGGATTACGGCTCATCTCCGTTGACGACTGTAGCGGCCTGGCCGTCGATCACACGCCGTTTTCGGAGTTGCTGCACGTATACTCCGGTGCCGGTATGCCGCAGGTGGATGTGACTCTGGAAGACCATGCGACGATAATGTATACCTCTGGCTCCACCGGTCACCCCAAGGGTGCACTGTCTTCCCACCGAGGTGTTTTGTCCGCCCTGTACAGTTGGATGTGCCTGGGTGTAGCTACCAAAATCACGGCGAGCCAGGCGGTCCGTGACGAGGGCCTGCCACCCTCGGCGCTGGTGACGATTCCGCTGTTTCACTGCACCGCCAGCCACTCGGCTTTCCTGTTGTCGCTGGTGGTGGGCCGCAAGATGGTAATCATGCACAAGTGGGATGCGCAGGAGGCCCTGCGACTGATCGAGAAAGAGCGCATCACCTGGTTCAATGGTGTGCCCACCATGTCGGCGGAATTGCAGGCAGCGGCCGAAACGACTGATCGCGACATATCCTCACTGACTGAGATCATGGCCGGTGGTGCGGCGCGTCCACCGGAGCAGGTAAAAAAGATCAGTGGTACCTTCAAAAAATCCGCCCCCGGTATAGGCTACGGTCTCACGGAGACCAATGCATTGGGTGCGGTGAACGCCGGCGCGTTCTATATCGCCAGGCCCGACAGTTCCGGCAGGGTGGTGCCCCCGGTGACGGAGTTTCGAGTCATTGACGGGGAGGGCCATCCACTGCCCGCCGGGGAGCGGGGTGAACTGTGTATCAAATCACCGGCCAATATTCTCGCATACTGGAACAAGCCGGAGGCAACTGCCGAGGCCTTTATCGATGGCTGGTTTCACACCGGGGACGTGGCCTATCTGGATGAAGACGGCTTTGTGTATATCGTCGACCGGATAAAGGACATTATTATCCGCGGTGGCGAGAACATCAGCTGCATCGAGGTGGAGGCGGCTATATATGCGCATCCCGGAGTTCACGAGGTCGCCGTGTTCGGTCTGCCGGACGAGAGGCTGGGTGAGATCGTCGGCGCCGCCGTGGTGCTGCGCGATGGTGTGAAGATGACAGCGGACGAGTTGCGCGCCTACCTCGTTGATCACCTCGCGTCCTTCAAGATACCGGCATATATCTGGTTTCGCACCGAGCAGTTACCGCGCATCGCCTCGGGCAAGATTTTCAAGCGCCAGCTCAAGGCCGACTACGCCGCGGAACTGGCTGCACGCTAGACGCGACGCAGCCTCAACTGCAAACACAGGTAATCGATACATCAACGGGAAGGGAGAGTGACAATGGATTTAGGCATCAGCGCCAATGTGGCACCGCTGTTGGCAGAGGTAAAGCAGTTTATAGAGAATGAAATCCAGCCAGTGGAGCACGAGTACTATGCAGACATAAACGTGGGTGACCGGTGGACCTTTACCGATCGCCAGAACGATATCCGCGAGGGCCTCAAAGCGAAGGCGAAAGACCGTGGGCTGTGGAATTTCTTCCTTACCGGGGAGTCGGGTTCCGGCCTGAATACCGTGGAGTACGCGTATCTTGCCGAGGAGATGGGCAAGTCGCATATGGCCGCCGAAGTGTTCAATTGTTCGGCACCGGATACCGGCAATATGGAAGTGCTGCACAAGTACGGTACCGAGGAGCAGAAAAAACAGTGGCTGGAGCCGTTGCTCAACGGGGAGATTCGCTCGGCATTCGCGATGACAGAGCCCGGAGTGGCGTCGTCCGACGCTACCAATATCTCCACGGCCGCGGTGCTGGAAGGTGACGAATGGGTAATCAACGGAGAGAAGCACTATGTCTCCGGCGCCGGCGATCCTCGCTGCAAGATCATGATTGTAATGGTGAAGACCAATCCCGAAGCCGCAATCCATGTACAGCAATCGCAAATACTGGTGCCCACGGACACCGCTGGATTTGAAAATATCCGGCCGATGAACGTGTTTTCGATGGACGATGCGCCGCACGGTCACATGCACCAGAAGTTCACCAATGTGCGTGTGCCGAAGGAAAATATTCTGCTCGGTGCCGGTCGCGGCTTTGAAATCTCGCAGGGACGTCTCGGGCCTGGCCGCATACACCACTGCATGCGCGCGATTGGCGCGGCAGAAAAAGCGCTGGAACTGATGTGCAGTCGCGCCGTGTCACGCACGGCGTTCGGCAAGCCATTGGCCCGTCTCGGCGGTAATATCGACATCGTCGCCAACGCCCGCATGGATATTGAGCAGGCCCGCCTGCTGACGCTGAAGACGGCGTGGATGATGGACAATGTCGACCCCAAAGAGGCGCGAGTGTGGATATCCATGATCAAGACCGCGGTGCCGAATGTATCCATCCGCATCGTCGATGAGGCTATACAAATGTTCGGTGCGCTGGGTGTCTCGCAGGACACACCGCTGGCGACCATGTATATGGCACAGCGTACCCTGCGCCTGGCGGATGGCCCCGATGCGGTGCATCGTATGGTCGTGGGTCGCAATGAACTGAAAAAATACGTTCCCCAGGAGGGTGTTCGCGCAACCTTCCGGGACGGTTGATAGCCTCACGTTCCAGGCCGGGCGAACTCGATTGTTGTTCGCCCGGCACTCACACTTCAGTTTCTGCGCCCCTGTAATGTTGTGTCCTTCTGCGGTAGCCTCTGGGGCATAAACTAATAATAAGAGTGCAATCCGATGTGTACCCCCAGCAAGCAACACCGGGTCGCGTGTGTCGCGCTGGCCCTGTCTGCGGTAACACTGCAGGTTCTGGCGCAGGCTAACAGGCTCGAGGAAATCATTGTCACCGCGAACAAGCGGGAAGCGTCGTTAATGGACAGCGCCGCATCAATCAGCGCTTTCGATAGCGCCACCCTGGACCAGTTGGGCATCACCGGTGCTCAGGATCTGGTGGTACACACGCCCTCACTCTCGATTACGACGTTCAGGGTCAGTATACGAGGGGTCGGGCGGCCGAATCTGGCCGTGGGTTCAGAACCGGGAATCGGCATTTACTGGGACGGTGTATACAACTCCGAGAACGACATATTCGGCCTTTCCGAGTTCATGGATATAGAGCGTGTCGAAGTGCTGCGCGGTCCGCAGGGTATCCTGTACGGGCGCAACTCGGTGGGCGGTGCGATCAATTTTGTCAGCAAGCGAGCAAATGAGGAGTGGGGTGGGACTGCCACGGCCCAGCTTACCAATTATGACGGCAGGTTGATCCAGGCTATTGCCAGCGGCCCGATCACCGACAAACTGAAGTTTTTGGCCGGGGCATCCTATATCAGTCATGAGGGCTACCAGAAGAATATTTATAACGGCAAGGACTACCAGCAACAGCAGACCCCATACGGCACGTTCAGCCTGGAACACCAGACAACCGACCGCTGGAATACGGTGCTCAAGGTGCTGGGAACCGACCAGGATTACAGGCCGTCAAACGGCTACATTCTCGAGCCGTTTTCGCGCGAACTGAACCAGCAGGTCGCCGATGTGGAAACGGGTATGCCCATCAGTCTTCCCGGTATGTTCCCCGCTCAAAACTTCGTCAACATGCGCCAGGGCCTGGCGATAGAAAATCCCGCACTGGCCAATGAGGACAAACTGAAACAGGATCATGATCCCTCGGTAAAGATTCGCCGCTGGGCGACGTTTATCAACAGCGAATACAGTGCAGACACCTACTCGCTGAAATACACCGGGGGTTACTCCCGCTACTGGTTCGATTCTGATACCGATGCTGATGGTAGTGCGGCGGAGGATTCAGGCGTGGACTGGAGCAAACTGTTGCTGGGCGGCATCCCTGTCGCCAGCCTGCCGGGCTCGCCCGGCTATCACGTGACGCCAGCTGAAATGACGTACGTGGTGAACCAGGAGGCCACATTCGCGTCCCACGAACTGCAGTACTCCTCGGAATGGGACAGCGATTTCTCGCTGCTGGGTGGGCTCTATTACTACCACAGTGACGAAGAACAGGTGGTCAGTTACCGTGAGTGGAACGACGATTTGATGGCGATGTATGCTTTTTTTGGGCCGTTTGTGACCAACGTGGTGAGTGACGACAACTACCTGTATCGCGGCGATGCACATGTCGACACCCGCTCGTACGCGACATTTGGCCAGTTGGGATGGGACTGGACGCCAGACACAACACTTACCTTCGGTCTGCGGTATTCCTATGACGAAAAGAAAGGGGAGGACAACACCTTTGTGCAGTTTGTCGGAGATCCTGCGGACCCCACGGTATATCGAAAGCAGGACGATGACTGGGACGGTTGGACCTGGCGACTGGGCGTGGATCACTTTCTTTCGCCGCAGCAGTTTTTGTACGCGTTTGTTGCTACCGGCTATCGCTCCGGCGGGTTCAATTTCCAAAAGCCCACCGCCAGCCCCCTGGTCGACGTGGTCAAGCCGGAAGAAATTATTTCCTACGAGGTGGGGTATAAGGGTGCGATGCTCGAGAACCGGCTGAATGTGTCGCTGTCGGCGTACTACTACGACTACACCGATTTACAGGTGATCAAGCAGGATGTCGAAAACGGTATTGCACTGAATACCTTCGAAAACGCCGATGACGCCAGGGCGATGGGCGTGGAAATGGAATTGAGGGCTCTGCCGGTACCGGAAGTGATGCTGAGTGCGACCTATTCCTACAACGGGACCGAGTTCAAGGATTTCTCCAGCAAGGACGCCAATGCCTGTACCCTCGGACCGTATGCCCAGGGGTATACCGAGGCGCCGCTGTGTACCGAGGAGCAGGACCTCAGCGGCAATGAATTCGCCCAGACGCCTGAGAACAAGGTATCCCTGAATGCCACGTATTTCTGGGAACTGTTCCAGCTGGACTGGTCAGCAACGGCCACATATTACTACCAGAGCGAGCAGTGGATGACGCCCTTCAACAACCCGAGCTACGACAAGGTCGGCAGTTGGGATCGCTGGGATGCACGCCTGACCGTTGCGACGCCGGACCTGGAGTGGGAACTGACAGCGTTCATCAAAAATATTACTGACGACCGGGAAATCATCCGGCGCGATCGTCCCAGCACGGTCACGCACAACGCGATCACCACCCTCACAGATCCGCGGATTTACGGGTTGAAGGTGCAGTACCATTTTTGAGCGAGTGCCCGGGCCCGGCACATGGTCGTGCCGGGCTGGGTGAAGGCCCCCCGGCGCCAAGCGAAGCGCCTCCCGCGGCTTCGGCTGACCATGCCACTGGTCCGCTCTGCCTGGCGCTGAATAAAAAATACTTGAAGGGAGTAAATACATACTGTATGTTCAAAAACCTTTTTTTGGGCAGTTAATCTCACGCCATCCACCTCTTTTGAGCGCGCTTTCCCTGGCACACCGAAAGGCCTGCGCCGAGCGGGAAGGAACTGGGTGAAATAGTATTGCTCGACTACACTAGAGAGTTTCAGTTGCAGCACATTTGATGAGGAGCGCAGCATGGCAGTAAAAATCGTACCCAAGGAAGAAATGCTGGATGCCATCGGCACCAAGTTTGAGCCGGGCCCCTGGATTGAGGTAACCCAGGATCGGATCAACACCTTTGCCGATTGCACCGAGGATCACCAGTTCATCCATGTGGATCCGGAGGCGGCGAAAAACACGCCGTTTGGCGGCACTATCGCCCACGGGTTCCTGACACTCTCCCTGCTGTCCAAACTGGTCGAGGGCAGTGGTGTCATTCCGGAGAATATTGTGATGGGATTGAACTACGGTTTCGACAAGGTGCGTTTCCTGGCACCGGTAAAATCCGGAAAGCGGGTGCGCGCCAATGCAGAAATCGCCGATGTCACCCGCAAGGACGACAACCGTTTCCTGGTCAAGCAGTCCATCTCCGTAGAGATTGAAGGCGAAGAGACCCCGGCGCTGATCGCCGAATGGTTGACCATGGTTATCTGCGCCTGAGC
>TARA_R110002124_G_scaffold90960_5_pt1 | contig 11344 bp, 5 predicted proteins | sample TARA_R110002124 | Tara Oceans TARA_R110002124 (sample SAMEA4397445) | marine metagenome | biome: Polar Biome; feature: [SRF] surface water layer (ENVO:00010504); material: water (ENVO:00002006), including particulate matter (ENVO:01000060) such as... | depth 5 m | reverse complement strand
CAAAATGAGAACGTTGCCATATTACAATTGCTACACTTTTTCTAACGGTGTTGAATCCAATAGAATCAGAGATGATTACAATGCGGTTACAATAGACAAAGGCGTTAAAGCCTCGATGCCTTTAGCTGAGCAATATAAGGAAGAAAGGAAACCTTCTAGTTTAATATTTTCTGGAATTTACAATTCCACTAGCGGTATTAATAGAACTAATCAATTCATACAAGCCGAGCCAATAACCAAAGATCTTAACCCCATAAACGGAAGTATCCAGAAGATATATGCTAGAGATACTGATTTAGTTACGTTTTGCGAGAATAAAGTATTTAAAATCCTTGCTAACAAAGATGCTCTATTTAACGCTGATGGAAATAAAAATATTACATCTAATAAAGCTGTCTTAGGAGCTACAATGCCGTTCTCTGGAGAGTACGGTATATCAAGAAACCCAGAATCGTTTGCGGCGGAATCATATAGATTATATTTTGCTGATAAAGATAGGGGCGCTGTCTTAAGGTTGTCAAAAGATGGTCTAACACCTATATCAGATAAAGGAATGAGCGATTGGTTTAAAGATAATCTACGCGAAGCTACTTCGGTTATTGGAAGTTACGATAGTAGAAAAAATGAATACAATATCACTGTTGAAACCACCGGCGTTACAAACAACAAATTAAAAGCGTACACACTAAGTTATACTGAAGCAAATAAAGGGTGGGTGAGTTTTAAGAGTTTTGTTCACCAAGGTGGTGTTAGTCACAAAAACATATATTATACCTTTCCTTCTAACAAATATAGTAACCTTACAGAAGAAGATCCATGGGGTAAACCATATAGCGACGTTAACTTTGCTGGTGGGGCTGAAACATTCCAACACGCTTTAGATTTACGCGTTGAGCGCATCGCTAGCACTTCGACCAGCACCTCTATATTGATATCACCCGATCCTAATACCGTGATTTTAGTGGGTATGAATGTCGAGGGTAACGGGGTATCACACGGCACGGTGGTGGCAGTAGTTAATAGCGATACTAGTGTTACAGTTAACAAAGCGGTATATCTGGATGATGGTGAGGTAATAACCTTTACCACTCCTAGGAATAGATTTTATGATCAAAACCACTACTCTATGGTTAAGACTATTTTCAATAAAGATCAGGGTAATGTTAAAAGATTCAAAACTATAAACTACGAGGGCTCGCAAGGTAAGATAATACCTAAAGGAGGTAGTCAACTACCTGGAAACAGGTATGAAATAGAGGGAGTACAACTTGGGCAAATATATTTAGATAACTACGATAAGGAAGGATGGTATGTTCACGAGATAACAACTGACATGCAAGAGGGTTCTGTAAAAGAATTTGTAGATAAGGAAAATAAATGGTTTGATTACATAAGGGGTAAAGAAGGTAATTTAGATGGTGATCACTTAGACACAGGTGACTTTTCTCTACAAGGTTTAGGTATGTTTAATTCATAAAGCAATATGGCAAAAATAATATTAAAAACAAATTTAGTAAACAATACGGTTTCAATCCCACAAGCACATGTAGATGCCGTGGTTGGCCAAGTACCAAATGCAATTGAAATAAGCATAACACCTATTAATGGGTATAAAATTCTTGCAAAAGATTTTTCAACTGGCGTTTTACACACGGCTATAAGTGATGTGGTATTTTTAGGTAATTCAAACGGAAATGTTACCATGAGGGTTTCTTTTAACGCGTTTACTTACACAGGTAGCTTACTTGTTATTAATTTACCTGTAAATGCAAAAAGCAGTTTACTTTCCAACTCGTTTAAACTTGTGGAAAGGATGTCTGTTGACAACAACATTATAGTGAGCGATGGTATTACACGCGCAAAAACATCGTACGCAGGAGGTGGTACTCACAACGTTATTGGGGCACTAGGGAAAACAATAGATGTTATAACTAAAACACTATCTGTACCCGATAACTATTATTTTGCAACCGAACCTAGCTATGTAATAAGTGGTAAGAATAGCAGATACAAAGTTTCTACGTCAGAGCAAGTGGATGGAAAAGGAAGGTTGATTTCTAAAACCTTTAACATTAAATATACTTTCCCAAACATAGAGCTAAACACAGCTTTAATCGACACAATCACTTTTACAGCAAAGTCTAAAAAAATAAAAGTATCATTGCGAGATAAAAAAGTAACCACAGCTAAAGAGGGTAAAATTTATTCTATAGACACAGGGCAAACTATAGGCCCTAATGGTGGGGTTAAAAAAATAGTAATTAAAGGTATACCCGGAACAATGTTTAACGTGGATATAACAACTAGTAGTGGTGAGCTTTACAATCAAACCACGGGTAACTTCACTCAGGGACAACCGTTAAGCGGCATTATTCCGGAGGCAATAGCAGGCGTTGGATATGGGGAGTATAAGAGGTCTATATTAATACCAGCCTCTAGCAGCGCTTCAGCCGTTAATATAAAACTATCAACAAAAGCAGATATTGACCATGTTAAGCTAGCTGATTATCTTTTAGATTCATCTAAACCAACAGAAGGACCGGTTAAAGTTGATCAAGTAATAAATATAAACCCAACACTAACCATAGCATTAAAAGATGGCGGGCCAGTAGATACATCTGAAGATCCAAGCGGGCACCCTGGTATATTTAAAATATTTAGAGAGTTGTTGCACGATGAGCGGTTAGAGGCTGAGCCCACTACATTACTGGGTAGTGAATATGTAGCGAATGGCGTACAGCTGATTGGAGCTGGGGCCGCTAACAGTGGGATATCTAGTTTTTTACGAGCAAACCCTATTGTATATAGAAGCGGGTACGAAGAAGTAGGCCGTAGTTTTATAGTGGCGGCGGATAACGATGCTAATAACCTTAGAATAAATAGAGCACCTATATTTGACAGAAAAGGATACGCAGCTTGGAACTTTTCTACACAACGAGGTTTTGAGGAGTCGGACAGCAAGACTAAAACCGCTGAGGGTATTCAAATTCTATCTGATTTTGGAAGTTCAGTAAAACACACTGTAACCAGCGACACATCAGACGGCGTAGATATAGATTTTGAAACATCACACTGGAGTGTTTCTGGAATTAAAATCAGTTTAGAGGGGATAGATGTTGTTGGGGAAACCGATCTTAGCGAAGCAACAGATGTTGTAGGCACTGGTGATAACAATATTTACAGGTATATTAAGGTGACAATTTCAGACATTGATGGTGTATTTGGAGAAGATGACCTAACCATAGAGCTGAATTTAAAGAATTTTTTAAGTACAATACAAGTATAAATAAACAATATGGCAACAATAACATTTAACGTTCTTAATATCTCGGCGCAGGTTGGTGATATGCTTTTTGCGTCAAGATTAACTTCTGGGCAAGGTGGTTCTAATAATCCAAGTTCTGGAACTACAGATACTAAGCCAAAAATATTAGGGGAAATAACAGCGGTGAATCGTGCTACGGGCGTAATAACATATACCGCGGCAGCCGGTAGCCCAACACTAACCAGTAACCATTTTATTATGTTTGGCAAAAATAAAGCTGCTAATTACTCTGGTATAACCGGATATTTTGCGGAAACTGAATATAGAAATGAATCCACACTTCCAGCGGAGATATTTGCTACAGCTGTAGATTACACTGTTAGTAGTAAATAACTTGCATAAAGTGTGACTATATAATTAATTAAATTTAATAGAATGGATGAAGCGGGATTGTTGAGGGAAATAGAAGATTTGCAAAGATTAATAGATTACAAGGGTTTTGAAGTTAGAAGCTTAGAAGAATCTGATTGGGATACTTTAGTTGGTTGGTGGAAATGGTGGAGGTGGGCAATTATGCCTAAAGATTTTTTACCAGAAAATGGTACTGGAGGAATTATGGTTGTTAAAGACGGTGTTTGTGTTGTAGCGGGTTTCTTGTATACAACTAATGCTAAGGTTGTTATATTAGATTTTATAGTTTCCAACCCAAGTTACAAAAATAAAGATAGAAAAACAGCGGTAGAAGTATTGATAAAAGAAGCCGAGGTTAAAGCTAAAAGACTAAAGTGTAAACACATATTTAGCATTAGTAAAAGCACGCACTTGATTGATGCGCATAAAGAATTAGGGTGGATTGTAGACAACAAACCTTCTTACGAAATAATAAAAAACTTATAAGTTATGGCAGGAGTAGCGGCATTAGTAGTTGGTGGGGCAATGGTGGTTGCGGGAACAGTTAAAGCTATTCAAGGTGGTAACGCTAAGAAGAGGGCTAGGAAAAAGCAAGAAGCTGCGGAAGGCGCGTTGGCGACTGCACAAAAAGATTTAAAAGCCGTTAATACTGAAAACCCTTATAAAGATGCAACCAACGCTTATGAGGGTTTAGACAATAAAATGTCTGGGCTAGACAATGTTTATAATAAGCAAGAGAACGCCTACGATGGCATGGAGAATAAAATGGCAGGTCAGAAAAACGCCTTTGATGACATGGAGAATAAAATGGAGGGGGTTGAAAACTCTTTTGAAGATCTTCAAGTTAACACTCAACAAGCTGAATTTGAAGCTCAACAAAACCAACAGATGCAAGCTAACATTATGAGTGACTTGTCTGGAGCGGCTGGTGGATCTGGTATTGCGGCTCTAGCTCAGTCAATGGCCAACCAAGGTTCTTTACAAGCACAAAAAGCATCGGCATCAATTGGGGCTCAAGAAGCGGCTAACACCAAGTTGGCAGCTAAAGCTGATCAAGACATTAATATGGCCAGCGCAACTGAAGCTTCTAAAATGCAAACAATGCAAGCTGGTGAGCAATCAAGATTAGATACACAATCTCGGGCGGCTGATATGGATATTCAAAAAACTCAAATGAGTGCTGAAGAATCTATGCAAGCAGCTAGGCTTGGTGAAGCTTCTAAATTGCAAATGGCCGAGGCAAGCGAAGCATCTAAATTGCAGGAGCTAGAAGCCCAAGGTGATATGGAGGTGCAAAAAAGAAAGGCTGATGGCGCGATGTGGAGTGCTGAGGCGGAAATGCAAAAGCAAACCACTTTAATGAGTTCTTCCATGGCCCAAGCTAAAATGGCGGCTGGAGAAAAGAAAGCTGCGGATGAAAAAATGTGGGGTGGCGTTAGCGATGCTATTGGTGGTGTAGGTAAAATGTTTGGGCTGTAAGCATAATAATATAATTTAATACAATAAGAATAATATGAAAACGCAAAATATAGAAAAAATGAAAGCATCACCATTAAAGCAACTAGGCAAAACACCACAAGAGCACATGTCAAAAACAAAGGATATGACCGATAGCGGGTTAGACATATTGGCTGGTGCGCAAGACAGAAAGGGTTGGGATGAGATGCAGATGGATATCAAAAGCGTTGAGCCAGAATTAATGAGAAAAAGAAAGCTAAAAGATCAAGTACTTAGAGATAAAGAAAGGCGAGACTTTGATTCAAACGAATCTATAAAACTTAGCGACGCTTATGCAAAAGTAGGGTACACATTGGTTAAGAAATACAAAGAAGAACTGTATGAGGCGTTGGGCAATGAAGATGAGCAAGCACAAAAGGTTGTCAATAGAAAACTAGCTTCGTTAGCAGAAAATTTAAACTCAGTAAGAAATTCTGTACAAGAGTTTTACGAAGATCATTTTAAAGCTAATAGCTTATTGTCAAAAGGAGTGTCAGCACAGCAAGTTAGTTTTGCCACGCAGATGTATTGTAAAAACCCAGATTTAGTTGTTGTTTTTGCTGTTGAAGAAGATGTGTTAAGTGGTTATACTGATTACTATGGAGAAGCCGTTGCGGTAGAACAACAATATTGTATTGTTGAAGATTTCTCTGGCAATCCAGTTATGATCAGTGTTTTAGAAGGTAATAGAGATATGTACTTAAGAAATAATCTAAAAGCTCTAGAGTACATCAATTTTTTAAATGAAACACACGAGGCAGCGGTGAAAGCTAACAAAGGAGAAAAAGCAGTTAAAATAGATCTAGGTGGTATTAACTACAAGATAGATTCGATGTTTGGTTATAATGATGGTACAGCTAGCAAAGAACAAGATGAATTAGTAATGATGTTTTGTCATGATAGTGAGGTGTTGAGAGATGGTAGTAGCTTTAGAAGACATTTGTATGAGCATCCTAATATTGAAAACCTAAACTATGGTGGGTTTGATTGGGACTCAATGGAATTTAATGCTCCAATTGGTCCAGAAGATACTAACCATTGGGCTGACGAAATTAGTGACTATGATAAGTTATTACTGGTTGATGCTTTAATCAATGTTGACAATGAATTTTTTAACATGAATTTATTGAGAACTTTAGTAAAAGAATATTACACTTATAAGATTGAAAATTCTTGGTGGAAAGGCATGGGTTATCCGCAGGGAAAACTAGATGTGATGCGCTTGAAACAAAACTCATTAAAAGAAGCTAGATTTAAAAAAGAAAAAGCAGCAGCAGCAGAAAGTGGTATGCTTAAGTTTCTTTTTGATGGTAAGGTATATCCAACGGGCATGACACCGGCTAAAGTCAAGCAAATGGAAGAAGATAGAAGTAAAGCTGCTAATAAAAACAATCCTGAATTAAAGAAATAATATGTTGAAACCATCACCATTAAAACATAAGGAAGACGGACACGCGTTATTAAGCGAGGAAGCACATACAGAAGCACACGCTGAAGAAAATGTACCCGACAATTTTTTTTCGCAGCCAAATCCAATGAACTTGGATAGACCTCAGACAAATATTCTCGTACCAGAAATAAACCCAAACACTCCTTTAAGTTCCGCAGACTTTTACAACAAAGATAAAAGTGATAAAGAAAGCAAAGATCCATTGTTGGAGGTTGGTAAAGAAAAGGTTGATAGTACAATAAATCCACAAACAGGTGAAAAGTGGACTAGAGAGCAAGCTGTTGCTAACATGAAATCTAAAGGAGAAAAGGGAGCAACATTCAAACCTGAGGATAAGGTTGCAAGCGAAACGGAGTTGTTAAAAGCTTGGTTAAATACTGAATACTTTGGAAAGGGTGTTGCACAAAAAGCTATAGGAAACAACAACTTAACCGCATATCAAAAAAACAACCCTGGGGAAGATGCACTTAGAAAAGATTTTAAATCTAACCTAGGAAGACTAGAGACAGGTAGAGAGGCGTTTCCTAGTTTAACAGATAGCAATTTAGATAATATTTTTGGCGAGGTTTTTGATTCTAAGGTTAGGAATGAAAAAGGTGTTATATCTAAAGCAAGTCAATACACGGCTATAAACGATGGTTTAGAGAAAAAAGTTTCTATTGCCGAGAACATTAACAACTTGTCACAGCTTAAAATAAAAACAAATGAGAGTAGAGCCGAGGCAGAGTATGCTGATGCCGTAGAGCAACTTAGGGCGCTTGGTCCACTAAAGGAAGGAGAGGAAAAATCTCAAGGACAGATAGTGTTAGAGAGATCAATGGATATAAACACGCCGGGTTCATTGGCAGACCGCGCTTTCAACAAGGACGAGTACAAGATGAACTATGGCATTGGTGCCGATGCAAATACCAAAAAGATGGGAATGTACAAAACCGGAAAGCGCATACCTAAGGATGTGGGTTACAAACGGTTTCATGATCCGTCAAGCGGTAAAAATATAAACGAAAAAGAAGCTCGCGCTGTAAGGGATAATGGTGGTACAACCTCCGATATCACTGATGCTTACGAAACCTACTTAGGAACATATGAAAATACATCTCAAGCTGATTTAGCCAAGTACAACGATCAGGTTTTGTTAGAGGAAGCTGGCTATAACATTGAGGGTAAAAAAACTGCAGACTATTACGTAGGAGATAAGATCATGCGTAACATGCTGGCTAAGCAGGGTTATAAAACTGATAAAGAAAATCCAGATATATTCAAAGATGTACCGCTTAGCGTTATGACTAATCTATCTCACGTACCAGGAAAAAGTAATTTTTGGAGCCCAAACACATCATATGCAAAGGGAGAGGTTATACCACAAAGCTTTGAGGGTATGCCTTATGAAAACGAAGAGGAGTTTCACGATCACTTAAGGGTTAGAAGAAATCAAGGAAACAATATCGCCGCTAAAAACGCGGCCTTATGGGAGACATATTATTTAAACAGAGACCCTAGTACTATAGAAAAAAGCAGGTTAACACAATTTTCCGGGGCTTTTGCAAATTCAATGTTTGGGGAACAAATAACTGACGAGCAGTGGGATCAAAGCGGACAAGATATAGTAGATACCATTGACAGGCAAATTGTACCAGATTCTGGCGTAGATGTAAGCTTGGAGCAAGAAAAAAGTTTTAAAAGAACTTTTATGGATAAAGCTGTTGAAGGTGGAGGTGGGCTAGCGGCTATGCTTGCTACGCTAACCCCTATAAATAAACTAGACAAAGCGCTAAGAATATCAAAAAGTATAATGGCTCTTTCGGCACCTAGATATATTAACTCAGCTGGTAAAGTGGTTAAACAATCACAAGCCATAACAAAAGCAGCTAAACAAGGTAAAAACCTGGATGACTGGGCTAAAACTGCTGGTTATACTATGGTTAAAGCAAGTCCTTTACAAAAGGGAATTGGGCTGGCAACACTTGGTATATATGAGGATATAAAAATGCGTGAAGTTTTAGGGGGAATGACTGATGGCAGAATGGAGTTTGAAAGAGGTGTTGGTTTTGGGTTTGCTTTAGGCCCTAAATTACTACCATTTGGTTTTGGTAGATTTGCTAAAGGTAAGAAGTACAACCTAGGTAGTAAAAGTACTCAAATGAATACTTTTTTACAATCAACATTTGTTAATGGTGGTTCTTTTGCTTTGGCTGTTGAAAGTGGTGATTTAATAGGGGCTGTAGTAAAAGACTTGCAAGGAAAAAAAGAATTTGAAACATGGGCTCACCATCATTGGGGCGATAGAGATGAGAACATGTCTCGTATTGGTTTAAACATTATCACGGGCAAGGCACTTGGTCTTAAGAATTTTGACTACATGGACTTTAAAACAACTGAAAGAATAGGTCAGTTTAACGTTCAGTCAATAGAACTTGCAACCAAAGATGTGGGTAGATTAGCAAAGCTAGCCAAAGCCAATAAGATGTATGATAAAAATGGAAACCCAGATGTAGAGAGATTTATAGCAGAAAACCAAAACCACAAAGATGTAGAAAACTACCGTAAGCATTTAGAAGATTTTCAAATGGCTTCAGAGCGATTAAATTTGATTGATCAAACAAAAAAGTGGACTGGTAACGCCGCGGAGGTTGGTAAAACATATGAAGACCACTACAAACCTCTAGTAGACATGTTTAAGGCAAAGGGGAAGAAAGTAAACATAGTTATCACTGATAAACCAGTAATGCAAGACGTTGTCCTACCAAGTGGTGAGGTTGTAAAGCAGGAAGTCAACGCACTGTACACTAGAATGAAAGATTCTAAAGACGGCACTGCAACAATACAAATAAACACTAAAAAATCCAAGGGTAAGCGAACGGCTAATCATGAGGCAATACATGCCTATGTTGATTTAATGTTTGATGGTAATATTAAGTTAAAGGAAAACTTTACAAAATCTTTAAAACAAGCTTTGGTTGGCATTAAAACACCCAACGGAAATCTACATAAAGATATAATGGAGGCTAACGATATCAATAAGATGGATAAGTTAGAGGAAATGATGGCTTATGGTGCTGAGCATATGGGTAAAGCTGAAAATGCTAAACTAGGTAGCGCTTTTCCTGGTATGAAAAAGTTTTGGAATAAATTCGCTAAAAGCACTTTAGGTTTAGAAGCTGACGTAACTACAAAGCAAGACGTTATAAACCTCATGAAAACCCTAGGTAACACCGGTAATCTAAACAAGTTAGAAAGATTAAGTGAAATAATACAAACAGATCCAACTGGAACAGCTAGAGAAGGTCAAGTTGCTAGTGCTGAGATAAACAAAGCTATTGATAGGTTAGATGTAAAAAAAGCTAAGGTTTTAGAAGAAATGAACGATTTAAAAACCGCACAAGGAAACTCAACTAAATTTCAAAAAGAAGTTGATGCAAAAAGGGATCTTTTTAACGAGTATAATGAAAGTCAAAAAATACTAAAAAAAGAGTCTGAAATAACTACTGTTGTTGAAAAATCGGCTAAAGATGGTGACATTATGTCACAGGTTGACAAAAACTACACTATTGGAAAGTACAAAGATATGGTTGTTGATGGCAAGACAATACCCGCCAAACAAGTGTTTCAAGATCAACAGAAAAACATGGGGAATAGATCGGTAGCCGAAAACATAAGGACTAGCTCTGGTTTAGAAAGTATGATAAGAAACCAAGCTACTTTAATGAAAGTCCCACAGCAGTACCAACCCAAATTTGTTAAAGACGTTAAGGATAGAATAATAGATAAATTCCTTAAAGAATATGACCCGGGTAAAATAAACAAAGAGTTTGGTAGAGAGTTAACTCCTTTTGGTTGGTTGACAACAAGACCTGGTGGTCGACCAAATATTATGTATAGAGCAGCTGGTGATATTGCTGCTAAGTTTAAAAAAGAAGTACCTACGGTTTCTGCTGATGCTCAAAAAGGCGGGTTTGAAGCTTTTATTGGTTTCTCAGAACAAACTGGATATATGAACACTAGCAAGATGTTTGAGTCTGAGGTTCAAAGAGAGGGAATAGAGTTATCTGAAAGCCCAGGGATGAAAAAAGTCGTGGGAACTAAAGTGGTTGAAGGAGAAACGGTTGATATTACACTAGGTGAAAAGATAGATCAAAAAAGTGGGGCTGATGCTAAAAACCTAGATTTCGAAGCTAAGGGGGCTAAAGATATAGTTAGCTATAAGAACATAAAGTCTAATGCCGAAAAAACAATTGGCAAGGAAGTTGCTGTTGATTATTATGGTATGTCGCTTGAAACGCATAATAAAACGCTAAAGAATGAATCTCAAACACTTAATAATCCTGATATAGAAAACATTTTAAAAGTTATAAAAGAAAACATTGGTGGTGAAATAAAAATGATGCCAAGGTGGAAGCAATCAATAATTGATAAAATATCAGGCGAAGAAGTTGCTTTTGATATCGTTGGTGGTAAGTTTCCATCTGAACCAAAGGCTACTGGAACAACTACTTCTGTGTTAAAACTTAAAGATAAAAACGGAAATGGTTTGTTGTACAAAGAAATACAGCAAACAGGAACTAAAGGCTCTAAGTACGAGTACTCTGATAGATTGCTTGAGTATCACGAAAAGTTAAATCCTGACGCTAACGTAAGGTTTGAGCAAGATATTGTTGAGGCTTTGGGTAGCGGAAACAGAGCTGAAATAAGTGGAAAGCTTAAAGGTTGGGTGATGCAAAGAA
>TARA_R110002124_G_scaffold23098_1_pt1 | contig 11344 bp, 6 predicted proteins | sample TARA_R110002124 | Tara Oceans TARA_R110002124 (sample SAMEA4397445) | marine metagenome | biome: Polar Biome; feature: [SRF] surface water layer (ENVO:00010504); material: water (ENVO:00002006), including particulate matter (ENVO:01000060) such as... | depth 5 m | reverse complement strand
CTAATACTGAAGTAGACGGAGTATTAAACTTCCAACAACAAGGAAGTGGATACTTTAAAATTGAAGGATCAAACGGATTTATTGTACCTGTCGGAACAAACACACAGCGTCCTGGAGCGGCAAATCGCGAACAAGGAATGACACGGTATAATACAGAACAAAGATATTTAGAAATATGGGACGGATTTAGTTGGGTTTCAGTAGCAGGCGCTACAGGATCGATCAGTGTAAACGCAGCAGAAGATCTAGCAATTGAATACGTACTAACATTAGGATAAAAAAATGGCAACGCAATTTAAAAATAAAATAATACAACAAGTAGGTGCTCAGCAGATAGTTGCATTACAAACTGATGCTGCTACAAGATCGACTATTATTGGTCTTACTCTGGCTAATTTAACTGATTTTATTGTATATGCTAGTGTATTAATAAAAGCAGATGATAGTGCAGTGGGATATTTTCTAAAAAATGTTATTGTTCCACCTAACACTAGTTTACACGCACTGGCAGCAGGTGAGAAATTAATACTTGCTCCGTCAAATGAGCTATATATTGTAGCAGACCGAAATGAAGCATTAGACGCAGTTATAAGCTACGTAGATATTGTATAAGGAATAAGGATATGTCAAATTACACAGGAATGTCTCCGGACACTATGATGGGAGCAGTAGCAAACAGATTCTTTTACGGCTTGCGTAGAACTGATCAAGGCGAACTATTCATTGGTAAATCAGATCAAATGAAAACTGATGACGCCCATACAGTTACAATCAACAACCCAGGTGCACCTGCAGATAACTTTCCTAACTTTGAACAAGGGCAAGACTTTTACGAAGGAAGAGATGTACACCATAATTTAGTACACGGCAATTTAAATTATGAACAATTACGCTGGGACGAAAGAAATGTTTCTTATTATATTGACGCAGATGGTGAATTGGTAGCAAGAATAAATCATAGCTTTACATACGATGAAAATTCAAGCACTACCGGACTTGTAGCATACAATAAAAACGACTACGACATCAGTGTTGCAAGCGGCACTAATAGTTATGGCACTGGCAACAAATATTATATCGAACGTCATGATGGTGCAAGCCCGACTCTTAATTTAGTAGAAGGCGAAACATATATTTTCAGACAAGACAACAGTTCAAACGCTACACATCAATTATTATTTTCAATAACTCCAAACGGAACTTGGGGAGGTGGTGTAGAATATACAACGGGCGTAGCTAAAGAAGGCACAGCTGGAAGCCCAGGTTCGTATACACAAATAACTATAGCAGCCAATGCGCCAGTATTATATTACTATTGTATAAATCATAGTGGTATGGGCGGCCAGGTAAATACAATTACATAATTAGTAACAGGAAAGATAATGGCAGATTTTTTATTAGATAGAATTAGATTTACTTGGACAGCTGGCTGGGTATCTGGACAAGTGTATACAAAGGACGATGTAACATACTACAGAGGACGAGTGTATGTTTGTATAACAGGACATACAGCTGGCGCTGATATAAGAACAGACATTTCAAAATGGGAATTAATGTTTGACGGTCAAGAATGGAAAGGTAACTGGGCAGCAAATACCGTATATGGTATCGGAAACCTTGTAAAATATAACGGGTACATTTACAGATGTGTATCTAATCACACTAGTGTTATATTAAATAATTTAGGCTTACCGAACGATTTAGCTCATTGGACACTTCTTGCTACAACATACGATTGGAAAAATATTTGGGCTACTAGCTATAATTATAATTTAGGCGATGTAGTTAGATATAACGGCATTGTTTATATTTGTTCAACATTACATACAAGTGCAGTATCTGCTGCTTTAGGGTTAGAAGCAGACCAAGCTAATTGGAATGTTGTAGTTACTTCTGATTATTGGTCAACTGATTGGGTAATCTCTACTAGATATTTAGTAGACGATCTTGTTAGATACGGCGGCATAGTTTATAGATGTATTACAGCGCATACAAGTGCTGTATCAATTACATTAGGTTTAGAACCAGATCAAGCTAAATGGGAAATTGTAATATCAGGATTAGAATATAAAACTGATTGGCAAGCAGGCATCAAATATAAAGTTAATGATATTGTTAAAGTTGATGCCTCTCTTTACATATGTATAATAGCTAACACATCAGTTAATTTTACTGATGATTTGTTATCTAAGTGGCAAGTTTGGATGCCGGGCATTGGATACGAATCCGCTTGGGAAACTAGCGTAGAGTACGATAAAGGAGATGTTGTTTTATATGGCGGCTACACATATGTTGCGTTAGTTAGGAATATAAATGCTATACCATCATCTACTGGATTCCAAAAAGGCATAGGAAATTGGGATTTAATTAATTCTAATTTTAAACACATGGGCGAATGGGACGACACTACTAATTACAAGACGGGTGATGTTGTTAGACATGGCGGCTATCTGTATGTAGCAACAAACGATTCAAATGCTTCGTTTCCAGATGCCTTAACAGCCTGGAATATAGTAATACCCGGATCTAAATTTAGAGCAGAATGGCAGGATAATAATACATATTATCCTGGCGAGATTGTTACATATTTAGGTACTCCATATACATGCATACTAAGACATATAGCATCATCTTCAGGTAGTAGACCTGACCTTGACCAAGATTATGACCAAGAAAACTTTTGGGAGTATGTAGCGAAAGGTAGTGTAAACAACGTATTAGCTGAAATTGGCGACATAAGAATATATAATTCAGAAATAGCTAAGTTGTCAATTGGATTAGCAGGACAAGTAATTAAAGTAGTTACTGATTTGCCTACATTTAGTAATTTTGGCGTAACCCAAAAGGTATATTTTGTAGGCACACACGGCTCAGACAATGTAGGTTTTGGATTTACTGCTAATGCACCATTTAGATCAGTTAACCGCGCATGTGAATATATTAGAGAAGACGAAGCAGGGCGAGCTCCTGCTACAATTTATATTACAACAGGATTGTATAACGAAATTTTACCTATATCTGTTCCTGCTAACGTAGCATTAGTAGGAGACGAACTTAGAAGTACAGTAATACAACCAGCAGCTGGAAATGAATCTAACGATATGTTTTATGTTCGTAATGGCAGCGGAATTAGAAATATGACGCTACAAGGACTAACAGGAATATTAGGAAGTCCGAATTCTTATCTAACAAAACGTCCATTAGGTGGCGCATTTGTAGGTCTTGATCCTGGCACTGGCCCAGCAGATACTAATGTACATATTACAAGTAAATCACCATACATACAAAATGTAACTACATTTGGTACAGGGTGTGTTGGTCTTAAAGTTGATGGAGCATTACACAATGCTGGAAATAGGTCAATTGTTGCTAACGATTTTACTCAAGTAATTGACGATGGCGTTGGAGCATGGATAACAAATGAAGGACTGTCAGAACTTGTAAGTGTGTTTACATATTTTAATTATATTGGATATCTTGCAGAAAATGGTGGAAAAATGCGTGCCACAAACGGCAACAACTCGTATGGAACTTATGGTTCAGTTGCTGAAGGTGTAACTATTGGCGAAGACCCAATTTTAGCTAATGTTGATAACAAGTCAAAAGAAGCTGAAGTAGGAATAGTTCATAATAACGGCAACGAAATTATGGCAATAGCTTATTCAAACGCTGGACAAACTTACACTAATGCTACATTTACTGTTGCAGGATCTGGCGCAAACGCTAGTTTGACAATGAGTGATTTTAGGGATGGAGCAGTAAGTAATGTAAAAGTTGCAACGTTGGGAGATAGTAGTATTCCGGGAGGATTAAACTATACATCAATCGTTGGCGGAGCTCAAACAGGTGATACTACAAGTATAACACTTGATAATGGAGACTTACAAACAGATGCTGCAAAATATCAAGGACAACTACTATTCATAATCAGCGGTGCCGGCCTTGGCCAATATGGTGTTATTGATACATATACACCAGGAACTAAAATAGCAACAATAGTAAAGCACAGTGATGGCACAGCAGGTTGGGATAGAATTAGCGATAACTATTCTGTTGCTACTGAATTAAATTTAACTACACGATATCAAATTGAACCTAGACTTGTATTTTCAGCTCCTGTTTCAGGTGTAAGAGCAATAGGCAGAGCTGTTGTTGAAAGAAGTAGAATTACTAGCGTAAATATTTATAATCCAGGTTCTGGATATGCAACTACACCGACTATTACTATTACAGACAACGAAGCAACAGTTAACGCTCAGTTTGACATATCTGTACAGGATGGTGTCTTAGGATTGCCAACTTATGCAAATAGAGGCGTTGGTTATATACGATCAACTGCAACGATTACAGGTGACGGTAGTGCAGAAAATAGACAAACTGGTGTAGACCTTAGAATTAGTAATTTAGCACGGTTGCCAGGACCAGGTGACAACGTATCAATAAACGGAATTGAAGAAGTAGTTTATAAACTTACTAGAATAACAGATGTCACAGGAGCTGAACCAAATTTAAGTGCAACTATTAGACTATATCCAAGTATTGGACAAGAAGAAGCACCAGGTGATAATGAATTAATTACTATTAGACAAAGTTATAGTCAAGTACGATTAACTGGACACGATTTCCTAGACATTGGTTCAGGAAATGTAAGCAGTACTAGATATCCACAATTATATCTAGACGGTGTTGATAGTTTAAATACTCCTCAACAACAAAATGAAGTTCAAGAATCAGGAGGAGGTCGAGTATTTTATACAAGTACTGACCAAGATGGTAACTTTAGAGTTGGCGAACTATTTGAAGTTGAGCAAAGTACCGGTATTGTTACTATTGATGCTTCGCAGTTTGATTTAACTGGACTTACACAACTTAGTTTAGGCGGAATACAAGTAGGCGGTAGTGCTGTTGTTATTAAAGAGTTTAGTAAAGACGGAACGTTTATTGCAAATAGTAATAATATTGTACCTACACAGGCTGCTATTATAAAATATTTAAATAGCAGAATTTCCGGAGGTAGTGCAAATGCTTCAACTAATAAATTAATTGCTGGACAAATTGTTGTTGAGTTGAGTACTATTAGTTCAAATGGAACTGAAATAAACATAAACGTGCCTGCAAACATAGCAGGCGGCGGCATAGCAGGCGGCGATATGTTAGCAATGCAATTGTTTGCACATCGATCAAAAAGATAAATATATTAAATAGAGCGGAGTTTTAAATGGCTGAATTTAAATTAGGTAGAATTAGATTTATATGGAAAGGTGCTTGGACAGGCACAACTGTATACTACAAAGACGACATAGTAAAGCATGGAGGTAATACCTTTGTGTGTACTTCAGGGTATACAAGTTCAAGTAATTTTGATACTGACTTTGCTACATATTGGGATAAACTTACCGACGGACAAGAATGGAAAAGTGATTGGGCTGACGCTACTGTTTACAAAATAAACGACATTGTAAAATATGGCGGATATCTTTACGTTTGTAATACAGCACACACTGGCACTACATTACTTGAAAATGATCAGTCTAAATGGGATCTTTACGCCGAAGGGTTTGATTGGAAAAATGCCTGGGTAGCTAGTACACATTATAAAGTAAACGATATTGCAAAATATAATGGTATAACTTATCTATGTATTACAGCACATACTAGTGCTGCATCAGATGCATTAGGTTTAGAAGCAAACCAAGGCAACTGGCAGAAATTTACTGACGGCCTACAATGGAAAACTGATTGGGCAATTAATACTAGATATCGTGTAAATGATGTTGTTAAGTATGGCGGACAACTTTATGTTGTTAATACTGGACACACCAGTGCTGCAACAATTACATTAGGTTTAGAAGCAGATCAATCTAAGTTTGATTATATGCACAAAGGCATTGAGTACAAAGGTACATATGCTATTGGCACACGATACAAAGTAAATGATGTTGTTAAAACAAGCGGCGGACTTTGGATATGTGTAACACCATATACTAGCCGAGACAGAATTAGTCAAGACCAAGCAAACTGGGCAGAATTTGTAGAAGGACTTGAATTTGAAGATAGTTGGGGACCTTATAGAAATTATGAAGTAGGTGATATTGTAACCTACGGCGGATATTCTTATGTTGCTGTTTCAAACAATGTTGGTCAACGTCCAACAGACACTCCTGAGATTTGGGACTTATTTAATACAGGGTTCCGCTTTGTTGGTGACTGGGGTGACGATAGCTCACTACAAGATTATCTAATAGGCGATGTAATTAGACATGGCGGATTTACATATGTAGCTATAGCTGATAGTAATAATCAAGAACCTCCGAATGTTGCATATTGGGATAAACTTAACGAAGGCTTTAAATGGAAAAACACATGGGCCGACGCAACTGAATATGATTTAGGTGATGTTGTTGTATACAATAGCAATTCATATGTTGCAGTATTAAAACACACTTCAGATGAAACAGTTGATCAAAACAGACCAGATCAAGATGCAGACGGTTCTGAATGGAACCTAATGGCAGGTGGTCCAGAAAACAATGTAATGACTACAGATGGTGATTTAGTTTACTATAGTGGCTCAGGTCCATCGAGATTAGGCATTGGCGAAATAGGTCAAATTTTACGAGTGAACGACGCAGCTACAGCACCTGAATGGGGATTCTATGGCGCTGTTAATAACGTTGTCTATGTCGACACTAATGGAGAAGACGGTGTAGCACCAAGTTTTGGCACTACAATTGACAGACCGTTTAAAACTATTAAGCATGCTGCATACAACATTGAAAATGGTTACTTGCGTTCAAATGCACGTAAACTAATTGAAATAAACAGAGCATTTCTTGCAGACGAAGCAGTAGAATGGGTAGATGCACAAGTTACAGCAAATGCCGGAACGCCATTTACTAGTTCGTTTACTTATGATCAAGCGGCTTGGAGAACATACTTAGGACGCTTGGTAACTGCGCTACTTTATGATTTAGGTCATGGTGGTAATGAAGAATCAAGAAAACTAACACTGGCAATTTATAACGCAGGCGAGGTTACAGGTAAAACAGCAGAATTTGTAGCAGCAATAGAATATTTAGAAACAGTTATAGATGCTGTAATAAGTAATGTTGCACCGGCAGCTACATTTGGATCATTAACTAGACATACGGATGCAGCACTTACAGAAGAAACAGATGCGCAAGGTATTATTGGCAATCTTATAGACATACTTACAGCTACAGTAACAGCAGGTGTTACTACTAATGTGCCTACAGAATTACAACCACAAAATACTATCTTTGTAAAAACTGGACAACTTAATGAAGTAGGCCCGATTGTTGTGCCTAAGAACACAGCATTAGTTGGAGACGAATTGCGCTCTACTAGAATTAGTCCAGCTGGTGGATTAGTAGCAGGAGCAGATGTAGCATATAGTTTAGATGGTATTTCTAGATTGCAAGCAGTTATAAGTCTTGCTGTTACTAACCCTGCCGGTATTACTAAAACCACAGGCAATGCATTAGATCCAATTGCAACACATGTTGTAGGAGCTGGCGCAGCTGGCGCAGCAGCCGCTGGAATTGTACAAGACATATATGATCATATTGACTTTGAAATTAATGCTACAGGGACCAAACCAACACTAACAGGTACAATGACAGCATTAACTTCAACTGATTATACATATGCAATTGAATCTATTGAAGCAAACAGAGAATTCTTAAAAGCAGAAGTATTAAGATACATTGCAGTTACATACCCTTCATATACCTATAACACAGCAGCGTGTGCTAGAGATGTCAGTCGTTATATCGACGCTGTACAATATGACCTAATTAACACAGGAAATTACAAAGCAATTAGAGCAGCATCAGCATATGTAAATTCAGTATCAGGCTCATTAGACAAAGATATGTTCTACTTACGTAATGGCACTGGATTTAGAAATTGTACAGTAACAGGTCTAACTGGTTCGCTGGGCACAGCAAATGCATTAGGCACTAAACGTCCAACAGCAGGCGCCTATGTATCACTTGATCCAGGTTTTGGAACAGCTGATGAACACGCTTGGATTACTAATAAATCGCCGTATGTGCAAAATGTAACTACATTTGGTACAGGGTGTATTGGACTAAAAATTGACGGAGCACTACACGGCGGCGGCAACGACTCAATTGTTGCAAACGACTTTACACAAATTTTAAGTGACGGTATTGGCGTATGGTGTACTAACTTAGCAAGAGCAGAACTTGTTAGTGTGTTCTCATACTACGGACACATTGGTTACTTGTCAGAGAACGGCGGCAAGATCCGTGCTACAAATGGTAACTCATCATATGGTGATTTTGGTACTGTTGCTGAAGGCGGTGACGCTACAGAAACTGCTATAACTGCAACAGTAAACAATCAATCAACTGAAGCAAATGTTACTAATGTATTAACAGACGGAAATAATGTTCTTACTCTTGAATATGCAAATGCTGGTGTCACGTATACTAGTGGTGCTACAACTATAACTATATCCGGCGAAGGATTCTCAGCAGCAGTAGGAACAGTTAATGTTAATAACGGCGGTGTGTACGAAGTTAGACTAACTGATCCGGCAACAAACTTTGGCGGTGATGGATTTGTAGATGCAACTAATACTGGACAAACTGGTACAGCAACACAGATTACATTAAGTAACACTGATGTTAGATCAAGTGCTGCATATGTAGGAATGGCTATATGGATCGTAAGTGGTTCAGGCGCAGGACAATATGGTTATATTGATACTTATAATAGTGGTACAAAAATTGCAACTGTTAAAAAACAAAGCGACGACTCTGCAGGATGGGATCATGTTACAGGTGTAACACCGCTTGTTGCATTAGACGACACTACTGAATATTTAATTGAACCAAGAGTAACATTTAGTGGCGGCGGCGTAACTGCTTATGCTGATATTGCTAAAGCTCGTGCTAGAGTGTCTGATGAAAAGGTTATAGAAATACGTATTTGGGATTCAGGTAATGGATACTCAAGTGCGCCTACTATGACAGTTACTGATCCGAACAACACTGTGGAAGTTCCGCACTTAGTTAGAATTGGTGACGGAGTATTAGGTCAGCCAACGTGGACTAATAGAGGTACAGGTTTTACAACAGCACAGGCAGAAGTTGCAGGCGATGGATATGCAGACTTGTACCAACCTGGCGTAACTATAGTAGTTGCAGGAATGAGTGCAATACCGCAAGCTGGCGCAAACATTGAAATAGCTGGAATAGCAGGCAAATATTATAAACTTGTTACTGTTAGAGAATTAGCTGGTGCAGGGCCGTATACGGCAACATTACAACTATCACCGACTATTAGTATTACTGAAGCTCCTGAACACAACGAAGTAGTAGAAATGCGTATACGTTATAGTCAAGTACGATTAACTGGACACGATTTCCTAGATATCGGCACTGGTAACTTTGCAAATACTAACTATCCAGGTGTTCCCTTAGTAGATCCAGATCCGCTTAAAGAAACAAACGACTTAGGCGGCGGTAGAGTATTCTATACAAGTACTGACCAAGATGGTAACTTTAGAGTTGGCGAATTGTTTAGTATTGAACAAGCAACTGGTATTGCTACTCTTGATGCAGATGCATTTAATATTAGTGGCTTGCAGGAATTACAACTTGGTGCAATTAGCTTAGGAGGTACTAATGCTACTATTACTGAATTTAGTGTAGACGGAACGTTTACTGCTAACAGTGATAATATTGTTCCAACACAAAAAGCAATTAAAACTTATATCCAATCGCAAATCGGCGGCGGTGCAGGTGAGCTAAACGTAAACCAACTTACTGCTGGTAATATAAGAATTAATAGTGATACTATTACTAACACACTAGGTGAAACGATAAATATAAATACTAGAACTAACTTCACAGGCGGCATCAAAGGTGATCCTGTTGCAATGAATATGTTCTTATCAAACTAACGGAGAAAGTTTAAAATGGCTACAGGAAAATTAGGCGCAAACGATTTAGCTGCCACAACATTAACTACAGTATATACCTGCCCAGCGGCAACATATGCTGTAGTATCGATAAATATATGCAATCGAGGTGCAGTTACAACTGGCATTCGAATTGCAATTGCAGATGCAGATACCCCGGGTGCAGCAGAGTATATTGAATACGATTCAGAAGTATTTTCAAAAAATGTACTAGAGCGTACCGGAATAGTACTAGCAGCTACACAGCGTCTTGTTGTTTATTCAACACAAGCCAGTGTTAGTGCTGTAGTAGTAGGTATTGAAACTGTAGCATAAATACATACGAGAGGATATTAATTATGGGACGATATACAAGCAGTGTTACAGGAACAGCGACAGAAATGACAGCTGAGTTTGCTAACTCAAATAGTGTTACAAACGCCGACGGATTTCTTACATCCTATGTAGCAAACAATATAGCATATTCGAATATTACATATGTTACCGATTCCGGAGTTGCTGCCAGTTATGGTGGCGAATACCAAAAAGTAAGTGCTTGGACTGAAGTTAATAACCTTACTAATGAATCACAAACAATTACAGTGAACTATGATGCTACGACAGGTGAAGTATCAAGTCTAAGCATAGCATAATAGGAGATTATAGTGGCAGATCCGGCAGTATATAATACAGTACTTAAAGAAACTAAAACAATTCAAACAACAACCCAGGAAGCAGGATTAGCAGCGGCGCTTGCGGGACTATCAGACGATCCAGGCAATCCAGATAATTGGAGTTTAATTCCTTTAATACCAAGCCCAACAGGGTGCTTGTGTGTGTGGAATGCTTCAGACAGATTTGGGTGTGGTTGTAATTGTGCATGGACAGTACCAGCTGGTGCATCAAAAGTACAATTTCAATTATGGGGTCCAGGCGCATTTAACATGAATGGAATGTGTTGTGCTGGCAGCCCTACAGGTGCTTCTGGCGCCTTTGCATCAGTTATTGTTGATGCTACTCCAGGAGATGCTTATACGTTATGTTCAGGTTGTGCATCGTGTTGTTACGGGTATTGCAGTCAAGGCTACGCCTACTGCGGCAGTCCGTCGTACGTTAACGGACCAGGACTTACAAATTTATGCGCTGAAAGTGGCTTTTCAAGAATTTCATGTGGTATGAAAGATTTACATTCAAGTTACGGTCAATGTAGATGGCGCGGCGTTCAATCATCTGAGCAGTCAGGACCTTGTATTTGCGAAGGTGGAACATGGTACTGTTTTGATAACAGTTGTGCATCCTGCGGTGCGATTCCGTTTATTCCATCAAAGGAGAATCTTTACTACGGTTCTGCTACTACTGGAACAGTATACGGATTACCAGCAGTATGGGGCG
>TARA_R110002124_G_scaffold206177_1_pt1 | contig 11348 bp, 8 predicted proteins | sample TARA_R110002124 | Tara Oceans TARA_R110002124 (sample SAMEA4397445) | marine metagenome | biome: Polar Biome; feature: [SRF] surface water layer (ENVO:00010504); material: water (ENVO:00002006), including particulate matter (ENVO:01000060) such as... | depth 5 m | reverse complement strand
GCTCGGGTCGAGGCGCTGCCCATGGTGCGTTCGGCGACGGTGGCGCGGCTCTGGCCTGACCGGATCTCGATCGTGGTCGAAACGCGCGAGGCCTTCGCGTTGTGGCAGGTTGATGGCGTGCTCAATATTATCGACCGCGACGGCATCGTCCTCGCCGAGGCGGATGTCATGAACCCGCCGGCCCTGCCGCTCGTGGTCGCCGATGGCGCCAATGAGAGCGTCGTGGAGATTGTCGACGCGCTGGCGCGCTTCCCGGCCATTCGCGCCCATGTTGTTGGCGCGGTCCGGGTTGCGCAGCGACGCTGGAATTTGCGCCTCGACAGCGGTGCCGATGTGAAATTGCCGGCCGGTGATGTCCAGGCGTCGATCGCCATTCTGGCGCGCTTGCAGGCCGAGCGCGGCGTCTTGCGGCTGGCGGCCGAGAGTTTCGACCTGCGCGGGCAGGGTGATTTGATTGTCAGAGCGCTGCCCGACCGGGCTGCCGCGGCGGGCATGCGGGAGCATGAAGCATGAGTGTGTTCGAGTTTTTACGTCCCCAGGCTGTCCGCAATGGCTCCAATGGAAAAACCCCCGGTGTGTGCGCAGCGCTCGATGTTGGTTCGTCCAAGATTGCCTGCTTCATCGCCAAGACCGATCAGACGATTGCCGGGCCAAGGCCGCGCGTCGTCGGCGTCGGCCATCAGTCGAGCCGCGGTGTCCGCGCCGGTGCCATCGTCGATATGGATGAGGCTGCCGAGGCAATTCGTGCCGCAGTCGAGCAGGCCGAGCGCATGGCCGGGCAGGCGGTCAATTCGGTGACCCTGACCCTGTCGGCCGGTCAGCCGACCAGTACGCGTATCGGTGCCGAAATCGATCTGCCACAACGCGAAGTGACCGAGCGTGATCTGCGCCGTCTGCTGGACGGGGCCCTGTCCGAGTTCGCCGTTGCCGACCGCGTTGTGTTGCACGCCATCCCGCTGGCCTGGTCCGTCGATGATCACCGCGGCATTCGCGACCCGCGTGGCATGTTCGGGCGTACGCTGGGCGTCGAGGTGCACGTCATCACGGCCGCCATCGGGCCATTGCGCAATCTGATGACCTGTGTCGAACGTTGCCATTTCGATCTCAAGGGCGTGGTTGCCACCCCCTATGCCTCCGGCCTGTCGGCCCTGGGCGATGATGAAGTCCAACTTGGCGCCACCCTGATCGATATGGGTGCCGGCGCCACCACAGCCGCCGTCTTTGCCGAGGGCGCATTGCTGCATATCGACACCGTGCCCGTGGGTGGTTCGCATGTGACCTCCGATGTCGCACGGGGCCTGTCGACGCCGCTGGCCGCCGCCGAGCGCCTGAAGACGCTCTACGGCTCGGCACTCGACAGTCCGGACGACGATCAGCAGATGATCGAAGTTCCGTCAGTGACCGGCGACCGGATTTATGGATCGGCCCCGCGCTCCCTGCTCAACTCCATTATCCGGCCCCGGCTGGAGGAAACCTTTGAGCTGATCCGCGACCGGCTCGATGCTGCCGGTGTCAGCAAGACCTCCGGCCGCCGTCTGGTGCTGACGGGCGGGGCGTCACAGCTTCCCGGTACCGGCGAGCTGGCTGCACGTGTGTTCGGCAAACAGGTCCGCATTGCCGGTCCAAGCGGCATTACCGGTCTGGGCGATGCCGTGTCCGGCCCGGCCTTCAGCGCTGTCGCCGGTGTCGTCCGGCGCGAGACGCGCGGCGCTGCGGAGGCCATCGCCGGGCCACCGCGCCTGGGTGCGACTTCGGTCGCCCGTATCCGGCGCGACCCGACCCGCGAAACCGAACGCGGCGGTGCGGTCTGGCGCTGGTTCGCCGAGAGTTTCTGACCGGCTGAACAGGGCTGCCCGGCTCATAATCAATGAGCCTGGCGGTAAGACTATCCAGCATCCCACGCGCTATACCGCCTGTGAAACACACAGGTCGCGTTCATGTCATTCAGTCGCATTATTCCACACCGCGCAGCGGGCTATATCGAGGTCGTTTTTGACGGCCACGAGGACTGGCTGTCGGCGGTCGACACGATCGAGCTGATTGTCGCTGCCGTCGAGCAGTACGATGTGCAACGTGTGCTGCTCGATTTCAGACTGGTCGATATGCGCATTGCCGTTTCCGAAGCGCCACACGTAGCGGAATTCTTTCACAAATTTGCCTTCCAGCGGATGAGTATCGGGATTATCCAGCCGGCTGATCCGCGCGCCTGTGCAACGATCAATGCCTTCGCCCGCAACATGCTCGCCCAGGGGCATGAAGTCGTGTGCCTGGATGCTGCGGCCGATGTCGAGGCCTGGACCGGCACGCCCGCAACGCGGCTTCGCCGCGCCAGTTGAGCCTGGCCAGGCCGCCGGCATTTGCTGCACCGCCAGCAGCACCGGTGCGAAAATTTCCACGACGTTTAACGCTCGCTTAAGCGTCGCAGGCGGAAACTTCATGGTGAATCGATTATTACCCGAACCCATTCGGCCACGAGGTCTCGCATGACGTTGAATCTTTCCCTCCCTGAAACGACCGAATTGCGCCCCCGCATCGTTGTGTTCGGCGTTGGCGGCGCTGGCGGCAATGCCGTCAATAATATGATCGAGGCCAAGCTCGAGGGTGTCGATTTCGTCGTGGCCAATACCGATGCACAGGCCCTGACCCGGTCGCAGGCGGAAAAACGCGTCCAGATGGGCGCAGCGATTACCGAGGGCCTCGGCGCCGGTGCCCGCCCGGAAGTCGGCGAGCAATCCGCCGAGGACTCAATCGACGAGATCCGCGAGCATCTGGCTGGTGCCCACATGGTCTTCATCACTGCCGGCATGGGTGGCGGTACCGGGACTGGCGCAGCGCCCGTCGTGGCGCGCGCGGCTCGGGAAATGGGTATCCTGACCGTGGGTGTGATCACCAAGCCTTTCCACTTCGAAGGCACGCGCCGCATGAAGCTGGCCGAGGCTGGCATCAGCCAGCTGCAGGACCATGTCGATACGTTGATCGTCATCCCGAACCAGAACCTGTTCCGGATCGCGACCGAAAAGACCACCTTCTCCGAAGCCTTCTCGATGGCGGACCAGGTTCTGCATTCCGGCGTCCGCGGCATTACCGACCTGATGGTCATGCCCGGCCTGATCAATCTCGACTTCGCCGATGTCCGTTCCGTGATGAATGAGATGGGCAAGGCGATGATGGGAACCGGTGAGGCCTCCGGCGAGAAGCGCGCCATCGAGGCGGCCCAGGCTGCGATCTCCAATCCGCTGCTCGACGATGTCTCGATGCGCGGCGCGACCGGTGTGTTGATCAATATCACCGGCGGCTATGACATGACGCTGTATGAAGTCGATGAGGCGGCCAACGAGATTCGCGCCGAAGTCGATCCTGAAGCCAATATCATTGTCGGCTCGACTTTTGACGAGACGATGGAAGGCTCGATGCGGGTTTCCGTTGTTGCCACCGGGATTGATGCCGAAGTTGCCGTGGTCGATCCACGCTCGCGACTGCGCGGCACAGCGACGCCGGATCGCGCGCCCAATGATGCCATTTTGCCCTGGAAGCGCACCAATTCCGACCGTCCGGGCCGTGTCGCCGCCGAGCAGAAGCCTGAAACCGTCGAGCGTTTTGAGGCGCCAGTGGAAACCCGGGAAGAAGCTCTGCCCATGGCGGTCGGTGCCGAGGAATTGAGCGATGCCGTCGCCCAGGCTCCGGTCGAAACGCCGCGTGACCCCTATGTCGCCGAGGTCGATGACACTCACCGTGTCGCCGCCCAGACCCCGCAGGTACGGGTCGATCAGGCGCGTTTGGCCGAAGAGGCCGCGACGCTGAACGCCCGATATGAGCAGCGTCGGGCCACTGAAGCACCGGGCCGAGTAGCCCAGCCGGCTGCGGAAGAGCCGAAGCGGGCTGGGTTCTCCCTGTTCGGTCGCCGCCGCAAGCCGGCGGAGCCTGCGCCGAAAGCGGCCCCGACGACGCGCAATAGTCCTGTTCAATCAACCACGCGCATGGCGAGCGGCGATCTGTTCGGCGAGAGCGTGGATGAGGGTGACCTGGAAATCCCGGCTTTCCTGCGCCGTCAGGCGAACTAGCCCGCTTCGCGCGTAACAAACCGCAACAAAGCTTTAGTTGAATGCTGACCCGGCATGTCGTTGTGTGCAGGCGAGGGGCGGCGCAAGTCGCTGATTGTTGAACCAGAACAGACGGCGTTGTGTTGTGATTTACCGGCAAACATTGGCGGCACCTGTAGTGTGCGCAGGCATTGGTCTCCATACCGGGGAGCGTGTGCGCCTCGTGCTGAAACCCGCCTCCACCGGTGCCGGGATCAGTTTTGTCCGTTCCGATATCACCGATCGTGATAACCGGATCGCGGCGCGCGCCGAGAATGTCACCACCGTTCGTCTGGGTACCACCATCGCCAATGAGGCGGGTGCCTCCGTGGCGACGGTCGAGCATTTGATGGCGGCATTGGCCGGTCTGGGTGTCGATGACGCCATTGTCGAAATCGACGGACCCGAATTGCCGGTCATGGACGGGTCTTCTGCGCCTTTCGTTGATCTCGTCAATCGCGTCGGCCTGAAGCGGCTCGCCGCACCGCGCCGCGCCATCCAGGTACTCAAGCCGGTCATCGTCGAATCGGAAGGCCGCCGGGCCAGTTTTCTGCCGGCCCTGACGTCGATGATCGAAGTCGAAATCAATTTCGAGCACAGCGCGGTCGGCAATCAGACCTGCACTTTTGAAGTGACGCCGGAAATCTTCTCCACCGATATTGCAGCCGCCCGCACCTTTGGTTTCCGCAAGGATCTCGACGCGCTGCTGGCTGCCGGTCTGGCGCGTGGCGGATCGATGGAAAACGCTGTCGTGCTTGATGATGACGGCGTCGCCAATCCTGAGGGCCTGCGCTTCGATGATGAGTTCGCGCGGCACAAGGCGCTCGATGCGCTGGGCGACCTGTATCTCGCCGGTGCGCCGATTATCGGTCGCTATCATGCCCAGCGTCCCGGCCATGCGATCAATAATCTGGCACTGCGTGCATTGCTGGCCGACAAGTCCGCCTGGAAAATGGTTACAGTGCGCGACGCTTGCCAGCACGACGTGGCGATGGCCAACTCCTGATATTGCGGCGGTTGACCTGACGCGGCACTTTTGTCGCGGCGCATGATCCGCTACAAGCATTTCTGGACCGGCGGTCCTTCGACCGCCCTAGCTGCTGAGCCGTGTTCAATATGACCCTCTTGTCGCGTTTGTTGCCGACTCTTTTCCTGTCCGTTCTTGTCGCGGCCTGCGCAAGTGGACCGGACACTTCGGTGGCTTATGTCGAGCGGCCCGCCGAGTCGATTTATGCTGATGCCTTCTCATCCATGGAGCGCGGCCAGTACCAGCTGGCGGCGGCCCAGTTCGATGAAGTCGAGCGGCAGCATCCCTATTCCGAGTGGGCCCGTCGCTCGATGCTGATGGCCGCCTTTGCGAACTACCAGGCGAATAAATATGACGAAGCCGTGTCCGATGCTCAGCGCTTCATTTCGCTGCACCCCGGCAATCGCAGCGCGCCCTATGCCTATTACCTGATCGCGATCAGTTATTTCGAGCAAATCGTCGATGTTGGCCGTGACCAGCAGATTACGCAGCAGGCGCTCGATGCGCTGCAGCAAGTGGTGCGCCGTTATCCCGAGAGCCGCTATGCCACCGATGCGCGGCTGAAGATCGACATGACGCGTGACCATCTCGCCGGCAAGGAGATGGATATCGGTCGCTGGTATCTGCGCCGCAATTATCATCTCGCAGCGGTCAATCGCTTCCAGAATGTGGTCCGGGATTACGGCACGACCTCGCATGTTCCCGAGGCGCTGCACCGTCTGGTGGAAACCTATGTTGCGCTTGGTCTTGATGATGAAGCTACGCAGGTTGCGTCCGTGCTCGGTTATAATTTCCCGGGCAGTGACTGGTATCAAAACAGCTATAATCTGCTGACCCGTGAGGGCATTGCCATCGAGGATGCCGTGAACCAGCGTGACCCGTCCTTCATTGAACGCGCCATGCAGCGGATCTTCGGCTAGGCCGGGCGGGAGGTGCGATCGCTCTGAATGCTGCAATCGCTATCGATCCGGAATGTTGTACTCATCGACAGTCTTGATGCCGGCTTTGACCGGGGTCTGTGTGCCCTGACGGGCGAAACCGGCGCTGGCAAGTCCATCTTGCTGGGCGCTCTCGGCCTGGCCGCCGGCGAGCGGGCCGAACGCGGGCTGGTCCGCGCTGGCACCGATGAAGCTTCCGCTACCGCTGAATTCGATCTCGCACCGGGCCATGCGGCCTGGGCTGTGCTCGAGGAGGCAGGCCTGGTGATCGAGCCGGGTGAAGCCCTGATCCTGCGCCGCCGCCTCAGTGAGGATGGCCGCAGCCGCGCCCATATCAATGACCAGCCCGCCAGTATTGGTCTTCTGCGCTCTCTCGGTGATGTCCTGGTAGAAGTGCATGGCCAGCACGATGGCCGCGGCCTGCTCGACCCGAAAACCCATCGCGCCCAACTCGATAGCTATGCCGGCAATGCGCCGCTCCGTGAAGCTTGCCGCAAGGCATGGGCGACAGTCTCGACCGCCCGCAACAGCCTTGCCGACCTGGTGCGCGCCCATTCGGCCTCGACCGAGGAGCAGGATTTCCTGCGCCATGCGCTCGGCGAGATCGACAAGATGCAGCCGCGTCCCGGTGAGGAAGAGGCGCTGGCCGAGGAGCGGCAGTTTCTGATGGCGGCCGAGCGGGCGCTCGGCGATCTGCAGGAAGCCCAGGACGCGCTGGCCGGCGATGGCGGCGGGCTGGAAGGCCGGCTCAATACCGCTGTTCGCGGCCTGGAACGCGTGCGTGATCAGATTGGCAGCGCGGGCGGTGAGGCCGGGTCGGCCCTGGACCGGGCGTCGGCGGCGATCGAGCGGGCCTTGATCGAATTTTCCGAAGCCGGCGATGCCCTGTCCGACGCGGCGCGTGCCTTCGAGGTCGAGCCGGGCCGGCTGGAGAGTGTCGAGGAAAGACTATTCGCCCTGCGCGCCCTGGCCCGCAAGCACGATGTCACGATTGAGGCATTGCCCGCCCTGCAAACCCGTTTTGCCGAACAGCTCGATGCGATCGAGAATGCCGGTGAGCGTATCGCAGAGGCCGAAAAAAGCGTGCAGGCGGCCGAGGCTCTCTATCGCGACGCGGCGGCTGCCCTGACCCGATCACGCGACGGCGCGGCGCAAAAGCTCGCCGCGGCTGTGGCTGCCGAATTGCCACCACTGAAAATGGACAAGGCCCGGTTTCGCGTCGCCCTGGTGACCGATGCTGACCATGGCGGGCCGGATGGCTGCGACAGCGTCCGCTTCGAGGTCTCGACCAATCCGGGCGCGCCCTTCGGTGCCCTCGACAAGATCGCCTCGGGTGGCGAGCTTTCGCGCTTCGGTCTCGCGCTCAAAGTCGCCCTGGCTGGCGATGATGATGGCCGTGTCCTGGTGTTCGACGAGGTCGATCAGGGCGTTGGCGGCGCGGTCGCCGATGCGGTCGGGCGCCGGTTGAAACGTCTGGCGAAGACCGGTCAGACCCTGGTTGTCACCCATAGTCCGCAAGTGGCGGCGCTGGCCGATCATCACTGGAAAATCGTCAAGGAAGATGATGGCCAGGGCGGTGTGCGCACCATCCTGATCCAGCTCGACGGCGAGACGCGCCGCGAGGAGATCGCCCGGATGCTCTCCGGCGCGGAAGTCACCGATGCGGCGCGGGCCCAGGCCGACCAGCTGATGGCCGTTGAGGCCTGATCCTCGCCTGGTCGCGACCTGCAGCGCGGTGTCATCGCCCGCTCGACCCTGCCGACAATTTCTCCACAATGCGCCGGGAAGCGGCTAGATTCGGCCGGTCGGTCAGTCTGCGAGCAAAACCATGAGCGCCTTGAAAGATGTCGGCATGTTGAGCGAGGCCGAGGCAAATGCCGAGCATGCGCGTCTCGTTCGTGAAATCGCCCGCCATGACAAGGCCTATTACAACGAGGATGCGCCGAAAGTCTCCGACGCCGTTTATGACGCGCTGCGCCAGCGGCTCGAGGGCATCGAGGCGCGCTTCCCGCAACTGGTCGATCTGTTCAGCCCGAGCCAGCGCGTCGGCGCCGCGCCTTCGGGCAAGTTCGGCGAGATTACCCATGCCGTGCCGATGCTCTCGCTCGGCAATGCCTTCAATGATGAGGACGTCGCCGATTTTGTCGGCCGGGTGCGCCGCTTTCTCGGCCTGACCGAAGACGCGCCGGTCGCCATCACCGCCGAGCCCAAGATTGACGGGCTCTCGGCCAGCCTGCGCTATGTGGGCGGCGAACTCGTCTCCGCTGCGACCCGCGGCGATGGCACGACGGGCGAGGACGTCACCGCCAATATCCGCACGCTCAGGGACATTCCGCAAACCCTGCCCGGCAATGACTGGCCCGAGGTTCTGGAAGTCCGCGGCGAGGTCTATATGAGCCATGCGGATTTCGCGGCGCTCAACCAGCGCCAGGAGGAAGCTGGCAAACCCGCCTACAAGAATCCCCGCAATGCCGCGGCCGGCTCCCTGCGCCAGATCGATCCGGCGATGACGGCGCAGCGGCCGCTGAAATTCTTTGCCTATGCCTGGGGCGAGTTGAGCGAATCCCTGGCCGAGACCCAGATGGAGGCCGTGCAGCGCTTCAAGGGCCTGGGCTTCACGATCAATGAGTTGATGCAGCGCTGCGACAGCGTTGAGGCGATGGTCGCCGTCTATCGCGATATCGAGGCGAAGCGCGCCAGCCTGGGCTATGACATTGACGGCGTCGTCTACAAGGTCGACCGGCTCGACTGGCAGGCCCGCCTCGGCCAGGTGGCGCGCGCGCCGCGCTGGGCCATAGCCCATAAATTCCCCGCCGAACAGGCAACCACCATGCTCGAGGGCATTGATATCCAGGTTGGCCGCACCGGCTCGCTGACCCCGGTGGCGCGGCTCAAACCGGTCACCGTTGGCGGCGTTGTGGTGTCCAATGCGACGCTGCACAATGAGGATGAGATCGCGCGCAAGGATGTGCGCATCGGCGACACGGTGGTGATCCAGCGCGCGGGCGATGTCATCCCCCAGATCGTCCGGGTGGTGGACCCCGATCGGGCGGGGCGTGGGGGGAAGTTCGAGTTCCCCAGAGTGTGCCCCTGCCCGCTAAAGTCCGATACCATCCGGGAAGTGAATGAGCGAACAGGGAAAGAGGACGCGGTGCGACGTTGTGGCGGCGAGTTCGCTTGTCCTCATCAACGCAAGCGACATCTTCGGCATTTTGTGGGGAGAAATGCTTTCGATATTGAGGGGCTTGGCGCCAAGCAAATTGATGCCTTCTTTGATGAGGGGCTGATAACGGAGCCGGCAGAGATTTTTACGCTGCAACGACGAGATGAGGCCGGTGAAATTCAACCGCCTCTTCGAGGGAGAGACGGATGGGGGGAGGCGAGTGCCTCGAATCTCTTTAGGGCGATCGAACAACGCCGGTCGATAGACTTCTGGCGCTACCTGAACGGTTTGGGCGTTCGAATGATGGGGGAAGTGGCGAGTCAGAAGATTGCCCGGAGCTTTGTTTCTTACGACCTGTTCGATCAAGCGATTAGTTCGACTATTCAATCCTTGGAGAACTTTTGGGGTGGAGAATTCTTCGCGGCATCCATCCAAGATCGGGATAGTTCTCTTGCGGTTGATTACGCAGCTCTGGTGAGAGCCGCAGTAAGGGCCGAGCGGAGGTTGCGGTGGGCGATCGAAGGCAAACCAAGCGTTGGCCCGATCAACGCTCGAAACTTGGTTCGAGGTTGGTTGGAATGCGGAGGGTTGCAGCTACCCCAAGAGGTGCACGCCTTTCTACTGGCGATGCCGGGTTTTGCGGACGTGCGGGCCAATCGAGTATTAGGGGCGTTCGATGGATCGGAGGCCTTTCTGACTACATTTCGTGCATATCAGAACGATCTAAAGGCCGTGTCCGAGGAATTTCTTGAGAAGATTGACAGCGTCGGAATCGTGCTGAGAGACGAAGTCCGCGAGGCCTACAAATTGGGCGGACTTCATTTTGTAATGTCGCTTTGGCGTTTCAGCGATGCTGAGTCAGATCGGGTAGCCGATTTTCTCTCAATCGATGGCATCGGTGAGAGCACCGTTTCAGAAATCATCACCTACTTTCGGTCTATCAATACGAAAGCCCTTGTGGATCGCCTTCTCCACGAAATTACCGTCCAGGACGCCGAGCCCGTCGCCTCCGACAGCCCTGTCGCCGGCAAGACCATCGTCTTCACCGGTGCACTCGAACGCATGACGCGCGACGAGGCCAAGGCCAAGGCGCAATCGCTGGGCGCCAAGGTGGCGGGCTCGGTTTCGGCCAAGACGGATCTCGTCGTCGCCGGTCCCGGTGCGGGCTCGAAAGCCAAGAAGGCGGCGGAGCTTGGGGTCGAGATGATCTCCGAGGATGAGTGGTTCACGCTGATCGGGGAGGGGTGATCGCCACGGCCTCACCAGCTCCGTCCCCTTTCGGGGCGTCTCTTCCCTGAAGACGATGTCCCCGTGTTTTTCTCCGGACATACTCATTGACGGGCGCGGGCTCGACGCTCGAACCGGTGCAGGATTTCGCAATTGAGGTTGTCCCGGAAGCCGAACGGGCCACAATGTTGGGTGGAGACCGGAGCAGCCGAGGATTTGCTCAATGAGAATGGTGGCGATCGACTTCGAGACCGCAAATGAGCAGCGAAGCAGCCCATGCTCCGTCGGGATCGCCGTCTTCGAAGGACGCGAATTGGTCCATTCACAGGAATTCCTGATCCGCCCGCCGGACATGCGGTTCAGCTCTTTCAATATCGGCATTCACGGTATCCGTCCGTCCGATGTCGAAGACGCGCCCGACTTCCGGGAAATTCTGGAACAGCTCACGACGATCATTGGCGCGTCGCTTGTCGTTGCGCACAATGCCGCATTCGACATGAGCGTCATCCGCCATACGTGCGAGCATTATGGTCTTCAATATCCGCAGCTTGAATACTTGTGCACGATGAATGCGGCCAAGGCGGCTTTCCCGGACATGGAACGCGTCAAGCTGAACCTTTTGGCAGCCCGGTTCCAGTTTGAATTCAACCATCACCGTGCCGAAGATGATGCCCGTGTCTGCGGACTTGTCGCCGGTGAGATCGGAGCATCCCATGGCGATGGCTGCTTCTACGAAGCATGCCAACGACTGGGCATAAGCCCGGGGCGTCTTACGGACCGCGGCTACGAGCCCTGTACGGGGGCGGCTTCGCGAAGGACACGACAGGTGCGCCCTGTGGTGAGAAACGCAAATCAGCTACTTGCAGGGCAGACCATCGTCTTCACCGGTGCACTCGAACGCATGACGCGCGACG
>TARA_R110002124_G_scaffold3953_29_pt1 | contig 11356 bp, 9 predicted proteins | sample TARA_R110002124 | Tara Oceans TARA_R110002124 (sample SAMEA4397445) | marine metagenome | biome: Polar Biome; feature: [SRF] surface water layer (ENVO:00010504); material: water (ENVO:00002006), including particulate matter (ENVO:01000060) such as... | depth 5 m | reverse complement strand
AATGCTCGTCTTCACCCGCCCGGTTTTTCAATGCGGCATTCTCATACTTCAACGCTGCGGACTCTATCGCTCGTTCGATAAGATGAAGCAGGCGGTCTGTCTTGAACGGCTTCTCGATAAAGTCGTAGGCGCCTCGCCGGATCGCCGCGACAGCGGTTTCAATATTACCATGTCCGCTGATCACAATAACCGGCAAGAAGGGATCGATTGATTTCAGGTACTTGAGCAGTGAAAGGCCATCCATCTGACTGCCCTGAAGCCAAACGTCGAGCACCACCAGTCTCGGGGTCCTTGTACGGACTTCTTCCAAAGCACGTTCAGCTGTCTGGGCCGTGCGTACAGAATAGCCTTCGTCACCGAGGACGCCCGCGACGAGTTCGCAAATATCGGGCTCGTCATCAACAACCAGAATGTCTAACGCCATGGTGCCGACTCCTCTGCACGTTCCAACAATGGGGAACTTGGTGAATTTTTCGATTCTTCTGAATTTTCGTCGTCATTTCCAACCGGACCGGCCGCCGGCAACCAAACACGCACGCGGGCGCCGCGAAGGCCATCCAGACGATTTTGAAGCGAAATGGACCCACCATGATCGGCGATGATACGGTTGACGATAGCCAAGCCCAGACCCGTGCCCTTTTCGCGTGTGGTAACATAAGGTTCGAGTAGGCGGTCACGAACATCTTCCGGAAAACCAGGGCCGTTGTCTTCAATCGTGACCTCGACACCTTTTTCGTCCTCCAGCAGGACGACACGGATGCTGCCGTTTACGTCAGCCTCTTCCGGAAGTCCTTCGATTGCTTCCGCAGCATTCTTCAGCAGGTTTCCAAAGGCTTGCCCGAGAAGTCGTTCATCCCCACGATAAACGACATTTTCGGAGTTTGTCTCGAAATCGATCTCGACATCGGGCGACACCATGCTTTGTGAAAATCCGGCACCCTGCAATAAGGACCTCATGTCGAACGGCGAGACATTCGGTTTCGGCATACGCGCGAAAGAAGAGAATTCCTCGACCATGCGACCAATGTCGCCCACCTGGCGCAGGATTGTTTCGATGCAGCGATCGAATACGCCATCGGAATCATCAATGGAACTCGCATACCGACGCCGGATTCGTTCAGTAGACAACATAATTGGTGTTAGTGGATTACGGATTTCATGGGCGATGCGGCGTGCGACGTCTCTCCATGCGAGTTGCCTCTGCGCGTTCACCAAGCGGGTTGTGTCATCAAAGGTCAGGACGCAGCCGCCAGCAGGATCCGGCGCAGTCTTCAATCGAATATGGCGCACCTCACCATGGATGTTCAAGTCAAGTGACGCATCGACCGGCGCGACACGCTCCAGCGTATCGCGGGCATAACGCTCGAATAAGGGCGCAACGTCCGCCAGGGTTTGGCCTGGTTCGATCTCGGAAACGCCCAGAACATCGCCTGCTGAACGGTTTGCCAGGGTAATCGTCATTTCGCCATCCATACGGATGACCCCCGCACTGACCTCGGCAAGCAGTGTTTCCACAAACTTACGCCGATCTTCTTCGTCTTCCCGCGCCTGGATCAAAGCATTGCGTTGCTGGGCAAGCTGCTCGGTCATCGCATTAAACGAACTGGTTAGCGCATACACTTCGTCCTGGGGCCCCGAAACCGGCACGCGAACCGTCAGGTCACCGTCCCGAACCGTGTGCGCGGCCACAGCCAACCGTCCAATCGGACCCGTTATCCGGCCTGCAGCCTCAAGCCCCAAGCGCGCTGCGAGAAGGAGAATTAGCGCAGCGATCTGTGTGTACCCGATCGCAAAAATGTACTGCAGGCGCCCACTGCGTTTCTTGGCATTGTTGTATTGCGCCAGTGCGGCTTCCGCCTCACGCAACTGAATCGCGGCGTTCTTGTCGAAGTTCTTTACCGCGTAGATATAGCCGTCCAGCGGCTCCTCGATACGGATCAAAGCGGTAGCAATGCCCCGGTTTTCGTAAAGCGTCGTGGCGATATTCCCGGTATTAGCCTCGTCGAATGCAGATTGTGGGGGCGGAACCAGAATAGGCTGCTGGAGACTTTGCTCAGCAATGAGTTCGACACCATCCGGTCCGAGAACTGCAATCGTCAAAAACTCTCGAAAACCCAACTCGGACCGCAATCCGTCCATGAATGCATTGGAAGCGTCTGCTGCCAGGCTTTCGGCATTGATTTCTTCATTCGATCCGCTGGCCGCGAGTGAGGCCTTCACATCGCGTGCGAAATTTTCGATATCCAGCGCGGCAAGTCGCAGATCGACGTCAAAGGTGCTTTCGAAATTGTCGACGTAATCCTGGAATATCTGGGCGTTCTTTTCCATGATCGTGTCGACACGTTCGCCAAGCCAGTTATCTAGTCCGCGCGATATAAACGCACCGATAAACAGCGCGACAATCATCGCAGGAATAAGCGCGGAAAAGCCGAATAGCAGCACGAATCGCTTCGCTAGACGCCCTTTACCCTCTCCTCGTCCACTGACTTGGATCGCGAGATATTCCCGCACCACAATCATCGCCAGAACGATGATCACGACAAAATTCAAGCCAAGCAGCCACGGCGTTGCACCGGCCGTCGGATTATCTGGATCCACGCCCGAAATCGCTATAAATGTTGCGAATACAGCGACAAGCGCAGCAATGATAAAGAGCCCCTCAAAGAGGGCCCAACTCGCCTTCGTTGCCTGTTGGCTCAATGTGTTTGACACTCGACGTTGCTCTACAGTGGCCACCCCGGCCCCGTTGCTTTCTCGCCACACATGCCGTGTCGGTTCAGCAACAGTGGTGCAGTAGAGACACAGTTTGGCGCTTCGTCAATCAGTCGTCTGCGATTCCGAGCGCGTTGATTTTGGCCCGAAGCGTATTCCGGTTCATACCCAGCAGAGCTGCAGCCTTCACCTTGTTACCGGCCGTCACTGAAAGTGCCAGCTTGATGAGCGGCCTTTCGACCTGGTCAATGACGCGTGCGTAGACATTCGAGTCGTCGGATTCACCGCCGGCGATAAGGTCGCCCATCACATAGCGATGCAACAGGGTCTCAACGTCTTTCTCAAGCCCCGCACTGACTCCTTTTTGCTCGCTGGCACCCGCGCGAAGCTCTCGCTCTACATCCCTGAGGGTGATCGTCTCATCCGGGCTCAGCACGGCAAGGCGAAGGATCAGGTTTTCCAGTTCCCGTACGTTGCCAGGCCAATCGTAGGCCATCAGGAGATCAAGTGCGGACTTGTCGAGCGTCTTTGTGGAAAGTCCCTGTCGTTGGGCGCGAATGAGAAATGCCCTTGCCAGTTCAGGAATGTCTTCTTTCCGTAATCTGAGTGGAGGCATGGTCAATCGCACGACATTTAGCCGGTAGTAGAGGTCCTCGCGAAATTTGCCCTCTTCCACCAGACGCCCAAGGTTTCGCCGCGTCGATGCGATAAGTCGCGCGCCTGTCGAATCCCTCAGTAGTTTAACTAGCTGAGTCTGCGCTTCAGCTGGCAGGTCACCGATTTCATCGAGATAAAGTGTGCCGCCCTTCAGCTGCACGGCTCCGCCTTCCCCGTTCGTTCCAAACAATTCCTTGTTGATTTCGCTGGCGGGCAATGCGGCCAGGTCAAGTGCAACAAACTTTCCGGCTTTGGCAGCACCCAGCTGGTGGATTGCCCGCGCCGCGAGTTCCTTGCCCGTGCCGCTTTCGCCTTCGACAAGTACAGTCAGTTCGGTATTCATGACCTTTGCGATGATCCGATAAACTTCCTGCATCGAGTCAGATCGGCCAATGAGTGGCAGCCCTGCATCGCTGATCGCCTTCTGCGCTTCAGGGTTGATCGACCGGCTCGATGTTTTCGGAGCCGTCTTCAACGCACGCTGAACAAGGCTGGACAAGACGTCGATGTCGAATGGTTTCGGAATATAATCGAACGCACCATGCTCCGCAGCGGATGCCGCGGTCAGGATGGTGTTCTGTCCGCTCATGACGATGAAAGGCAACTCTGGCCGCGCAAGTTTTAAAGAGGGCAACAGGTCGAAAATGGATGTTTCTCCAAGGTACACGTCCGTGACGACGACATCGCCTTCGCCGTTTCGCACCCAGCGTTCCAAAGCATCGGTCGAGCTGGTCGCGCGAACATCATAGCCAGCGGCAACAAGCGTCTGGTTGACGACCAGACGAATGCTCGCGTCGTCTTCTGCAAGAAGTACCGTTTTCTCAGCCAAGGTCTGCTCCGTCTCCAAGGGGCAACAGAACTGTGAACCGGGTGAATCCCGGTTCGCTGTCTACCCTGATATGCCCGCCATGTGCCATGATAACCTCGCTGACAATTGACAGGCCTAATCCGCGCGCGCCCGACTTAGAGCTCTGAAAAACATCGAAAATTGTTGCCTGCCGTTCGCGTGGGATGCCGACACCGTCGTCTTCGATCGATACGAGCATCGCGCGGCGCAGCCCCGCGCCCAGGCGCGCCTGCTTCATCGACAGGCCTGCGGCGTAAGCGGTGCGAATGGTGACTTTCCCTTGTCCACCGCCATCCAAAGCGGCCTCTGCAGCATTCCTGATTATATTATGAAACGCCTGCTGGAGGTGATCTGCGTCCCCCATGATATCCGGAAGCGAGGGATCGAACTCTCGTTGAAATGTCACGGACGGCCCGATTGCCGCGCGCTCAGCCGCAAAAATCTTGTCGAGCAGCGCGTGTATGTTGAGGCGCTGCATACGCGGAGCGGAGAATAGCTCAAATGCCGACAGGCGGTTGACCAGCCTTTCAATTCGACGCGCTTCATCCTTGATAATATCGAGCAATTCACTCTGGTCCGGTTTGCCCTGACGATCCAGCAATTGCGCGGCTCCGATGATGCCTGCAAGCGGGTTCTTGACCTCATGCCCGAGTATTCGACCAAACCCCGCCGCACCGGCAACAGATTCGTTGCTTTCGCGAGCAGGCGTCTCGGACATCGCTATTATGAACTCGCCCCGATCGGCGCTGCGAACCCGAATGTCACAGATTATTCGCGAGGGCATTCCAGGCCCGGCAATGGGCGTCCCCGGGGCGGTGATCTCACCGGCCTGTCGCTGCGCGCGGTCGACCAGCTCAAACAGCGGCGAGTCGTGATAGATGACTTCGCTCAAGGGGCGACCCGTCAACGCGCGGCGCGACATTTTCAATAGTGACTCGGCTGCGGGATTCGCCTCGAGAACACGCCGGCGGGAATCGATCAGTACCAGCGCTACAGGGGAAATTTCACCAAGCATGGTTGGCTGCAGGGTCGCGACGGAAGCCATCTTTATGCTGCCTCAAGCAGTTGGGGTTTCAGATAGAGGGTCGTCAAGGACGCGATCAGTTGCTCCGGATCGGCGAACTGGCACATTTCGGCCCGCAGCGATCTGCGGCGCAGCGCGGGAAGCGTCACATCGAGAGCATCGATAGCCGCTGATACATGCTTGCGCACCATTCGTGTGCCGAGTGACGCCCCATACAGCGCGACTGAATCGCGGATCTGCTCACATAAACTATCAAGTTGGATTGCCATGTTGGGAGCGACATATGCGTCATCGGAAAGGCCTGCTGCGATCTGACCGATCAGCCATGGCTTTCCCAGGGCAGCCCGGCCGATCATCACCCCGTGCGCGCCGGATTCAGTAAGCGCATCCTGGGCGGACTCGCGGGTTGCGATGTCTCCATTCACGATCACGGGCAATGATACAGCGTCGACCGTCGGTCGGACAGCCGCCCAGTTTGCAGAGCCCTTGTAAAACTGGCAGCGGGTACGGCCATGAACGGTAATCATTCGAACGCCGAGGTCTTCTGCGATACGGGCGAGTTCCGGCGCATTGAGATTGGCGTCATCCCAGCCAAGGCGCATTTTGAGCGTGACGGGCGTCCCGTTTGCCCCCTCAAGCGCCGCCTCGATGATGCGGGTAGCCAGTGGGATATCCTGCATAAGTGCAGACCCTGACTGCCCGCCAGTGACCTGCTTGGAGGGGCATCCCATGTTGATATCAATGACGTCGACTCCAGCGTCACTCATCAGCACCGCACCTGCATACATATCTGCAGGACGCCTCGCCGCGAGCTGGACGATCCAGTACCCTGCCCCCTCGTGTCGACAGGTCCGGCGAACCATATCGGCGCGTTCGGATGCCAGCGTTTCACTTGCGACCATTTCAGACACAACAGCCGGCGCACCGAACCGCACGGCCTGACGCCGCATTGGCGCATCCGTTGCTCCGGACATCGGGGCGAGCCAGACCTTGGGTGCCTGAAAATCAGTCATTTTGCTATTGTTCCGGTTTTTTGCTTCTTCGCAAGTGCACAAAAGACGCGCACCTATGCAAAAAGGCACACATTCAAAGCTCTATGGTCAGAATTGCCCGTCTCGCCTAGAAAGCCGGACATGACATTGGCAGCTGCAATAATCGTTGCGGGGGGCAAAGGATCGCGTTCCGGACGCGCCGCACCCAAGCAATACGAGCGTCTTTTGGGGCGTCAGGTCCTCGATTGGTCGATTGAGGCGTTCAGGGCGCATCCAGGCGTGGGGCCTATCGTGGTGGTAACGCCTGCCGATAGTGCGCCTGACGAGTGGGGTAAGGGTGTGGTAAGTGTGCCTGGAGGGGCGACACGGACCCAGTCGGTGCGCAACGGACTGGCCGCGCTCGACTTGCCGAGCGACACACCTGTCCTGATCCACGATGCTGCGCGCCCCGGCCTCAGTCAGGACATGATAACCTCCTTGCTCGCCGCGCTGGACAGGACGGACGCTGTCGCGCCCGCGCTGCCGGTTTCAGATGCGCTGAAAGCTCTGAAAGACGGTCAAATGGTGACGGTGCCGCGTGACGGCCTTTCGCGGGTGCAAACACCTCAAGCCTTTCGCCTGGGTGCCATCCGCAAGGCCCTGGATGCGGCTGCGGCTGACCTGGTTGACGATCTCGCCGCGATGGAAGCAACGGGCGCGCGGGTTGAGCTGATCTCCGGCGATGAGCGCCTTCACAAGATTACCTTTCCGGAGGATTTCGACATGGTTGCAAGACTTCTTAGCCCCTGCGTTTCTGTACCGCGCGTTGGTAAGGGCTTCGACGTTCATGCTTTCGAGCCGGGTGACCACGTCACATTGTGCGGGGTCGCGATTCCGCATGACCGCAAACTCAAAGGCCACTCTGATGCCGACGCCGCGTGGCATGCGCTGACCGATGCCATTCTCGGCGCAGTTGCCCTTGGCGACATTGGGGACCATTTCCCCCCGTCTGATGACAGATGGAAGAATGCCGACAGCGCTATTTTCCTGAAGGAATCCGTGCGTCTGGCAGAGGCAGAAGGCTACGCTTTGGCCAGTTGCGACATCACTGTCATCTGCGAAGCGCCCAAGGTGAAGCCCCACCGTGAGGCCATGCGCCAGCGTACCGCCGAGCTGCTATGCTTGCCCTTGCAAGCCGTCAGCGTAAAAGCCACTACGACCGAAGGCCTGGGCTTTACGGGGCGACGCGAGGGAATTGCGGCGGAAGCGATTGCGGTGCTGGTGCCTTCGATAACAGCGCGCTAGTCTTTGCCCATGTTTCCAGATCGCCTCAAAAATCTCGCCATGCTGATTCTCGACGATGCCGAACAGGCGCGTCTAAAGATTTGCACGGCCGAAAGCTGCACGGGCGGGCTACTCGCCGCCCTGCTCACCGACATACCCGGTTCATCCGCTGTCTTCGAACGCGGCTTCGTGACTTATACGAACCGCGCAAAGGAAGAGATGCTTGGCATCGCCGGGGACGTCATCGCTGACTACGGTGCCGTGTCAGAGCCCGTTGCACGGATGATGGCCGAAGGCGCCCTTGAAGCCAGCCGGGCCAACATAGCCGTCGCCATCACCGGGGTCGCCGGTCCGGGCGGCGGCACACGCATGAAACCTGTCGGCACCGTGCACATTGCCTGCGCGCGCGAAAACAGGGCCGTTGTGCACGATATGCTTCAACTGGGCGAAATTGGCCGGAGTGAAGTTCGCATGGCCTCGGTTGAAACGGCCCTGAACCTTATTCAGATGCAGATACGCTAGGCGCCGATCCGAAACGCTTTTGAGCCTCGATCAGAAAGGCACTCATGATGCGATCGACAGCGATGTCGTGGTTGGCAGCAGCCAGTACGGCAATCAGCATATTCCGGAACTCGTAATCGATCTCCAGCGCAATGTCGGTTCCTCCACGCTCCAACGGAATGATTGTCCATTGCGCGTGGAGCCTGCGAAACGGTCCCTTGATGAGTTTGGCAACCACCGTTCCTTTGGCAGGATCCGCAACCACGCCCGTCGAGAACCGCTCAACAAACCCCTTGAAGCCGACGATGGCATCACCCCGGGAATGGTGGACACCCGCTTCGTCCATTCGCGCATCAGACACGCGCATGGCCGTGATCCATTTGATGAAATCCGGATAGCTCGCGATATCCGACACAAGGTCGAATGCCTGAAGCTTTGAATACGGCACGCGAACCGATTTGGCGAAACGAGGCATGCTAGGCCGGCAAACCTGCGAGCTTGGCTTCGCGAGCGTCGCGCATCCGGGCAAAGTCCTCGCCGGCATGGTAGCTGGAGCGGGTCAGCGGTGTCGCAGAGACCATAAGGAAGCCTTTGGCCCGCGCGATTTCCTCAAGCGCCTTGAATTCCTCCGGCGTAACGAAACGGTCAATCGCGGCATGCTTGCGGGTGGGCTGGAGATACTGGCCGATCGTGAGGAAGTCGACACCTGCCGAGCGCATGTCATCCATGACCTGCATAACCTCTTCCTTGGTCTCGCCCAATCCAACCATCAGACCGGATTTGGTGAATTGTGAAGGATCGCGATCCTTCACCTTCTGAAGGAGTCGGAGCGAATGGAAATAGCGCGCACCGGGACGGATGGTCAGGTAGAGACGCGGCACAGTCTCAAGATTGTGATTGAAGACATCCGGTCGCGCGTCGATGACCCGGTTTTCCCAGCCATCCTTGCGCAGGAAGTCTGGCGTCAAAATTTCGATTGTCGTGCGGGGCGATGCGGAACGGATCGCGTCGATGACATGAACGAAGTGCATCGCACCGCCGTCTTCCAGGTCGTCGCGGTCAACCGAGGTGATGACAACGTGTTCCAGACCCATTTCCGCAACGGCTTCAGCCACGCGGCGAGGTTCATCGGCATCCACGCCCGCAAGCGGCTTGCCTGTGGACACGTTGCAGAAGGAACAGGCGCGCGTGCAAACGTCGCCCAGAATCATCATCGTTGCGTGTTTCTTGTCCCAGCATTCACCGATATTCGGGCAGCTTGCCTCCTCGCAAACGGTGATCAGGCCCTTGGATTTCACGATTTCACGCGTTTGCGCATAGCCGGCGGACGTCGGCGCCTTGACGCGAATCCAGTCCGGCTTGCGCAAAATCGGCGTGTCGGGGCGCGCCTGCTTTTCCGGGTGCCGGTGTTTCCGGCCGGATGGGGTGAGGTCGATGAGTGTAGCCATGCCGCCAAGATGGACGCGAGAGGGCGATTCATCAAGGCAATTGCAGCGCAGTGTGCATATGCAAACTTGCATTGCCTATTGCGCGCGTGTGCTTACGTGACAAAATGTTACAAAAGTGAGTTATACCTCACAAAGTCAAAGGGCCCCTGATGACCAGCGTGACCATTCCATCGCCGATTACGTATCGGCCTGCGCGCACGCATATCGACCTGTTTTCAGCACTCCTGCGCGCCAAAAGCGAATTTGGCGGCGACAAGGTGATCGTTGTCGACGGGGACGAGCGCGAACTGACCTACAAGGAAATCATCCGGGCCGCCTTCGGCCTGGGCGCGGCCCTGAAGAAGGGTACGAAACGCGGCGAAGCCGTCGGCGTGATGCTGCCCACGGGCGCTGGCGCCGTGATCGCGTTCTATGCGCTGGGCGCCTATGACCGCACACCGGCCATGCTGAATTTTACTGCGGGGTCAGCCAACCTGAAAGGGGCGATGAAGGCGGCAGGCGTCAAGCGCATCGTAACGGCTCACAAGTTCATTGAACTGGGTGGATTGGAGGCTTTGATCGCCGAACTCGGCACTGTCGCAGAAATCGTCTATCTGGAGGACGTGCGCGAAGCACTTTCATTACCGAACAAGCTGGCCGCGATTCTCGGCCCGATCATACCGGGGCTGGTTCGGCCCAAACCGCGTTACAAGTCTCCGGGAGTCATTCTGTTCACGTCAGGCACGGAGGGCGAACCGAAGGGTGTTGTTCTCAGCCACGAAAACGTTATGGCCAATGTCGAGCAGGTGCGGGCCCATATCGGCCTGAGCGCTGAGACAGACAAGGTGTTCAATCCCCTGCCCACGTTTCACTGTTTTGGGCTGACTGTCGGGGCTATATTGCCCATCGTGGCGGGCATCCAGGTGATGTTCCACCCGACGCCCCTGCAGCCGCGTGAAATCGTGAAGCGGATACGGAGCAATGGTTCGACGATCCTGCTGGCGACAGACACGTTCATTTCCCAGTATGCCCGTACAGGTGCAGATGGCGACATGAGTTCCGTTCGACTGGCCGTGTGCGGAGCAGAGCGCGTGAAGGATGAGACCCGCGCGCTGGTGCGCCGCAAGTTCGAGATCGAAATCCTGGAAGGCTATGGCGCCACTGAAGCCTCGCCTGTCGTGGCGGCCAATCAATGGGAAAACAACAAGCCGGGAACTGTGGGCCAGCTGATGGCCGACATGGAATCACGACTGGTACCTGTCGACGGGATATTTGATGGCGGCCGCTTACACATCAAGGGCCCGAACATCATGCTTGGCTATTTGCGTCCATCCCGTCCGGGTGTTCTGGAGCGGCCGGATGGCGGCTGGCACGATACAGGCGACATCGTTGCGATTGACGAGGACGGCTTCATCCGGATCCAGGGACGCGTGAAGCGCTTCGCCAAGATTGGCGGTGAAATGGTGTCCTTGGCCGTGGTGGAGAATTGCGCGAGCGCCGTGTGGCCGGATAATCTGCATGCGGCCGTAACAATGCCCGACCCCCGAAAGGGCGAGCAAGTGATCTTGCTGAGCGATTCAGAAGACTGTAACCGTGAAGACATTCTTGCCTGGGCCAAGAACCACGGCGTGCCAGAACTATCGGTGCCGCGCCGCGTGTTCCACGTGCCGGAAATTGCCGTGCTGGGCACAGGCAAGATCGACTATGCCGCGGTCAAGGCGCAGGCAGAGGACCTGATGGAGCGCTAGGCAGCAACCAGAGTTTCCGGCACATCTTCCTCTGCGAGAAAGCCCTTGATCACGTCAGCGGTTTCGGCCGCGCGCGTGACGAGGAAAAGGTGTCCCCCGCCCTCTACGACATGCAGGCGTGAATTCGGCAGGGCCACTTTCAGGATGTGACCGTTCGCGAGCGGCACGATCGAATCATTGTCGCC
>TARA_R110002124_G_scaffold1797_15_pt1 | contig 11370 bp, 12 predicted proteins | sample TARA_R110002124 | Tara Oceans TARA_R110002124 (sample SAMEA4397445) | marine metagenome | biome: Polar Biome; feature: [SRF] surface water layer (ENVO:00010504); material: water (ENVO:00002006), including particulate matter (ENVO:01000060) such as... | depth 5 m | reverse complement strand
TGCTCGATCAGCTCGTCGGGCTGCTGCCGCGCCCGCCGCGCCACGTCTTCATCTGCGGCACCAATGGCTTCGTTAATACTGTAGCCGACGGGCTTGTTGCGGCCGGCATCGCGACCGACGCGGTGCGCACCGAGCGCTATGGCGGCTGACGCCGGCAGCGCCAAACAAAGCGGGGCGGCAGCTGCTGCTACCGCCCCAGGACGTCAGGGAGAAAACCGCTCGCGGGACTAATCGCGGGGCTGAGGAATAATGCGCAGATAGGGCTTGGGTTCCTTCCAGCCCTGGGGATATTTGGCCTTGGCAGCCTCGTTGCTGACCGTGCCGGCGATGATGACATCGTCGCCATTTTCCCAGTTCACCGGGGTGGCAACCTGATGCTTGGCGGTCAGCTGCAGGCTGTCGATGACGCGCAGCACTTCATTGAAATTGCGGCCGGTCGACGCGGGATACTCGATCTTGAGCTTGACCTTCTTGTCGGGCCCGATGACGAACACCGACCGCACGGTCAGCGTATTGTCGGCATTGGGGTGGATCATGTCATAGGCGCGGGCGACCGAACCGTCGGTATCGGCCAGCAGCGGGAAATTGAGCGCAGTGCCCTGGGTTTCCTCGATGTCCCTGGCCCAGCCGGCGTGATCTTCGAGCTTGTCGACCGAAAGCCCCAGCACCTTGACGCCGCGCTTGTCGAACTCGGGCTTGAGCTTGGCGGTAAAGCCCAGCTCGGTCGTGCACACGGGGGTGTAGTTCTTGGGGTGGCTGAACAGGACGGCCCAGGAGCCTTCGATGTAATCGTGGAAGTGGATCGGACCCTCGGTGGAGTCAGCGGTGAAATCGGGGGCTGTGTCGCCAATCAGAATCGACATGATGGTCTTCCTTCCCAGGCCGCGGTGCCTGTTGTTCGTCCGTGAGGATATCGCATTCGCCGGGCCGGGTTGAAGCGGCCCCTGGCGGAATGTTTTTATGTTCTGTCCCGCGGGCGCGCCAAGGTGTTCCATGGTCGCGGCGCGGGGCAGAACGGGCGGTGTCAGCGCTATTGCGCGGCAGGCCGGGCAGGGGCACCATCGCGCCACACCACCTGCTCGGTATCGAGCGGAATGACTGACAGGCTCATCTTGCCGCTGCCCTGCTGGATCTCGCGGGCATGGGCCAGATAGATCAGCGAATTATTGGTCGCGTCATAGATGCGGCTGACGCGCAGCGACTTCCAGATCAGCGAGCGCCCTTCCTTGAAGATCTCCTCGCCGCCCCCTCTGGTGGAAATCCTGCCGATGGTGATCGGCCCGGTGACCGAGCAGTCGAGCGCCGAATAGGACGGGTCCTCGAACCAGTTACCCTGCTGCAGCCGATCGATGAAGGAGCGGTTGAAATAGGCCAGGTGGCAGACCACGCCATCGACCTGGGGATCGGCCAGCGCATCGATGGCGATGTCGTTGCCGGTCCAGTCGACGCCCACGCTGCCGACCTCGCGGCTGTCGCCACAGGCGGCAAGGATCAGGGCAAGGCCGGCGGTCACGGCGAAGGCGGCAAATCGGTTCATCCACGGCTCCCAGGGTTAGGCGCCACAGATGGGCCCCCCGCGCCGCCAACGCAAGGGTCAGCGACGGTTTTCGCGCAGATGGCGCTCGAGAATGCGCACCAGCAGCGACAGCGAGATGGTCAGCGTCAGATAGAGCAGCGCCACCACATTATAGGTCTCAAAGAACAGGAAGCTGCCCGAGGAATAGACCTTGCCCAGCTGGGTGATGTCCTGCACCCCCAGCGCCGAGACCAGCGCGCTGTCCTTGATCATGGACACGAAATCATTGCCCAGCGGCGGCAGGATGGTGCGCAGCGCCTGGGGCGCAATCACCAGGCGAAAGCATTTCCAGCGGCTCAGCCCCAGCGACCGCGCCGCCTCGAGCTGGCCGCGATCGACCGCCTGGATGCCGGCGCGAAAGATCTCGGCGATAAAGGCCGAATAGCACACGGTGAGCGCGACGATGGCGCGCCAGGCAAAATCGAACTGCCGCACGGTGATGGCGGCCTCGAACGGCTGCAGCAGCCAGTTGACCGCCCCCACCATGGCCGGCGCGCCGACAAAGGCGACATAGAACAGGAACACCAGCACCGGAATGCCGCGGATGATTTCGACGTAGAACGTCGCCAGTTCACGCAGGATGCGGTTGTCCGAGGTGCGGGCCAGCGCGATCAGCAGGCCCAGCAATGTCGCCCCGGTAAAGGCCACCCCGGTGACCCACAGCGTCGTGCCCAGCCCGCCCGAAACCGCCGCGAAGATCTGGGCATAGCTCGCATTGGTGGCGATGCCCCAATAGCCGAGCACGAACAGCAGCACGATGGCCAGCAGCCACCAGGGGACACGGGCAAGGATAGAGGGTTTGCGGGGAATGTAGGTCATGGATTCCTGGGCACGAGCGGGGGTCGATCTGGTCGCAGCCTACCCCACCCTGCTCGATCGCGGACTTGGCCTGCCAGGTCCTGTCTCGCTTCCCTCCCCACAAGGGGGAGGGGTGACGACTGATGGACTGTTGCCGGGCGACTACTGCCTGGCGTTGAACTCGTAGAACCATTTCTGCTGCAGCGCATCCATGGTGCCATCGGCCTTGATCTGGGCGAGCGCGGCATTGATGGGGCCGGTCAGCTCGGAGCCGGGGGTGAGGATGAAGCCGAAATCCTCGGTGCCCAGCGGCGTGCCCACGACTTTGAAGGCCCCCGGATTGGCGCCGATATAGCCATTGGCCGAGGTCTGGTCCATCAGCACGGTATCGACGTCATTGGCCTGCAGCGCCTGCACCGAGGCACCAAAGGTGTCGAACAGCTTGATGCGTGGATTGGCCTCGTCGCCATCGAGCACGTCATAGACCGCGACGTAGAAATTGGTGGTGCCGGCCTGGGCGCCCACCAGCAGGCTGGCATCGGCGGCAAAGCTTGGCGCGTCGGTGAAGCGCGTCTCGTCGGCGCGCACCAGCATCAGCTGCTGGCTGGTCAGGTAGCTGTCGGAAAAATCGATCTGCGCCTTGCGCTCGTCATTGATGGTGATGCCATCCATGCCGACATCGAACTGCCCGTCGCGCACCGCCTGGATCATCACGTCCCAGCTCGAGAGCTCCCAGGTGACCTTGGCATTGAGCCGGCTGGCGATCTCGTTGAACAGGTCATATTCGAAGCCGACGCCCTCGCCCGTCGCCGGATCGGCAAAATTGAGCGGCACATAGGCGTTTTCGGTGACCGCGACGATGCTCCGGCCGGCCAGATCGGGCAGCTCCTGCGCGGCGGCGGCCGAAAGCCCGAGCGTCATTGTGGCCGCCGCGGCGGCGAGCAGTCTGGTGAGTGATGACATGAGGCGGCAATCTCCCGAGCAATGGTTTGGCCGGGAGACTAAACCAGTGGCCGGCGAAATGAAAATGGGCTTTACGCCGCGTCCTCGACCTCCGCGCCGGGGGCGTTCTTCTTGACCGAGGCAATGGCGTTGAGCGCATTGGCCCGCGTGGTATAGGTTTCCGAGCGCACCATGGTTTCCCCATTGGCGGCCACAAAGCGCACGAAGAACTGCCCGTCTTTGGAGCCGGCGACCTCGAAGCGATAGCCCGAGCCGGTTTCGTCCCGGGTCAGGTCGACGGTTGCCGCCTCCGGCGCGTTCTTCTTGATCGACTCGATGGCCGATTTTGCGCTGGCCTTGGCCTTGTAGTTCTCCGACCAGACGATGGTCTCGGCATTGTAGACAAAGGCGAACTTGAACTGCTCATTGGCCGCCGCGGTGATCTTGAACTTGTGTGCCATGACGCTGGCCCTCCCTGGTTGCAGCGGCCTCCCCGGACCGCCCGCAAAAGACTAGCCGGACTCCGCCGAATTGGAAGGGGGAAGTTGATGGCCGTCGATGTGGCCGAGCGAGCGCTCGGGATCGATCCTGTCGCGCACCAATTGCTTGAGCGCCTTGACGTCGGGAAAGCCGCCATCGCGCTTGCGCTCCCAGACCAGCGCGCCATCGATCGCGATCTCGAAAATCCCGCCCGTGCCCGGCACCAGCGTCACCCCGCCCAGCTCGAGGCTGAAGGTGGAAAGGACTTCCTGAGCCATCCAGGCCGAGCGCAGCAGCCAGTTGCACTGCGTGCAATAGGTGATGGTCAGTTGCGGGCGCGCCTCTGTGGTCATGGGGCGGCGGGCAGATGCCGCTCGATGGCCGGGACCAGCGCCTCGGGCACCGTATCGGGCGCGAAGCGCTGGATCACGCTGCCATCGGGCGCGACCAGGAACTTGGCGAAATTCCACTCGATATCGCCCGGATGGGCCGCTTTGAGCCAGCCATAGAGCGGGCTCTCGTCCGGGCCATTGACATCGAGCCTGGCAAACATGGGGAAACTGACCCCGTAATTGCGGCTGCAGAAATCGGCGATCTCGGCGGCGCTGCCCGGCTCCTGCCCGGCGAACTGGTTGCAGGGAAACCCCAGGATGACGAGGCCTTGCTCGCCATAGCGCTGATAGAGCGCCTCGAGCCCCTCAAATTGCGGCGTGAGGCCGCATTTGGAGGCGGTATTGACGATCAGCACCAGCTTGCCGGCATAGGCGGCCAAAGGCTGGGCGGAGCCATCGAGGCGGGGCAGGGTGAAGTCTGAAACTGTGCTCATGGGCGCGAGCATAGCCCATGCCGGGCGGCAGGGTGACAGGTTTTTTTGGGGCCGTCACCGCAAATTGGCGGCCTCAGGCCTCCGGCGCGGCCTCGGCGAGCGCCGCCTCGGCCGGCACGCGCAGATCGGCTTCGCTGACGATGCGCTGATAGGCTTCCAGGGTAGACTGCACCTTGTACTGCACCATGTGGCCCTCATAGGGGAGCAGCGCAACGATGGTGCAGGCGGCAGCCTTGCGGGCGCTGCTGCCGTGCAGGGGAAGCAATTCGAGGGTCTGGCCGACGGCATATTTGTGCATTGCAAGGCTCCGGAACGAGAATGCGGGCCGCTGCGCAGGGCAGGCGGCCCGCAAGAAAGGCTAGAGAGCGGCCAGATTGGTGGCGCTGGCGCGGCCGTCGCGACCCTTTTCGACTTCAAACGAAACCTTCTGGCCTTCGTTCAGGCTGGACATGCCAGCGCGCTCGACGGCAGAAATATGCACGAAGGTGTCCTCGCCGCCGGTATCAGGCTGGATGAAACCAAAGCCCTTGGTGGCGTTGAAGAATTTGACGGTGCCGTTGATGGCCATGAGCGTGAGATCCGAACTTGCGCCCGCCCCGGGGGGAACGGGCAATTCCCCGTGGCAACATGCACACAGGGGCAGAAAACGTTGACAAAGTTCAGGGGATCACCAGCGCCCCGGGATCGCCGGAAGCATGGGCAAGCCATCAAAGGCTGAAAACGTGAAGGGTTCATTAGCATCTCGGGGGGGCGAGAGCAAGGAAAGGCGTGGGGGGCGCATGCCGACGCCCCGGACGGCGCGGACGCCTCGGGGGATGGTGGGCGAGCCCCGAGGGGGGGCGATAAGGTCTGCCGACCGCTCAGTCGGCCAGGGCGCCCCATTCGGGCCGCCAGTCGCCATCATCGACGATGACGGCAATGCGGTTGAGCTGGTTCTGCTGGCGCAGCGCCTCGGCTGCCCTGAGGGCGGCGGGCACCGGCAGCGGAAAATCGGCGATCACCTCCACCGCCGCGACATCGGCCACCATCCGTCCCAGCGCCCGGCGCACCGTGACGATCACGGCATCATGCGGCAGGCGATCATGTGGATAGAGGCGTTTGAGTTCGATCGTGGTCATCGGTTTCCCCCAGCTTACCTATCAAAAGGGTGAGGGAGTCAGTGGTTCCATCACGATGGTGATTGTGATGGGGGATGGTCGGTCACAACCGGGGTGGTGGTGTGCGGTGTGCAGGACGGGCGCCGCCTGCGGAGCGGGCCGGCCTTGAGGAGATTTTTCCCCGAAAGGCGGTTTGGTGGTGGAGGAGCGGGGATAAATTATCCCGCAGATGCTTCCGGCGTATTAGCTGCCCCCGATGAAGCAATCAAAGAGCCAGTAAACGTGAGAAGCGCCGCCAGTTCCACCTCAAGATAGGACGGGAAAGCTGCATCCAACATAGGTTTAGGAGCGTTATCGTCATCAACCCAGCGCCTTGCCGCACCTGACTTTTCTTTGCGCCGCCCCTTCTGAAATATGTCTCTATATCTGAATGGCGATATGCCGAGGAACGGTACAAATGACACTTTCCCTTGGACCTCTACTTCGATAGCCACTTCGTTCGCGTGCAGATCTTTAGCCTTACTTTTCGGGTATGGCTCGATGTATACTACCCTCTTTATTCCAGCAGCAAGTAAGTGTTTTGTGCAGTTATGGCAGGGAAATGTAGTGCAATAAAGCGTCGCGCCCTTTATGCTCTTGCCCAGTCTCGCGGCATCGCAGACTGCACACATTTCTGCATGAACGATCCTACCAAACTCCGTTATGTCTAAAAATGCGGAGCCCAGAAGTGAACCTGTTCCATCATTACGCTTTATGTCTTCTGCAGTCGGTTTTTTACATAGCACTTCCAAAAGAACAGAGGGCGTTCCGTGCTGTTTGGCCGTCTCAGATAAAAGCCCGCTATTATCCAAGCGCTCCAAAACTTCCCTTAGAACTTCTTTTTTCATCGCGTCATTTGGATCGTGTCCAATTACCACGTCACGAAAGTCAGGATTTTCGCCGTCCCAATAAGTACCACCAAATGCTTTAGGAACTTCGTTGCATCCCTGCGTGATTATTTCGCCATCGTCGGAAAAAATTGCGGCCCCAACCTGTCTGGATAGATCGGAGGAACGCAGTGAGGCCGATTTTGCGGCGTACATTCCGTACTCATCTTTACTTGGAGCCGTATCCGTTCGTCCGAAAAACGCCTGAACAAAGCGATGGAGCTTTCCATCCATTTCCTGCTTGTTGATCCCATCAATGAACACGTCACCCAAGTGGAACGTGTCCCGTAAATGTTGCCCTGTGTCCGCGCCTTCCTCCGCGTCTCTGTCGATCAACTGCTCGGTCCGAGAAGCAATTTCGCTGGTGGTGGTGCTGGTGGGCAAAGTTCGTTTCAGCCGTTCACTAATGATGTTGCGCCTGTCCACATCTGCGCCATATGCAGAAATAAGAATAAACTGCCGACCATAAATCTGACGAAGAAGCTGAACTTCTTGGGGCCGCTTAAGCTGACGGATGATATATGCGACTCTAGGAGGAATTACCTCGTCGTCATGTGTATGGGAAAACCTAAGCTTACGTATTTCTCTGACCGCGATACGCGCGAGAACTGATGGTTCGGCAAACTGATCACATAGCGCATTTGCATGATCTATCTTATACGAAATTATCGAGCCAAAATCCTGTCCTGACGGCTTGGCCACTCCAGAAGGAAAGTCGCCAATCAAATCGGTGATTTTGATTGTGTGCGATTGATATCGGACAATTTGAAGCTCGTTCGCTAAGCTCTCGCAAATGGCGTCTATGTGGACACCGATGGGAGCCGCAATTCCGAACACAAGCTCCGGATAGTCACTGCGCACTAAATTCATGTCGTTTCCAAGCCCAGTTTTTTGATCCGCGCGATAAAAAGTAGCTCTCTAGGAACCTTTTTAGGCCTATGGTTGATTCGTCTGATGCGACTGGAGAGCGATTCATGGATGACAACTATCTATCCGAGGTCGAGCTTATTGAGCAGGCTGCTAAAAAAATGGCCAAACGTCTGAGTTTAACTTACGTGACAGATCCAAATAAGCGCAGCACCTTTGAAGCATCGCGCTCAGGTGCAGATGGGCAATTTGGGGTTTCTACAGAACCTGTAAGAAACTCCGATAGGCAGCGGGCCTAGGCCATATTTGAAAGGCTGGCGCATACGCCAGCCTTAAACTTACTTTCTATTAGGACGCTGAGTCAAAGCCGACGCAGCAATTTTCTTGATTTGAGCCGGCGTAACACTTTTAGGGTCGCGAAGCGCCTTTGAGGCGATGCTTCCCACTTTGTTGCCGGTGCGTTCATTTGCGGCCATTTTAGGCTCCAAATTAAGCTAGCCATACGGGCTACGATGTGATCCAGCACTTCATTGATTTGACGTCGCGTTGACGCCGCACTACCGTGTGCGTGTTCTGCATCATATGCGCCGGCCGAGCTGGTTGGACATAAGCTGCGGCTAAGGGAGTTGGGCAGCCACCCGGCTCCCTTAAATTTCTGGGCCCTAGAAACCGATGAATTCGCGCTCCTTGCGCTGACCTTCCTCATCCTTCCAAGCACCTACATGCATACCTTGCTGTTTAGCGCGTTCGGCTGCGGATAAAAACTCAACCGCGAACCGCAATATGTCTGATTTACTAATCTGACGAGCAACCGCGAGCCGTTCAATTTCCTCGCTTAGTCTTTGCGACAGATCTAGTGTCATCCTAACGCGCGAGTTCTCCACTTCTTTGGTTGAACTTGGTTTTTTCATTCTACTTTTATGGCCCCAAACGATTGGGTGCTCGATAATAGCCTGTGGTTACATACCCGCACCCAATCCAGGACCCCTCCTAATTTTGGGTTTATATTGATCCTAGTATTGAGGAGGTACTAACTACAGCAACGATCAGATTTGTGTTTCATGCCAGGGTCTCCATTGGGTGTCTTGGGGCTGATTCCTCTTGTTACATATAATTGGCATATTTTTTCCGCCATTTCAACGCCGCATATCCTCTTTTTGTACGTCGAATTGCCGCCAACGGCGTTGACTGCTGTCTTGGCACCGTGGCAGCCTGAGTGCCAATAAATAGTCGAGTCGCTGAGGGAGGCAGCGCGTCAACGAATCCCGAGGGGGGTATTGTGACCAATTTCGTTCATCTACCAGATACAAACACCCGAATTGTCTCCATAGACGGCAGCTTTTCAGCACATTACAGGCAGCTAAGCTTGTCCCTTCAGCGGGAGACCGATGACAAAATGTTGGAAGTCGTCATTAGTATTTTGGATTTGATACTGGCGACAGAAAACGCCTATCTGAAGCGATTTCTTGTAATGAATCCCGCCCTGATTGAGCTGGCAAATTTTCTGACCACTGACGATCTAGGTGAAATAAGCCTGGCTCGCGGGAAGGTCGTATTGACGCTCAAGATAGAAGATGGCGTTCTGTGCTTCACAAAGGTTGTTGGACGCCTGCTTCACTAGATGGAATTGCAGGCCTTCGGGACGCATCTAAGCATCGCAGAAAAGGGTGCGCGGTTGGCGAGCATTGATCGTGCCAGATCCGCAGCTGCGCATCTCCCCCTGAAGGGGAACTGAGTGTAGAGAGGCTGACTGCGTCATCTTACCGGGTGCCCGCTGCCTTTGGCGGCCACCCGGCGAGTAGGTTACGATCGCGACACTTGCGCCCCGTTTGGCGAAGACGGATGGATCGGGCACGTGACTAATCTGGGCCCTGCGAGCGGAGCGATTTTGCGCAGCGCCGGCAGCTAGCTACTCGTCACCCATTTTCAGCGCCTTGATAAACGCTTCCTGGGGAATTTCCACGTTGCCGTATTGCCGCATGCGGGCTTTGCCCTTTTTCTGCTTTTCGAGCAGCTTGCGCTTACGCGTCGCGTCGCCGCCATAGCATTTGGCGGTCACGTCCTTGCGCATGGCGCGGACGGTTTCGCGGGCGATGATCTTGCCGCCGATGGCCGCCTGGATGGGAATGACGAACAGGTGCGGCGGGATCAGGTCCTTGAGCTTTTCGCACATCAGCCGGCCGCGGCCCTCGGCCACCGAGCGGTGGACCAGCATGCTGAGCGCGTCGACGGGCTCGGCATTGACCAGCACGGAGAGCTTGACCAGGTCGCCGACGCGATAATCGGCCAGGGTATAGTCAAAACTGGCATAGCCCTTGGAAATGGACTTCAGCCGGTCATAGAAATCGAACACCACTTCATTGAGCGGCAGATCGTATTCGACCATGGCGCGGTTGCCGACATAGCTCAGATTGCGCTGGATGCCGCGGCGATCCTGGCAGAGCTTGAGGATGGAGCCCAGATATTCGTCGGGCGTCAGGATCGTCGCCTTGATCCAGGGCTCGCGGATTTCCTCGATCTTCATCACATCGGGCAGATCGGCGGGATTGTGCAGGTGGATCTGCGTCCCGTCGGTCAGCGCGACCTCGTAGACCACCGAGGGGGCCGTGGCGATCAGGTCGAGATCGAACTCCCTGGAGAGGCGCTCCTGGATGATTTCGAGATGCAGCAGGCCCAGAAAGCCGCAGCGGAAGCCGAAGCCGAGCGCGGCGCTGGTCTCCATCTCGTAGGAAAAGCTGGCGTCGTTGAGGCGCAGCTTGCCCATGGCGGCGCGCAGTTCGTCGAAGTCGCTGGCATCGACGGGGAAGAGGCCGCAGAACACCACCGGTTGCGCCGGGCGGAAATCGGGCAGCGGGTGGGCGGTGGGCTTCTTGTCGTCGGTGATGGTGTCGCCGACATTGGTATCGGCCACTTCCTTGATCGAGGCGGTGAAAAAGCCGAGTTCGCCGGGCCCGAGCATGGGCATTTCGACCAGCTTGGGCGTGAACACGCCGACGCGATCGAGCTCATAGCTGGCATTGGCCGCCATCATGCGGATCTTCTGGCCCTTTTTCACCGTGCCGTCGATGACGCGGATGAGGACGACGACGCCCAGATAGGCGTCGTACCAGCTGTCGACCAGCAGCGCCTTGAGCGGCGCGTTGATGTCGCCCTTGGGGGCGGGCAGGCGGGTGACGATGGCCTCGAGCACGGTATCGATGCCCAGGCCCGTCTTGGCCGAGATCTCGAGCGCGTCGGAGGCATCGATGCCGATGACGTCCTCGATCTGCTGCTTGACGCGCCCAATGTCGGCGGCAGGCAGATCGACCTTGTTGAGGACCGGGACGATCTCGTGATTGGCGTCGAGCGCGTGATAGACATTGGCCAGGGTCTGCGCCTCGACGCCCTGGGAAGCGTCGACGACCAGCAGGCTGCCTTCCACGGCGGCCATCGAGCGGCTGACCTCATAGGCGAAGTCGACATGGCCGGGCGTGTCGATCAGGTTGAGCACATAGGTCTCGCCATCCTGCGCCTTGTAGGTCAGCCGGACGGTCTGCGCCTTGATGGTGATGCCGCGCTCGCGCTCGATATCCATCGAATCGAGCACCTGAGCCTTCATCTCGCGCAGGTCGAGCCCGCCCGTGCTCTGGATCAGGCGATCCGCCAGGGTGGACTTGCCATGGTCGATATGCGCGACGATGGAAAAATTGCGAATATGGGAAAGCGGCGTTGTCATGGGTGCGCTGATAGCAGATGCCAAAGGGCGCGCAAAGATGGTTTAGCGCAGGTTAACCCATGCGTTGGGCAACGAAGCGCCCCGGCCGTGCGTTAGGGGGCATGCGCACCATGACCCTGACGCTCGCCGCCGCCTTCGGATTA
>TARA_R110002124_G_C8971934_1_pt1 | contig 11379 bp, 5 predicted proteins | sample TARA_R110002124 | Tara Oceans TARA_R110002124 (sample SAMEA4397445) | marine metagenome | biome: Polar Biome; feature: [SRF] surface water layer (ENVO:00010504); material: water (ENVO:00002006), including particulate matter (ENVO:01000060) such as... | depth 5 m | reverse complement strand
GGGACACTTTAAAAAAACGCCCAGCCTTAATATTTTATTTCATTAATTCCAATTTTCAGACATGGTCTTATTTGGGCTTTTAAGCGTGATTCTAGCGCTTTTTGCCTGTGGGAAATAGTTGGGTTCATTTCATCCATATTTAAGTCGTTAGAAGCTTTTAAAATTCGTAATTACCTGACTGACATGATGTTAATCCCAAATAACATCAATTGCTATCAATTGGTTTTTTCATTATTTCTATCCTAAATAGGCAAATGAAAAGAAAAAAATATCACTCGAAAACCAAAGCGGACTTAAGCCGTTTTCTTTTTCAAAAACGGCTTGTGTCCAAGACTTTTTTTTCGATGCGCTTTGACCGGAATAAAATGGAGGGCAATGGGCGGAGGTTATACTTTCAACTTTATTGTTGTCTTTAACTTGCTAGAAACACTTAGCCATTTATTAAAAATATCAACCAAATAACCACATAAATACAAATAATGTAAGTTTTTGCTTATATTTAATGGCCTCATTATCAAACTTTTCCTTCAAATCCGAATCAGCTAAATCGCAAACCATGACGGATAAGAAACTTTTTGAGTGTCCCCCCAAGCAACTTTACAAACTTAGCAATCTTATTAATCAGGGTGTGATCTCCTTAGATGACTTGGCGGAGATTATCCCGGGAATACTGCATATTAATAGTCGAAAAGACCTGGCCCTTGAATATATTTCAAAAGAAGGCTGCCAAATATTAAGATATTCTCTTGAGGAACTTCAAACCTTGGGGGCCGCAGTCTTCGAAAAACATCAATGTGAATTTACCCGTACAATTACCTACCCAAAATTGATGAAGGAAATTGCCAAAAATGACCCTAATCATGTAATACCATTCTTTCAGGATTGGCAATATGAAGAAGATGAAAGACCTGTTTTTCACTTTACTTCAACCAAAATATTGAATGACACCCAGCTGGTCTCAATTTCACTTTTCCCAAACAGAATAGAATATCTTACTAATACAGTCAATCGGCTGTTCGGCATTAATAGAACTTATGATAAATATTTTTGTCAATATAAAAAATTGACAAAAAGAGAGAAAGAAGTTTTAGACTATCTAGGAAAGGAACTACCTCGAAAAGAAATTTCACACATGCTCTTTATCGATGAGAAAACAGTAAAAAAACACTGCGAAAACATCTATAGAAAATTAGGCACTTCAAAGCGCACGGAGCTAGAAAAAATAGCTCAAGCTTTTTCAACTATTTAAAAAATAGGCCTGATGGCGTATTGCTTGTTTCAGACAAGTATCGTAATATAATGAAATCAATTATTAGCCCTTTTTAAAAACTTATTCATATCGAATGAAAACTTAATACAGAAGATGACAAAATATATTTTTTTAATACTTAGTTTGTTTGCATTTGAGGATCCAATCTATTCCCAAGATAGTGAAAAAATCAAAGCGCAATTTATGGAAGATTTAAATTCGGGCAAGGTCGATATGGGCTGTAAGATTGTAGTCTATGTAGTAGATGGGGCTGCAAATGCCGCATGCTTTGTTCCAGAACCAACAGTTTCAAAAGTAGCCTGTGCAGCAGCTAAAATATTGAACGTAGGAGTTGTTAGCGAATTCAAGGATCCGAATCTACCAAATCCCATTGAAGAAATATGCAAACTAACTTATGCAACTACGAATGCCGGTATTACCTATACTTTTGAATTTACAAAAAATCAACAAAGGGAAATCGAAAAGACCTGGCTATGGCTAAACACACTAAAAGGATCCCTTCAATTCATGCAATATTTATCTCAATAAATTATCACTTTCCCAGGTACTGTTCTTTCAGAGTGACGCCGAACACCAAGTGAAAATTATTGTAGTTGAAAAAATAAAGTCGAAAAAGATGAATTAAGTACACGGTGGAATAGAAACTAAAAATAGATGATTTTAGGGATATTAAGGAAATTGAAATCTGAGTAAAATACTCATTAGTCATAATTATCCATAGATAACCATTTTAACCCATTTGATAATTTAAAATTTACGACTAAATCTAACACATATTAACTACCAAACAAACCCAGAAATCAATGCCACAAACTAGAAGAAATTTTGTTAAAACAATTTCTTTAGCCACAATTAGCAGTGGAGGTGTTTTTGCTTTTCTACGTTATTGCACTGATATAATTATCCCAAATGTTGATTTTAAATATGCAAATGAGCTATTTGAGACACTAGTTGAATGTTCCTTTCGTCTAACTGATCATGGTAGCCTTTTAAATCTTGAATATTATTTTATCAACTGTCAATACAAAGCCTCAAGTGAAACTATATGGGCCAAATATGGGCCTCAAGAAAACTATATGGTTGTTCGCTTACCACAGCAACATATAGCCGAAGAAAATTTTGGTGTGGACGAAACATCCTTTGAAGCGGCAACTTATATTTCTAACTATAGCTATCTCGTATTTCGAATTCTTTTTCCAGAGGAGAATTTTAATGGCGATTACACTAAAATTGAACTTACCAAGAAAGACCTATTAAAATGGGATGATGACAGTAGGTTCAGGTTAGTTGTTAGACAGGATTTATCACAATCTTTATTTGAATTAGTAAGACCTGACTATTATACCGATAAAAAAGCTATCGGCATTCAAGACTCTATACAGAAGATGCTTTATGAAAAGAATTCTGCTACCATTAAGGATACGATTATGATTAATGGTCTTGTGAGTCGATTAAAAGATGACCGTTTAAAGTATAGAAACCAATTTATTTCAAATCGATATCCTTTTCAAAAAAAAAGGGAAACAACACCTAGGGATAGTGCGGTCTTTACACATGATCTAAAACTTGTCCCAAAAGTATTTGGTGATCCAATTACGGCAATTGAACTACCATGGCGCCTAATTATCAGTCCTAAACTTCCTGATAGCCGTAATTACAAATTCAAATGGGATTTTCCAGAAACATCAATTGGTAAAGGAAGTTCTAAGTATCTACAGAATAAGCTATGGACCGTCAACTTGTCAATCAGTAAAAAAACCGATGATGAGGATTATAGAGCCAGAAAAGATATTGAGGAAAAAAATAATCGAGAACAACTGAAATCTTCTGGGAGTTTAAATGAAGTCTTTAATGAGTTGGAATTGATGATCTTGGGATCACCAGATTCTTTAAATAAAAAAACCAAATACTCCAACATACTTCCCACACCAGCGCATAGAAAAGATTTAGTTGCTCTTTATATTAAATTAAGAATTACGGCCAGAACCGAAAAACTTACTTTTTCTGCAATAGGTGCCACAACCAAAATTCATTTTAAAAATGATAAAATAAAGGAGGCGCTAAGTGAACATGCTATTGGACTTATAGAATGGAACCAAATTATATCTCTTGGCAGGGATGAGAAAGTAGAAGTATCAACTCTTTGTCTCGAGGCCGAGTTTGGTCACAAAATGGCATACATACAAATCGCAGAAAGACAATTGATAAATGGTAAATATCCTCTTATTAAAGAGGAATTTCTAATGCCTCTTGATATTACAAAGGATTATACCATTCATGAGACCCAAAACCTTGTAGGTTCCGATTCGATTAAAAGTACTGTTTCAAAGTTCAAATCGCCTTTTAAGAAGATTACATTTTTAGAAACCAAACCAAAAAGGCTTCTTCTTCCAGAAGGAATTGAATACAATCAAAATCAACTAAACCTAACCAAAACTTCCTTTCAATTTGAAGCGGTTGATTGGCATGACAATGTAGTAAGGTTCTCTAAAACGATTAATACTTTGCCTTTTGGCGCAGTCATCGAAAATGAAAAAATAGAGAGTAATTTAAAGAATATTATATCACCTGAAGGGAATGAAATGTATTCTTCTCCACAAAATGAGTCTAATTCATTTTCGAATTCTGTTCTCTCTATAAAAAGTAGGGAGTCATTACTAAAGGAATTAGCAGAAATTGATGAAAGTTCTGTTAAAAAAACTAAAGAACTTGAAGATAAACTTAAAGAATTAAAAGAAAATAAGGATAAGTTCGAAATTCAGGTGAATACTATTGTTGGCATTGATGGTGTATCCCATGCCTATACGAATACCGAAGAATATTTGATCAGAATTAAGAAATATTTGAAAGAGTTCGATGAATTATTACATAAGGAAAAAAAGGATTCAGATTCTAATATTAATTGGACTAGATTTTTATCTACACTTCTCAAAAGGTATATCCCATCTAACCAAGATGCTTTCAAGAACATAAAAAGCATATATCCGTTAAATCAAGAAAAACCAATTTCAGACGTAGAGGATCTTTATAGTATAGTTAAAAATATCCTTTGTGAAACTGAACTTAATTGTTCAGACCCTGAAGAACCAGTTGATGCTAAATTCAAAGAGTTCTATTTAAGATTATCTATAGAGTTCCCGGAAAGCATTTCTTTGTTAAAAGATCTTTTCTTTTTAGACAATTTATTAACTGATAATAAAAAAAATGAAATATTTGAAGTATTCCGTAAAGGAATCAAGACTACTATAGAGTTAGAAAATATAGCGAAGACCATTCCCGGTCTTATTCTTCTTCAAAAAAAGAAAATAGGTTACGCCATTGAGGAAAAACTTGAATACTCGCTAAGGGAGGATTCTCTCTCGCAATTAGAATCTGATTATATCATATTTAAAGGAGGCCTTCGGGAAGGGGAAAACCAAATATTTGATTTTTTTAATGAACATGCAATAATTCCACAACTTACTCAGGCCAAAATCTATGTAAGTGCATTGAGCAAGCTAGTGAATGAAGAATTCCCAATAGTTATTAGTTATGCCGACGATTATATTCAGAATCAAACAAATGAAATTGAATTCGAAATTAATCAGAACGCAGCCCAGGTATTTGCAAAAGTTGAGGATATTAGTCGTCAGCAGGTAAAAGGGTTGATACAAAAAATGGGTAGTAAAATGCCTGGAATAAATGTTGAAATTCCCGCACACTATCTAACTTATGCAAAAAATCAACAAGAAATCTTAGAAAGTTCAGTAAATGACTTGAAGGATGATCTAGGATTGGACTCTATCATAAGTTTAAACAATGATTTAATCTTTATAAGTGAAGATGTTAAAAATGCTGTGGATACTGTAAATGATCTCGCCAAGGTAGACCCTAAAAAATATTTTAAAGATTTAGGCGCAAAACTTTTTGGGAGCATCGGTCTTGAGGATATCTTAGATATTGGTTTTGATTTGCCCAGAATAACCGAATTACCCGATACAATTCAATATCAAGTATCAACCGATAAGTTTACGGAATTTCGCTCAGCATTTGTTAAGTTCAAGCCAAATGCCATTGGCGTTCTTCCTGCGACTAAACTGGAATTATTTACCTCTAGAAGCTTAAAAAATTCTCAGGAATATTATGCATTAACCAAATTAAATAATTTCGATATTGGCGTGATAATGGGCGGTACGGAAATATTAACAATAACCTTTGAAAAATACAAAATTCTATCCTCTCCTAATCATCCTAAGAAAACTGATGTAAACATTTCAAACGTCAAATTGGGAGGGCCTTTAGAATTTATTGCAGATTTAGCTGAAAAATTTGTAGTACCAGGGAATGGAATGCGAATTAAACCAGGGCCAACAAATCTATATATAGACTATACAATAGCCTTTACAGACATTATTGGCGGTGCCTTCTTGTTTAAGAATTTACAATTCAATATCGGGGTAAATATTCCTTACGACCCCTCTACATTGAAACCAATAACCTTCGTTTTGGGCGTCAACAAACCCGAAGACAAATTTTTGGTTTGTTCAGGCATTTATGCCGGAAGAGGTCACTTCATGTTAACAGCTACACCCAAGGGCATTGAGCAAATAGATATTGCAATGGAATTAGGTGCATATGCATCTATCGATTTAGGAATTGGTAAGGGAGAGGTTTTTTTATTTTTCGGATTTTGGTTCATCAGTGGTGAGAGGTTAGGACAGCGTTATGTTAAAGCGGTTGCCTATGTAATTTGTTCGGGTAGTGCGACTGTTTTGGGTTTTATATCAATTGGGGTTAGTGTTTTAATTTCTTTGACCTACACAAAGAAAGGAGATGATTCAGTATTCTTTGGCCAAGCCATAGTAACCTACAGTGTTAAAGTAGGCTTTTTCAAGAAAAAGTTTCGTATTCGGTATTACAAAGAGATTTCTGGGAACTCTAAGGGATCAAAGCAAGAACCACAGAATACCGCGTCGATAGTGCCAAATCTTAGCTGGGCATTGAATAAAGATGTTGAGCATCAAAAATTAACCTTCACAGATGTTTTTGAAAGTGTTCAAGATTTCGAGGCATATCTTAACTGTTATGCAAGCAACTAATCAGAATAAACAATAAACACTTAAAATCAATAATAATGGGGTTTGAAATTAAAAATATTTGCACGGTAGTACCCAACCCTCATCATCCTATGTATAAAGAAAATGAGGGTAGTAATTACTATTATTTTTCAATTTTTATTACACCTAGATTACAGTTTGATGGTACACTTAAAGAGTTCTATGAAATGCTCAATTGGCCAGATTATATTGAGCAAATTTTTTGGAATAATAAAGCGGTTCTGCAACATATTAACCTAATCTCAAACTACAATCACAGCCCAGGGCTTAATTTAGAAAGAGATTTCTTCTACACAAAAAAAGTTTATTCTCAGTTATCGGGATTAGATAATATTGAAAATTTTGATGAAAATTTTCAAGGAAGATTTCTTATGAGAGGGAAAGAAATTTGGAAAAAATTATTTCTTGAAAGCACCCCAGTTGTAGCATGGCCGATAAATATAGGGCCTCAGTTCAGGCATGCCCTAGATCAAGAATCGGATACGGATGGAATTGGTAACACCTTTGAAGAAGGCAAAAATGAAAAATTAAAGGATTCTGTTCAAAATCCCAGTGCTACTTCTAATTCCACTGCAGCATCCCAACTAAGTATATCGCGTGCTCGTCCGCTGATAGGGGATAATATCGGAAAAGAATATGTTGGATTTGAATCGACGTCACTCTTCTCAGGTCATATTAATCCGTCAGAGCGACATTCCACTTCAGACCGAGAAGGCGAAACCGATTCAACAAAAAAGGCGAATGAAACAGAAAAGGCGAATGAATCCAAAAAATACAGTCAAGAATTTCATGTAAAAATTTCTGCCTTGTCTCGATACCCTCATATTTTAAGATTATTAGGATTAATACATGACTTTAAAATATCTAGAGAAAATTTCAAAGATTTATTTAAAAATGAAAAAGAAATATTTGTTAAACTCAATTTCGATATCGGCAAAATTGAGGAGGGTAAAGCTGAGCCAATATTAAGAGAATTTAAAAAATCAGTTCAATTTGTTACGCCGTATACGAGATGTGACATTACAAAAATAAAAAGAACACGGGTACTAAGAGCACATTTTTTATCTTCTATTGACGATTATGATCAAACAGTTTACAAAAAGGAGTATCCAGACCCTAAGGACATCCCAAATTATGATGATTACATACGCAACGGATTTTTAAATAAAGAAAAATATAGAATCAATCAAAAATACCTTGAAGATGAACCATCTAGTTTTTTGGATTCAGAGGATTTAGCGAAGCAAAAGGTTAATAATAATGATTTAGACCAGCAAAAGGATAGTAATTTGGTGGGCATTGATTCAAACTTTTTTGAAGACGAAGATATTAAGATTCTTAGATCTAAAGCTACTAGCAAACAAAAGGTTTCTAAAGGTTTCTCCATTAAAATAATGGGGCAACCTAAAGATCTTCTGACCAATATTGATTCAAAATTATTGCAACTAAAAGATGAAAATATTGAAGATATTAAAAGTGCTTTTATGGCACATCATCTAGATTGTGGTTATAGGGTAGACGTATTAAAAGTACCACAAGGTAATTGGGAAAATCCAAAATTTCTATCATTATGCGAAAGAACAGCAACTTATATGGTGGATGGCAAAAAAGGCAATCATCCGACTATTGAAGCAGTTGTCCCGGACGAAATAATTGAATGGGTTTACTCTAAGAAACTTTTTGATAATTTTAAAGATGAACCTTGGTTGGAAGAGGTAAGACAAGTTGATAATGAGGGAACTGAAAAACGTTTCGAAGAAATAGCCAGATGGAATGGTTGGAGTTTAACCTGTCCACCCCTGAATGCAGAAAATTCAATAGAAGATTATGAAGCGGATGATTTAGAACTTAAAAATATAAAGCCTTCAAATTTACCTAAATTAAGATTTGGAGATTATCAATATTGGTTTAGGATAAGAATAGTTGACATTTGTGGTAATGGAATTTCTCTCTCGTCGGAGAATATAGAAAAAGGAAAGGTTATTAGTGATGACATCACCTATTATTCTAAAACATATAAGAGACTTGAAAGAATTGCTTCTCCACTTTTTTTTCCACCATATGAACTTTTAAAAAATAAGACTTCCGATAATCCAAAGATTAGTCCCAAAATCGTAGAGCGCTACAAAGGCGAAGACAATCAAACTTTCGTTATAAGAACAAATGTCAACGAACAAGGCTCCCCTAATTCATTTGACGATAGCTGTTTAAGATTTATTACTCCGCAGTACATCTCCGCTAACTTTGCAGAATTATCAGGATATTATGAGGAAATGACCGAAAACAATAAAACCTCTGATAAAAAAAATCTTTATGAACTACTTAAAAAGGTTCCAAAAGATAGTTATTCAATGAAAGACTTTGAAGACGGAATTCCATTCGCTGTTGATAAAGAAGTTTCAGCATTTGAAATACTTGGTGAAAATATTAATTATTGTATTGCAATTGATACAATAAATCAACTAAAGAAAAAACCATGTTCCTTGGTATTAGATAAGGAAGGCCTTAAGCACAGAAATAAACTAATAGGTCCTTTAGCAATTGGAGATTCAAAACAACTTGAAATATTTTCAGTATCCAATAGTTTCCCCAAATCAGAATCAAAGACTTTTAGTATTATTCATGCTGTACAACGTCCTGTTCTATTAAACAAAAGATTAGAATATGCCAAAAATAATAATGAAAACCCATTGAATTTTGGAAGTGCGATTTATTTTAAGAAAAGACTTCCTTTACCGGTTCCTGGAAACCAGCTTGAAGACGCAATTAAATATCAAGTTGAGGTTTGTCTGCTGAATATGAATGAAATCGGCTTCCCGTTTTCAACATCAGGTGAGATTGTAGTCTTAGCAGAATACTGGGATATTCAACTTAACCCAAAAAACAACTTAGGCTGGAGTTACATTTCAGATAAAAAATCATCGAAGAAGGAAGAAGGCACTAATGATACTAACTTTGCAAAGAAATTTATACTCCGAAAATCTTGGAGCAACCTAAATGAGTCAACAACTCATGATAGGCTCGACACAATTCTGAGCGATAGCAATACACAAAGCATTAAAGATGAATATTTTAATTTTTTCAGACATCAATTTCCTGACACTAAGTATAGAAAAGTAAATTATAAACTAGAAGCAATTTCGAAATATTCCGAATTTTTTGATAAAAATGAACACAATATTGGTGACGTAAAAAATCCCTTTAGTTTAATTGGAAATCTTGACAATCAAATTGAAAAAGGTACAACATTTACAATAATTAAAAATAGTGCTAAGCCCAGTAAACCAACAATAACTTCCATAATACCGATATTTAGGCAATATGAAAGTAAAGAAAATGGCGAAAGCACCTATGAATTCAAGCATGATACCTTTAGGATGTATTTGGGTGAAACGTGGTTCGAGACTGGATTAGATGAAAAATTAGCTGTCATTTTTAAAGATGTGAACGAAATAAATGCTAGTGAGGACAACAAAGGGCTGATTTCGATTATTGCAAATGATCCTACAACAGATTCAGATAATAAAAATTATGAAGATAATAGTTCGAATTATGTCGGTCGTCTTCGTGGAGATTATTTATTTGATACACGATTGCTCGATGTCACTATTGATTCTATCATAGACACGAAAATAGAAGATAACAAGTATCCTATAACAATTAACTCAAACGATAGATTTAAACCTTTAGAAGTCAAATGGGACAAAAGTGTTCTGCAATTTTATTCAGATATACGTTTCGATAATATTCACAACTATTCTACACTTTTTAAATTTTCAGTATGTCGATATCAAGAACAATCAATTGTTTTGGAAGGTTATTACGACTATCGTTTTTCTGATGCAGTCAATACCGATATGGTTTCTGCTCTTCCCACAAGGACTGTGAGTATTTTAGAAGATCATATTAAATACGATCTTAATGGACAGATTGGTGGTCGCTATAGAATGAATAATAGTAAAGACGAAACCACAAACCCAACTGAACGGATACTTGTAGCAAACAAAGTCTATCTGATTTGTGAGAAAGATAATCTTTCAGATTACGTTTCAAAAATTGAAGAGCATAAACAAGGTGTGAATAATAAAATTTTGATAAGCAGCAGTTTTGAATATGCTGTAAATGTTCCATTAATCTCAATTGGCCCGACCATTCAATATTATGGTGCTAATGGTAATCTAGCGGAAATTTCATATAAACAAATTGAAAATTCATATAAAAGTATATTTGTTGAAGAATATGAAGATATTGCTCTTAATGATGACTTTAGAATGAATGAGACTGCCGAGGATTACAATCCTCGGAATGATCCTAGAAAAAGATTAATATTCTTTTATAAAATCAAATAATTTTTGAATTTAAAATGAAATTAAAAATAATATTACTCCTAATAATTATCTTCAATACTAATAAGTTTAGCGCCCAGGACAATTACTTTGTTGGCTTTTTCGCCGAAAAAATGAATCTTAGTACTCCAGTAGGTCATGCCTTTATTGGGATAGGAAATGGGGTACCGTTAACTTGCGACATCAATGGAAACGAAACTGAAATGTTTGGTTTTTACCCAGAAGTAAGATTGGAAGGTGGAAAAAGTATATATGCTGGACCTGTAAATGGAAAAATTAAAAATGATGTTATGACCAAAATTGATAATTATCACTACAAGAAAATAGATTTCCCCAACTATTTAAAAGTTAAATTGAAAATAGAAGAGTGGAAGGAAAAAAAGTACGAACTAACTAAACAAGACTGTATAAGCTTTTTCATTGATGTTGCTGAACTTTTTCCAGATCTTATAATACCTGACCGAACAAAGTTTACTACTCCTGATGAATATGTAAAAGACTTTATTACGGTAAATAAATTATGACTGATACAATAAAAAGGCTATTTTTCCAAAAAAGTCACCTATTCGGTGAGCATAAAAAACAGACTCTCCGAAAACCCCTGTATACAAGGCATTCCAGCTGCAGGTTCTGGTCCCTCCGGCTCCACGATTAAGCGCAACTGGTT
>TARA_R110002124_G_scaffold11656_6_pt1 | contig 11384 bp, 9 predicted proteins | sample TARA_R110002124 | Tara Oceans TARA_R110002124 (sample SAMEA4397445) | marine metagenome | biome: Polar Biome; feature: [SRF] surface water layer (ENVO:00010504); material: water (ENVO:00002006), including particulate matter (ENVO:01000060) such as... | depth 5 m | reverse complement strand
GCGTGACCCTGTCTGGCCCATGATGTCGATGCAGTCGAAGTGGTGATCGATGGCCTTCTGGCGAATTGTCGGGTCGACGTGCGTGAGCGACCCAAACTTGTAGTCGTCGTCTTGGAAGGTGTTTGAGTTCACGGTTCCGAGTTCAACGCCGTGCTCGTTCGCAAAGCTGCGCAGCGCGCTGTAGTCCTCTACTTTGTCCCACGGGATGTGCAGGGCAACAGTCGGCGACAGTGCCGTGTACTTGTTGACCTGGGCGGCATCCGCAATCTTCTCTTCGGGGGTGCGTGGGGTTCCGGGGGTGCCGAAGACCTTGAACCGAGTGCCCGAGTTGCCGAAAGCCCACGAGGGGAGTTCGATGGCCTGCTCTTCGAGGCGGGATGCGATTGAGCTGAATTGCGCCATGGGAATTCTTACTTTCTGCTGAAGGTGCGGCGGGTTGAGATTTATGGGGTCGCGACGAGTAGCGTTCGCTCGCGAGCGGCTGAGGGAATCGCGTAAATGAATCGATTCAAAGTGAGTCTAATCCGAGTTACTTGGTGAGACAATTCATTCATGCGGCCCCCTCCTGCTGGCGTCGAGCTGATGCTCGAGATTGAACACTTCAGTGAGCGAGATGAACCCCTCATCGGGTGGAACATCGAGATCAACAAAGTGCTCGCCCATGGTTTGCTGCCATCGAGAGTTCACGTCGGTCGCTGCCATTGCTCGTTGCGAGGCAGCAAGGTCGTCTGCCTCGACGTAGCCAATCAATAGTCCGTCGGCGCGAAGAAAGAGTGAGTAGTTGTGCCACCCGGTTGCAGCAAGGGCCTCAAGCATTTCGGGCCACACAGCAGCGTGCGCTGCCTTATAGGCGTCGATGTGGTCAGGCTTCACTTGCAGCTGAAAGCAGTATCGGTTCACGGATGCCCTCCTAACGCCATTGGGGAAGGTCGGCCATGTCGACGTGGCGGTGTTCAATTCCGAGGAGGCTTGCTGCAGCATGGATGTCGCCAGCAATATGGCCAACGCAGAGGGCCCAGTGGTGGCCAATGCCAGTCTGCGACCATTCATCGACCCACTCGCCCGGGTCGCCGCCGAAGCTCACTCGCGAGGTCGTATTGCCAATTTCTAGCAGCGGCCCAGGAGTCACAGTTCCCTCACTAGTGATGAACGTGTAGCTGCCGTCGCGATCCTGACCGATCCCGAAAGTCGTGACCGGTCCCTGCTTCACATCAAACTCAACGGAGACCCCGTAGCCACGTTTGCCGTGGTAAACCCCGAGGCCGCGCAGCAGCGGATCGCGCTCCGACACTGCGAGGTGGGCTGGTCCGTCGTGACCCATTTCCACTACGTCGTCAAAGAAGTTGAGCGCCTGGATTTCTGTGAATGATCCTCCTGCGCCGATGGTGTGTGCGGCGAGCATGGCCAAACTGGTGCGCAACTCATATTCACCGACAAAGGGAATACCGCGAGCAGTGAGTAGTGATGAGCCGAGAATCATGCCTGCGCCGAGACGCTCGTGCAGCTCACCATTGAGTCCGCGGTGGTAGTACGCAGCGGAGTCTAGATCAAAGTCCTCGACCAACCGATCAAGCCCAACGCTGACTTTGGCACCCCAGGCGAAGTCTTCTTCGCGAACGGACTCGTCGAGAGTGAACAGTTCGCGGGCGAGTTTCATGCGATCGGCGACTTGGTTATCGGTCACCTCGTCGACTCGAACACGCAGGTCGTCGAATTCAAGGACTTCAACGTGTGAGCCGAATTGACTCGATACCAACGTGAGGTCGGTCGAGACATCGAGCATGCCCGGGTAGACGTGGCCCATGAGGCCGTGACGGGCGTGGCGAAGCGTGGCGCGTACTTTTGCCGCGTTTACCCAGCGATTGATGCGAGTCCACGCACGTTCATCTTTCAGGTGCCCTGAAACACTGCGGAACTCAATACCTGCACGCTTGAAGACGTTGGCTACTTCGGGTACGGGGCATTGGCCGCAATACGCTAGCCACTTTCCAGTATCGAAATTGGCGTGATCCATCGCCTCGGTTGGCTGCAGATCAATCACGAGCACCGGAGTCTTTGAGCGCTGGGCAATCGGAAGAATCATGGATGCCGTGAGGTAGGTGGTGAGGAAGATGACGATGAGGTCGCAATCAGCGCGCCGCAATTTCTCTGCCGCGACGGTGGCCTCTTGGGCATCCGAGATGAATCCGACGTCGACGACTTCTGCATCAAGTGCGGTGAACCGGTCGGTGACGTACTTGCTCGACTCCTGAAGTTGAGGGAGGAGCGCGGGGAACTGTGGCCAGTAGGCTGCGAGGCCGCCGGCGACAAGGCCAATGCGGGTGCTGCGACGGGTTTTGGCGGGAAGCAGTTCTGAAGCTGGAGTAAGGGACATCATCGGCTCCGAAAATCTAGTCTGGTGGTTGTGGCGAAGTGTGTTTCTCCGGGTCGGCTTTTCAGCCGACCCAGAGAAGCAAGCGGCTAGTTAGAAGTCGTACTCATCGATGTTGTCTGCGTTGAAGCGCGTCGGCGGTCCAACGATGGCTACACCGTTCGCTCCCACAGTGATTTCGCCCATGTCGCCAGCGTCGAAGGTGTCGCCTTCTGCGCCAGTGATGGTTCCATCAACGAGAGCCTTGCCAGCAAATGCTGCAACGTAGCCGAGCTGTGCAGGGTCCCAGAGAGCGAACTCTTGAACGGTGCCGTCCTTGACGAACTCGCGCATTTCGTTCGGAAGTCCAAGACCAGTCAGAGCGACCTTGCCCTTGTAGTCCGAGGTCGAAATGTACTTGGCTGCTGCAGCAATACCGACTGTTGTGGGCGAGATGATGCCCGCGAGGTCAGGGTATGACGAGAGCAGTCCCTGGGTCTCTTGGAAGGACTTGTCGGCGTCGTCATCGCCGTAGACCTTGGCTACGAGCGTGATGTCCGAGTAGTCAGGGTTCGAAGCGAGTTCTTCTTCCATGAACTTGATCCACTCGTTCTGGTTGGTCGCGGTTGCCGTTGCCGACAGGATCGCGATTTCACCAGATCCACCGATCTGCTCGGAGATGATCTCCAGCTGAATCAGTGCGACATCCTTGGCAACAACTTGGCTGATGAAGATGTCGCGGTAGTCGGGGTTGGTGTCAGAGTCGAACGCCACAATCTTCGCGCCAGCTTCGCGTGCCGTCTGAAGTGCAGGCCCTACGGCATCGGGGTCGTTAGCCGCGATGACAATAACGTTCGTGCCTTCCTGCGTTGCCTGTTCGATGAACGGAATCTGAGCGCTTGCGCTTGCCTCAAGGGGCCCGAGGACCTGAGAGTCGTAGCCAATTGCATCTGCTCCCTCGGCACCTCCACCAAGAACCACGTCGGTGTAGGGGTTGTTGAGCTGCTTGGGGAGGAAGGCGATGGTTCCAGCGCCGGCATCGCCGCCGCCGCCATCGCCACCGTCAGTTGCAGCACAACCGGTCGCGGCGAGCGCCACCACGGTTGCGATTGCAGCAACAGTGCCGATACGGCGACCGTTGCTGTTCGTGGAAAACAACTTCATTGTTCTTCCTTTCGTAAAGACGCCTGGTGCTTAGGCGCTGGTTGTGCCTGGGGCGTTCTGCCCCTGGACTTCTCGGTGCATCCGGTTCAACCGAATACGTTCTTTGGCCCAGCCGATGACGCTGGGGGCAACAACGGAGAGCACAAGCAATCCGCCGGTGACAATGATCAGTGCCGTCTCGGGCACCTTTGCGAGCCGAAGTGCGTACGTGAGAGTGCCAATCAGCAGCACTCCTCCAACCACGCCAGGAATGTTTCCCTTGCCGCCGAAAATCGAGACGCCGCCGAGCAGCACTGCAGCGATCACGCTGAGTTCTAGGCCCGTTCCGTTGTCGGGACCGGCGCTTGCCAGTCGCAGTGTGAGAAACACACCCACCATCGACGACACCACTCCGGTGCCCACGAACAGCCAGAATTTGGCGTGCCCGACCCGAACCCCTACAAAAGTTGCAGCTTGCGGACTGTAGCCCAGCGCGTAAAGACCACGGCCAAAGGGGGTGAAGTGAAGGAGAACCGCAAAGAAGGCGATCACGATCAGCACGAAGATCATCATTACGGGAATCCCGGTGTTCCCGATTTTGGAGAGCACGAATGCGTTGAGTTCTTTCGGAAAGCTCGCGACTTTCTGGTCACCAATCACGACGAGGGCAAGGCCTCGGTATAGCGCTAATGTTCCGATTGTCACGGCGAGCGACGGCAGGCCCAGAGTCGTGATGAGGAATCCGTTGAACGCTCCACACACCACTCCGATAAGAATTGAGAGCACAATGACGATTCCGATATCGAGGCCGCTATCGCGCCACAAGACACCCATCGCGGCGCTTGTCAGCCCTGCGGTTGATGCAACCGAGAGGTCGATCTCGCCTGAAACAATCACGAGTGCCATCGGCATCGCGATGAGCAGGATCGGGATGACCTGAATAAGAAGGAACCCCACGGTGAGTGTTGAGGCAAAGAAGTTGACGGACACCATGGAGATGACCACAACGGCAATCAGAATGTAGAAGATGACGGCATCATGGCCGAGCAGGCGCTGGCTCAACTGACCGCGTGAGCGTCGAGTAGTGGTCTCAGACATCTTTTGCCTCTTTCGCTCGCAGCTTGCGGGTCTTTCGCAGCGCAACGACTCGGTCGATGATGATCGCGGCCAGGATGAGTACACCCACGATCGCTTGCTGCCAGAATTTGTCGACACGGGTTGCAGTAAGCGCCCCCGTGATGGTGGAAAGCAGCACAGCACCGATCGCGGCACCAGCGACAGTGCCGGAGCCGCCGAAGATCGCGACACCTCCAACGACCACAGCGGCAACAACATCGAGTTCAATGCCGGAGCCGGTAAGAGCACCTACGGAGTTGTAGCGCGAGGTGTATAAAACCCCGGCAAGCCCCGTCAACGCGCCACAGGCGATGAATGCGCTGAGGACTCGCCTGGGGACGGAAATTCCGAACAGCCGCGCAGCGTCTGGATCCGAGCCAATTGCGTAGAGGTCGCGGCCGCTTCGAACAGAACTCATGAACATCGCGACAGCCACGGTAATGACCAAGGCAATGATCGTGATGATCGGGATCGAGAGGAAGGTGTCGACGGACAGGTTGCCGAAGGCTTTGGGGTTGTCGCCAGAGAAGAACTGTGTGGAGCCGGCCCAGCTCGTGAGCACTCCGCGGAAAATGTAGAGAGTCCCCAGGGTGATTACTAGCGCTGGCACCTTCGCTGAGGTCACGAGTACCCCATTGATGGCGCCGAGCACTCCTCCAAAAGCCATACCGACTACGAAGACCAAGAACAGGGGGATGTTGGGGAAAATATCGAAGAGGGTGCCTGTGCCGAAAGCAACGAGTCCGAGGATCGCACCGACCGAGAGGTCAACGTTGCGGGTGATGATGACGAGCGCCTGCCCCACGGCCAGAATGACCATGATGGTGGCGTTCAACATCAAGTCTTTTGTGCTCTGCGGCGAAAGGAAACGAGGGTTGATGATCGTCGTGATGATGATCAGCGCGATGAGGGCGCTCGCTACGGGAATCTCTCGTGCGGTGATGAAGCGCTTGAGCGCGCTCGTTCGTGGCACGGCCGGTGCGTGGGTCACGGTGCTCACTTGCCCGCCTCCATTTCAATAGGCGTTTCGAGGTTGGGGCGGTTCACGTCGGGCACATCATGGTTGCCTGTCGCGGCCTGCATCACTAGCTCGGCTGATGCTTCTGAGCGGTTGAGGGTGGCCGAAATGCGGCCCTCGTGCATGACAAGAACGCGATCTGCCATTCCGAGCACCTCGGGTAGCTCTGAAGAAATCATGAGGATGGCGATGCCGCGTCCTGCAAGATCGGAGATGAGCCTGTGGACTTCAGCCTTCGTTCCTACGTCAATGCCACGAGTGGGTTCATCGACAATGAGAAACGTCGGGTCGGTGGCGAGCCACTTGGCCAGTACGACTTTTTGCTGATTTCCACCGGAGAGGGTTGAGACGGCGAGATCCCGCGAACCCGTCTTGACCTGCAGTCGTTGCGACCACTCTTCAGCTGCTTCGCGCTCACGGCGCCCCGAGATAAGACCGAAGCGCGCGAGTGAGTTACGCAGGGTAAGAGTGGCGTTTCGGGAGACGGAGAGGTCGAGCACAAGTCCTTGCTTGCGGCGGTCTTCGGGTACGAATCCGATTCCGGCTGCAATGGCATCTCGTGGGCTGTGCGGCTTGAGCGTTCTGCCGTGGAGGCTAACGCTGCCGGAGTCGTAGGAGTCGATACCGAATATGGCACGGGCCACCTCGGTGCGGCCGGCGCCGACGAGGCCAGCGAGAGCCACAATCTCTCCTGCACGGACTTCGAAGCTAATTCCAGTGAACGTTCCTGCGCTGTTGAGGTTCTCGACTTTGAGGACAACGTCGCCGATTTCGGCGGTCTCTTTCGGGAATAGCTCACCCAGTTCGCGACCAACCATCTCTTGCACGATTTCGGGAACAGTTACATCCGCGGTCCTGTGCACTTGGATGTAGCGGCCGTCGCGCATGACGGTGATGCGGTCGGACAGGTCGAAGACTTCTTCAAAGCGGTGAGAAATGAAGAGGATGCCGGCGCCTTTGTCGCGCAGTGCGCGAGCGACGCTAAAAAGTCGTTCTACTTCTACTCCGGAGAGCGCCGCTGTTGGCTCGTCCATGACGAGCACGTTGGCGTCGAGCGAGATTGCTTTCGCGATTTCGATGATCTGTTGGTCGGCAATCGAGAGGCCGTCGGCGATGCGGTCAGGATCGATCGGAACGCCGAGAGTCTCGAAGAGTTCTGCTGCCTTGCGGCGCATCTCGTTGCGGCTGATGAGGCTGAAGCGACCTTTGGGTTGGCGCCCGATGAAGATGTTCTCGGCGACGCTGAGATCAGGAAACAGGGTTGGCTCTTGGTAGATGACCGAAATGCCTGCTGCCTTGCTTTCGCTGACGTTGCGGAACTGAGCGCTCTTGCCAGCGACCCGGAATTCGCCTCCGTCGGGTGAGTGCACTCCTGCGAGAATCTTGACAAGGGTTGACTTGCCCGCACCGTTCTCGCCGACGAGTGCGTGAATCTCTCCGGGGAGAACCTCGATCGTTCCGTCCGCTAGGGCTACAACCGGGCCGAACGTCTTCGATGCGCCCTTGAGGCTGAGCGCGGGGGGTGCAGAGGCGGGTGATGCCGCTGCCTTTTCTGCTTCAGTCGCCATTGAACTGTCGTGCCTCCGCGTTGAGTTAGTGCTGTGGTTGTCGTGCAAGCGGCTCAGATAAATCACTGAACGGCGAAAATTGAATCGATAAAATCAATATTTCCAGAACGATACGTCCTTGGATTAGGTCGCGTCAAGCCCGGAGCGAGCGCCCGGGGCAAGTGGTTGGCCGAAACGGAGTGAATCGTTACACTCTGTTCAGGGTCGAGAACATTTCTCGCTTCCCTCCGTAGCCCAGTGCTGAGCTGAAAAGTTGTGGTTTCGATATGTCAACGCCGAGTGTGCATGATGTCGCCAAGAGTGCTGGCGTTTCCGTCGGCACCGTGTCAAACGTGCTGAACCACCCCCACAAAGTCTCGCCAGCGACGGTAAAAAGGGTGCAGAAAGCGATCGAAGCGCTCGGCTTCGTTCGTAATGATGCCGCCAGGCAACTTCGTGTTGGTCATAGCCAAACTATTGGTCTCGTAGTGCTCGACGTACGGAACCCCTTTTTCACGGACATTGCTCGCGGTGCCGAGGATAAAGCGGCTGAAGGCGGCCTGACGGTCACGCTAGGAAACAGCGACGAGAGCAGCGAGCGTGAAGCTAAGTATCTTGATCTATTTGAGCAGCAAAGAGTTTTCGGTGTTCTGATCTCCCCGTACGGTGACATCAGCGCCCGGCTCGATTCGATGCGTAAACGCGGGATCCCGTCGGTGCTCGTCGACAGAGAAAGCCCTAACTCCACGTTTAGCTCGGTTTCGGTCGACGATATTGTCGGAGGCAGGTTGGCTGCTCAACACCTCCTGGATATTGGTCGTCGCCGCATCGCCTTTGTGGGTGGCCCTATGGCTATTCGTCAGGTTTCCGATCGACTCGCTGGTGCCCAGAGCGCAGCAGACGAGGTTCCGAATGCACAGATTGAGGTCATCGAGCTTGATGCGCTTACCGTTATCGCGGGCCGCGATGCGGGGGCAATGATTCTTGCGCGAGCTCCTCATGAGCGCCCTGACGCTATTTTTGCAGCGAACGACCTCGTCGCGATGGGTGTGCTGCAAGCGCTCCTCATGAGCTCTGATGGGGGTCCTTCTGTTCGAGTGCCAGAGGACATTGCGCTCATTGGCTATGACGATATCGACTTTGCTAGCGCCGCCGTAGTGCCGCTTTCATCGATTAGCCAGCCCAGCGCTCAAATGGGGCAAACTGCGGTTGAGCTGCTTCTTAATGAGGCTGCGGACCCCAGCGCTGATCGTCGAAAAGTGGTCTTCTCGCCTAAACTCGTCGTTCGCGAATCGACGGCTTCGCGGCTATAGCTAGCGCCCCTCAACCACCACATGGGCCAGAGGCTCACCCGCGACGAGGCGACGGGCTTGCTCGCGCATGAGGGCATCCACTCGAGGGTGCATTGCCGACGTTGCCCCGCCGATGTGCGGAGTGATGGTCACGCCGCGCGTTGACCACAGGGGGTGATCGCTCGGCAGTGGTTCGGGCTCGGTGACGTCAAGCGCTGCGCGAACATGACCGGCGGATGCCGCAGCCACGAGTGCGTCGGTGTCGACGATCTTGCCGCGAGACACATTCAGGAGCAGCGCGCCAGGCTTCATCGCTTGCAAGAAGGCGGCGTTGACGAGTCCTGTTGTGCTGTCGCTGAGAGGAACGGCGATTGCCACTATGTCGGCCTTGGCGAGCAGGGCGGGCAGGGCATCCATTGATTGCACGGCACCTCTCGCGTCGCTGCGGTTGGTGCGGGCGACGCGCACAACGTTGGCGTCAAACGGGGCGAGCTTGTCGGCGATCTGGTTGCCGACGCCTCCTGCACCAAGAATGATGACGGTCTTTCCGGCAACTCCGGCCTGCTCGTGCTGGTTCCACGTGCCGGTCTGCTGATTGGCGAAGTGTTCGGCAAAGCCGCGCTGTTCGGAGATGATCATGCCGACGGCGAGTTCAGCGGTGGATGCTTCGTGCACGCCGACAGCGTTGCAGTAGGTGATCCCCGCCGGGAGGCGATCTTCGATGCCGTCGAAGCCGAGCGATTGTGATTGGAGGGCGGCGACATCCATTCCTTCAAAGGAGCGAAGACCGCCGGCGGCTCCGAGGTAACCCAACAGCGCGAGGTCAACGTGCACAGGGGGTGCGCCGTCTGCCGGACCCCACACGATGACATTGACGTCGGGCAATTGTGGCGCGAGCCTGTCAAAGATCTGTTGGTCGGGAAGGGCGATCGTGATCATGGCGCAAGTCTCCTGAGCGGGGTGGCGGGCAGCGGCCTCTCCAGCATGCCTTATTGACAGGTTATTCAACTTGTTGCGCCGGGCCAGTATGCTGGCGGCCATATTGTCGGCCGAGTCAGAAAGGGCACCCCATGGCGCGCTGGCCCGTCTTGCCCCGCGAAAGCGAGAGAGATGCTGTGCTTGCGGCGCTTCGCGGCCCCCGCCCGAGGTCGGTCATGTTGCGCGGTCCGAGTGGGGTCGGTAAGACCACTTTGGGCGCCCACATTTCGCTCGCTTTGCGCGCCGATGGGCGCACCGTAGTTCCTGTCATAGGTCTCGCAGAGCTCGTGGATGTTCCGTTCGGCGCCCTCGCGCCGGTCTTAGCGAGCTCGGGTAGGCACGACCTCGAGAGCGTGAGTGACCGCGTGCAAGCCCTCGTCGCGGTTGTCGGCGAGAACCCGCAGCGATTCGTTCTCGTCATCGATGATGCGCCACTTCTCGATGCCGTTTCAGCGAGCGTGCTTTATCAACTCGTTCGCGTCTTCGGCGTGACAACGTTGCTCACCGCCCGCGACTCCCACGAAGTCTCTGGGCCGCTCGCCCGATTGCTGCACGAGAACCTCATCGACATTGTTGACCTTGAAGGCTTGAGCCTCGAACACAGCCAGTCGATCCTCCAACAGTATTTGGGGGGAACACTGCGCCCCGAGAGCCTGCGTGCTCTGTTCGATAGGAGCCGCGGAAACCCACTGATGCTGCGCGAACTGATCTTTGCTGCAGCGCGAGCGGGCGGCATCCGCAGTGGAGATTTCGGGGTCGAGGTGTCAGTGTCGGCGTTGCCCAAGCATGTGCGCGCCACGATTGCCGAGCGCGTGCAGCAACTGAGCTTTGAGCAGCGCCGTCTCGCCCAATTGATCGCGATAGCGCAACCGATGCCGCACGCCGCTATTCGAGCTGATGAAGCGGATGCTCTTGCGCACCTCACAGCAGAAAGCGTCGTGGAGGAGACGAAGGACGACGTGACTCCTCGGGTGCGACTCGCGCATCCCCTCTTCGCGGAAGCACTCACGGCTGAGCTGGCCGGTGCCGAACGTGCTGCCCTCGTGAAAGAAATCGCTGCCCGACTCATGCCGATGGGTGATCAACAATTGCGCTTCACGGCCAAAGTACTTTTGGCGTCGACCGATGCCGAGATCAACAACGACGATCTGGACTGGGCAGCGAGTTACGCACACGCGGCTGGCGACCATGCGGTGGCGGCATCACTCGCCGAACGTGCGCAGAGCGCAGGGCGCCGCTTTGCGCCCGAACTTGTTTTGGCGAGCGCGCTGTCGGCTCTTGCTGAATCCGAGCGCTCGTCTGCCATTTTCGAGTCAGCCATTGGGCTCGCCGGCGACGACGATGAGCGAGCTATTGCCCTAGCGCGGTGGGGTCAGCATGTCGTCTATCGCCTTTCGCGGCCGGCCGAAGCCGTCGAGCGAGTGGGCGCAGCGCTGCAACAAATGGATGCCCGTGCTCAGGCTGTTCTTCGTCCCGAACTGGCCAAGTGGCAACTCATGACCGGAGATGCTCAAGCCTTGGCCGAAGTGGCGGATCCGGTATCGCCAGATGGTGGGCTGGGGGCCGTCAACGCGGGGCTCACGGCTGCGATGGTCGCGACGATGGCGGGCAACCCGACAGATGCTTTCGCCGCGATTGAGCAGACCCGTCCGCTCGCCGAAGCCTTCCGCTTCGAAGCACCCTTCGCAGGGGCGCTTCTCGATCTCTCGGAGTTTCTCGCGCTCGTGGCCTCGGGTGAGATTGGGCTCGCCAGCGACTTTGCTGCGCAACGGCGGCTCGATCGTTTCGCTGATTCAGCCGGTGTCTGGTCGTACGCTCTCGCGATTGTGCGGGTGCACGACGGCCGGTTGAGCGAGGCGCACTCGTTGGCTGCTCTTGCAGTTGAGCAATTGAAATGGCGTGACTTTACCGGGCTGCTGGGCACGGCGATCGCTTTGCAT
>TARA_R110002124_G_scaffold10096_16_pt1 | contig 11389 bp, 8 predicted proteins | sample TARA_R110002124 | Tara Oceans TARA_R110002124 (sample SAMEA4397445) | marine metagenome | biome: Polar Biome; feature: [SRF] surface water layer (ENVO:00010504); material: water (ENVO:00002006), including particulate matter (ENVO:01000060) such as... | depth 5 m | reverse complement strand
CCTGGGTCTCCAGCAAATTGCCGTCGACCCGCCATTGCGCGCCATCGAAGCTGGCCAGGCCATCACTGACCTGCGCCAGAGCGTCAATCGCCGCCAGCACGTCTGCAGCAAAGCCGGCCGGCGCCGCAGGGTCGATCGTGGTCTGATCGACAAGCTGGCTGCCCGCGCGCTGCGCGAGGGATTGCTTCAATGCCGCATCCGGCACGGACCCGGTCACGGTAATGACGCCACTGGCAGCCTTGACGGCGGACCAGAGATAGGGCCCGGCGGCCATAGCCTCAGGGGCATCGATGCTGACGGTCCAGTCCGCGATATCGGTTGCCGCCGCCAATGTGGCGAGCACGTCGTCGCGCTGGGTGGTTGAGCGCGCCTGCCCTGTCAGCGTCCACGATGCCCCATCGAACCTGGCTGCGGCATCCCCGAGTGCCACGACGGCATCGAGCGCTGCAGCCGCCGCCGTGGCAAAACCCTCGGGCGCTCCACTGGCCAGCTTACTGGCATCGGTCAAGCGGCCGCCGGCATGACTTGCCAGGGTCTGCCTGACTGACACGTCCGGCACATGGCCGGCCAAGACAACACCTGACGCGGCACTGCTGGTCGCCGACCAGATGTAGGGATCGGCAGCAGGCGGCGCCGACAGCGGCGCGGCAATCGCCAGCGACCAGCCCGCACCGGCCAGCTTGCGGGACACAAAATCGGCCTCGATGGCAGCCTTGTCGATGGCCGATTTGGCTGACCCGGTAACCGTCCAGGACTGGCCATCGAGCACGACCTTTCCCTCATCGAGCCAGTCAAGCAGGCCCAGGCCGGTCTGGGCCGAGGTGATGAAATTGCGTGGTTCACCAGAGGCGTAGGTCAGCGTCTGACTTGCAGCCGGGCCAGCGGCCGATAGCAGCGTGGCCGCGGCATCTGCGCTGGGCACCATGCCGGAGAGCGTAATTGCACCGGACCCGGACTTACTGGCGGACCATTGATAGTTCGCTGCTGCGGGCGCGGCAATTTCCGCGCGGGCCAGAACAAAGCCCTGTGGCGCCTGCTCGGCGAGCGTCGTCAGCACGGCTTTGTAGTCATCGCCAGAACGGGCAATGCCGGTAATGGTCAGGACATTCTGGCGCAAGGCAAAACGGCCTTCGCTGAGGCGAGACAAGGCGCCGAGCCCAAAATCCATTGCCGACTGGTAGCGCTGGGGCGCGCCGCGACCCAGTTGCAATCCCTGGGTATTGGCGCCAGGGCGCGCCTGCAACGCATCGCGCGTGGCCGCATCAGGCGCATAGCCGTCGAAAATGATGGCGCCACCGGCCTGCAGGGATGCGCTGGCCCAATAGTCCTCAATGCGCGGCGGATCAAGAACGACAATGGACCCGGCGGGCTCAAGCGTTTGCGTCACCGCCTGGGCGACCGCCAGCGTCGCGGGCGCCCCCGACAAGGTGCTTTGACCGTCAACAATGCTCGCCGTACCGTATTCAAGCTTTGAAAGTTGTTCGATAAGCAGTTGAGATTTATCAGCAAAGCCATCCGGCTCGCCCGAGCCCAAAGCCAGTCCAGTAGCAACGGGAAGACCAGCGGTTTCGGCCATCCTGTAGCGCTCGACCAAGGCATCGTCGGGCACATATCCCGAGACCTCGATGCGCTTGCCGTCCGAAACGGCATTCCAGTGATAGGGTGATACCAGTGCCGGCGTGATCTTGACCTCGCCAAGTGCCACACCAGCCGGCGGTCCGGCCCGCAGCACGATCAGCAGATCGCGAAAATCACGTTCTGACTTTGCCCGGCCGACGAGATCAACCCGCAGATCGGACATGCTGGCTTCTGCCTGATCGAAAAAACGCAGCTGGTCGATGGCAAATTGCGCAGCGGCAACCCAGGCCCGACGCTCGGGCATGCCGGAACGCAATTGCAGGTCCCCCTGCTCCAGGCCAGCGCGGGACAGCAGGTTTTGTCGCGTGGTTTCGTCCGGAACGCCGCCCGACAGGGCAATTTTGCCATCCGCCAGACTCGCGTCGAACCGGTATGGCGAGGCCATCGGCGCCAAGGTCACATCCGTGGAGATGCTGCGCACGCCGGGAAGCAGCGCCAGCCGCTGGCGGGCTGCCTCAACATTCTGCTGATCGGTCGTTGTTCCCGACAATGTCAGGTCGCGCATGGAAAAGGACAGCTCGGCCCAGTCAAAGCCGGCGCGCTGCACCATCGCTGTGGACTGTGACGCGACATCGTCGGCGATATCGGACGAAGTCATTGCGAGGGCAAGCGTTGACCCGGCCAAGACTGTAACCAGTCCTGGCACAGCCCATTTGAGGATGTCCCTAATCATTCTTGTTCCGATGAGATGGCCGCATTGCTTGCAAGGCTAGTGCATTTCGTCCCAGTAGGGGAACGAAATTTGACCGCATAAGCCATTGTCTGCAAAGGTTTTATGTTGAGATCGACTAGCGGCGCGCCGTGCCCGGAACCGCAGGCGCAGAATCAGCAATATCGCTGTGCCTGAAGACGAATGCCCGGGATCCGGAGCGATAAAAGCAGAAAGGCCCGGCGTGAGCCGGGCCTTTCGCGTTCAGACGAGACGACTATTAGTCGAAGGTCTTCTTTGCGGTGAATTCGGTGCGGTAACCGCCTTCGGTGTTGACTTCGATGTTGGCAGCAGTTTCGAAGCTCTTGCCTGGAACCCACTTCGCGCCGAGCTTGCCGTAGGTCAGGTTGTCGATCGCAGCACCGGCTTCGTTCCGGACGCCCGAACCGAGGTAGGTGCCCAGAGCGGCAGTCAGAGTAACACCTTCGCTAACCTTGGCAGCGAGTTCAGCCTGGAGGCGAGTGGTGTCGGTCTGGCCGTTGCCGGCCTTGGGGTTGACGGCATCGCGGAACCAAGCAGCGTCGAAGTTGATCGAGACGCCATCGGTCACCTGAGCGGTCACACGACCACCGATGCTGTAGTCAGTCTGGCTGTTGAAGTTGGCAAATTCACCCGACACTGCAACCTTGAACATGTCAAAGGTGCCTTCAACCGATGCGAGAGCGGTGAAGAGGCTGTAGGAGTTGAACTTGAAGTTGCTGTCGTAGCCAACAGCACCACGGACTGCGAACATGTCGAACTTGCCGGTTGCACCAGCATGAACGGCATACGCATCAACGGCACCATCGAGAACGCCATAAGCAACGCCGGTCACATGTGCGCTGACGTTGCCGCCACCGTACTGCAGAACGCCGATCAGAGTGCCAGCATCCTGTGCGCGGGTGCGGGTAACCTGGGTGTTGCTGTCATTGCTGCCCGAAGCGGTGTCGATGTTTTCGAGACCGATGCTTGCCGACAAGCCATTGCCCAGATCGGTCGAAGCCTGGATCGCGACACCACCAAAGCGGCGGTCATCGTTGTCGATCAGGACGCCGTCGCCATCGATCTTGTCGCTCATGAACATGAAGCTGTATGGCTTGTCGTCGCCGAGGTTGGCAACGGAACCTTCAGCACCACGCTTGCGCAGACCAGCCATCAGGACAGTGCTGTCACCGACGCGGACATAGGCTTCTTCAAGCTGGATGCCATTGGTGTGGTCACCACCGGCAACGGCATTGGAGGTCGCAGTGGTTGCACCAGCAGCGTTGGTGTAGCCTTCGTTGCGAACGCGCCATTCGTCAACCTGACGCAGGCCGATGATTGCCTGGGCCGTACCGAAGTCGGTGCTCGAAGAAGCAACGGCCTTCAGGTATGCACGAACGCGGCTGTCCCAATCGAGATCGCGCAGCTCGCCACCAACGGTGACCGAGTCATTGGCGAAGGGATCAACAGCGCCGTCATAGGTGTTGGCGACGTCGTTGCTGTTGCGGAAGTTGCCGAAACGCAGACGGTAGTCAACGCTACCCGAGATCTGCAGGCAGTTGGTGTCGGACGAGATCGTCAGGCCGGAAAGGCCCAGTTCGTCGCAGATGTCGAGCGAGGTAAGGACGCCGAGATCGGCAGCAAAGCCAGCAGTCGAGAGACCGGCAGCAGCTATAGAACCGAGGATAAGGCTCTTGAGTTTCATAGGTTGACCTCCAAAGTCAGTCATTCTTGGTGCCGGTTGCCCGGCTGGTTTGTCGAAACGCGACCACACTATTCGTGGTGCAGTGTGTTGCCGTCGCGCTGCGACCGACAAACGATCCCATGCATGGATTCGCAAGACCCACTCTACGCATGGCGAATGCCGACGCAATCACACAAAGGCCGTTTTGCGGGTCAGGGCCATGGTTGGGAAGCGGATGTTGCAGATTCAGCACACAGTTGGAAACCTATTGTTAACTGCTCTGAACGAGGCGTTAAAATCGCCGGTTTTACGGGGCTCCCGCCAGTCTGCACTGGCCTTGGCCCGTAATTATGGGCATCAACATTGCGCCAGGCCGGCCTTTATATGTGGCAGGACTGTGAAATGAATCAGAAAGATGACAAGGCGCATTGGCTGGCCTTGCCACAATTGGAGGCGGGATGACGAAGAACAAGAAGGTCGCTGTGGTGACCGGGGGCGGATCGGGAATCGGCAAGGCGGCAGCCCTGGGCTTTGCGGCGCAGGGGTATGATGTGGCGATCTGCGGCCGACGCGCGGACGCCCTGGAGGCGGTGCGGAACCAGACTTGCGGCTATGCCGGAACATGCGATGTTACCGACCCCGAGGCCGTCGCCGATTTCTTTGCCGGCGTTCACCGCACCTATGGACGGGTGGATGTGGTGTTCAACAATGCAGGCCGCTTCGCGCCGGCCAGTTCGTTCGGCGATCTTGACGTCCAGGTCTGGCAGGAGATGATCAACACCAATCTCAACGGCGCCTTCTTTGTCGCCCGCGAAGCATTCCGGATCATGCGGGACCAGAGCCCGCAGGGCGGCCGGATCATCAATAACGGCTCGATATCGGCGCACGCGCCGCGCCCGCAGGCGGCGTCCTACACGACATCCAAGCATGCCATCACCGGGCTGACGAAGGCCATTTCACTCGATGGGCGAGAATTTGGGATCGCCTGCGGCCAGATCGATATCGGCAATGCGGCCACAGACATGACCAGCCAGATGAACAGCGGATCGTTGCAGCCCAACGGTACGATGATGCCGGAGCCGACCTTTGATGTAGGCCATGTCGTGGACGCCCTGCTCTATATGGCCGGGCTGCCGCTAGCGGCCAATGTGCAGTTCATGACGGTGATGGCCACCAACATGCCCTATATCGGGCGCGGCTAGAGCTCACGCACGATAGACCTCGGCGCCGCCGATCCAGGTAGACAGCACGCGGTGGCCGGCATCGAGATGCACGAAGCTGGCGACGGCACCCGGGGCCAGATGGCCATGGGTTTCGGCAACGCCCAGCGCCTGGGCCGGATAGAGCGAGGCCATGCGAATGGCCTCGTCAAACGGCAGGCCGATCGTGGTGTGCATGAACGCAACGGCGTCGATCATGTCCAGATCTGCCCCGGCCAGCGTCCCGTCGGCCAGGCGCAGGGCGCCGCCAGAGCGGGTGATGGTCCGCCCATTGAGCGTGAGCTCGGTCAGATCGGTGCCGGTCTGCGACATGGCATCGGTGACCAGGAAAATGCGGCCAGGGCCGGCCTTGGCGCGCAGGGCCAGTTCGATCGCGGCAGGGTGCACATGAATACCATCGGCGATCAGACCGACATGGACGGGCTCGCCATGCAGCGCCGCGCCAACCATGCCGGGCTCCCGATTGCCCAGCTGGCTCATCGCATTGAACAGATGCGTCGCCATGGTGGCGCCGGCCGCATAGGCGGCAGTGGCCGCAGCAAAGCCGGCGTCGGAATGCCCTAGGCTCACCACGATGCCCGACTGCGCCAGGGCGGCTATCTGGTCCGTGGTGACCGTCTCGGGCGCTACGGTGACGATCAGATTGGGCAGCGCCGCACGGGCCGCGACGAGACGGGCAAGGTCGCTGTCATCCATCGGGCGGATCAGGGCCGGGTCATGGGTCCCCTTGCGGGCCAGGGAAAGGTGCGGGCCTTCCAGATGCAGGCCGATAAATCCGGGCACCGCCTGCTCGGCAGCACTATGGCCAGCCGCGATGGCGGCAATATTGACCGCGACCGTGTCGGTTATCAGGGTTGGCAGCAGCGCCGTGGTGCCGAACTTGGCATGGGCAGCGCAAATGGTCCGAATGCCGGCGAGCGAGGGATCATTGTTGAACAGCACGCCGCCGCCCCCATTGACCTGCAGATCCACAAAGCCGGGGACAATGCTGCCGCCCGACAGCTGAACCTGTTCGGCATGCGCCGGCACATCGCCGGCCGGTACAATCGCCGACACCATGCCGAACTCGATCAGCAGGGCAGCGTCATCGTGCCGGACCTGACCATCAAAGATTTGGGCGCCCGATACGGCCAGCAGATCACTCATAGTGTTTCGGTGACCTTTTTGAGGGCTACCGGCAGATCGGGGTTGAAACCGCGATGGCGGGACAAGGCCTCGACAAAACCATAGAAGGAGACAATCAACGACAGCGGATCGGTGAGCGGATGACCCGTGGCCGCGAAGGGCAGCCGGTTGGCCGCGCCCGGGCGCTCACTGGTGAGGAAGGCCAGTGCGCCCTGCCCGGCCAGCTTGTGCGTCATGTCGGCGACCGAGACCTCCGCCGCGTCGCGCGAGGCCAGCCCCAGCACGGGATAGCCCGGCGTCACGATGGCCACAGGACCATGCATAACTTCGGCGGCGCTATAGGATTCGGCCTGAATATTGCAGGTTTCCTTGAATTTGAGCGCCGCTTCATTGGCGATCGCGAAGCCGGGGCCGCGCCCCAGCACATAGAGGGCATCGTGGCCGTCGAGCGCGCCGATCATGCCGGACCAGTCGCAGGCCGCGGCCCTGGACAGTGAAGCGGGCAAATCACTGACCGCGGCGCCCAGCGCGGTATCGCCACTCCAGCGAGCGACCAGCGCCAGCCCGGCCACGACCGAGGTCACAAAGGTCTTGGTGGCGGCAACCGACTGTTCGACGCCGGCGTGCAGATCGATGGTGAAATCGGACGTTGTGGCCAAGGGCGAACCGGCGGTGTTGGTAATGGCAATGGCCAGCGCACCGGAGCGGCGGGCGGATTGGGCCATGCCGACAATGTCCGGACTCTTGCCAGACTGGGAAATGGCAATGGTCGCGGCGCGGTCGAGCCGCAGGTCCTTGCCATAGATCGACGCAATGGACGGACCAATCGAGGCAACGGGCAGACCCAAGGTCAGCTCAATGGCATATTTGAGATAGGTGCAGGCGTGATCGGAGGAGCCGCGCGCCACGGTGGCGACCAGCATCGGATCGCGCTCACGCAGTGCCGAAGCAGCAGCATCGAGCGTATCACTGCTGCTGTCGAGAAAACCGGCCACGATGTCGGGTATCTCTGCAATCTCGCGGCGCATGTGGGTCTGTTCGGACACTGTCACGGGGTTTTGCCTCCAGTTTTGGGTGCATCGCCGAGGCGCAGTTCGGCAACAAAGTCATAGGTGTCGCCCCGATAGATGGAGCGGGTGAATTCGATGACCCGCCCGGAGGCGAGATAGGAGGTGCGCTCGATATTGAGACCGGCGGAACCCACCGGCACCTCGAGCAGTTGCGCATCCTCAGCGTCCAGATTGGCGGCGCGAATCCGCTGAATGGCGCGTATCGGCCGATTGCCGGTCTTGTCGAGGTGCTTGTAGAGCGAATCGGCGATCGCTGCGGGATCGGGCAGCACGCTCGCCGACAGGCTGGCGCGTTCAATGGCGAGCGGGATATCGCCGCTCAGGCGCAGACGGGCAATGCGGGCAACCTGATCGCCAGAGGAAAGGCCGAGAATGACGGTTTCTTCCGGGGATGGCAGGTAGAGGCCACGCTCGAGCCAATTGGCATGGACCGCCATGCCGCGGCGCGCCATATCTTCAGTAAACGAGGTCAGTTGCGACAGCGATTGCTCAACCCGCTGCGGCTGCGGCGCGACGAAGGTGCCCGAACCATGGCGCTGCAGCAGAACGCCGTCCTTGACCAATTGCAGCACGGCCTTGCGCACGGTCACCCGCGATACATCGACCCTGGCGGCCAGATCGCGCTCGGACGGCAGGGCGTCGCCCGGGCTGATGGCGCCATTGTGGATGGCGTCCTGAATCCAGCGCTTGAGTTGCAGATAGAGCGGGCCACCGGACGGCAATCGGACAGGGCCATCGGCAAAAAAACTGTTCGACAATCCTGTCACTTCCCTCCGTCTATTGGAGCCTGGCGCTGCCATTGTTACCAGGATGGGCCGCAATTGGCTCGAGGGCAGCGCCTGCAGTATTCAATACCAATAAAATACCATTTTCCAACAGGCAAGTCGCGGGCGGCATAAATTGCCACAGAGGACTGCAGTTTCCGGGATGAAGCCCGGCGACAGCCCGGCAAAGAGCCGATAGCTTTGTAGACAAGTGGTATTTTTTTGGCATTATCGCCACGACTGGAGAAAGCCATGACGACACCGCAGACCGAGATGACCCACGCCAGCGCCAAAGGCTTTGACACCAGAGCCGACCGCGATGCGCTGACGATTCTTGCCATGGCGCAGGTGGAGGCGGCAAGGGCTGTCGAGGATGCCGTCGACGAGATTGCCAGGGCCGCCCGGATGGCGGCCGAAAGCCTTGCCGCGGGCGGCAGGCTGATCTATGCCGCAGCCGGCAGTTCGGGCCTGATGGCCATGGCCGATGCGGTCGAGCTGCCAGGCACATTCGGCATTGCGCAGGACCGGATCATCGTGATGCTGGCCGGCGGCATCGCCGCGCTGCCGGCAATGAAGGGCGGCCCCGAGGACGACGCCGAGGCCGCACGCAGCACGCTGGCGGCGGTCAATGTCGGGCCCCATGACTGCCTGATTGCCCTGACGGCCAGCGGCTACACGCCCTACCCCATGGCAGCGGTCCAGGCCGGCCGAGCGGCGGGAGCGCGGACCGTCGGCATCTCCAACAATCATGGCGCAGCGCTGTTTGAGCATGTCGACGTTGGCATCTGCCTGGCGACGCCGCCCGAAGTGATTGCCGGCTCGACGCGGATGGGCGCGGGGACGGCCCAGAAGATCGCGCTGAACATGCTCTCCACGATGGTGGCGGTGCACCTGGGGCATGTGCATGACGGTTTCATGGTCAATGTGGTCGCCGATAATCTCAAGCTGCGGGACCGGGCGCGACGCATAGTGATGGGCATCGCAGATGTTTCCGAAGAACAGGCTTCCCATTGGCTGGCGGTTGCCGACGGGTCAGTCAAAACCGCCATTGTGCTGGCCGCCGGCGCTGACGACGTGGCGAGTGCCCAGCGGTTGCTCAGCGATCACCAGGACAAATTGCGCCCAGTGCTGCAGGCGCTGGAAGCCGGAAACAAGGCGACTAATCCTAACGGCGACTAATCCTGCCGACCGCGCAACGCCTGTCATGTATCTGCGTTATGTCGAGACAATGGCGACCTATCGGCGCCATGGTCGCCCCTGCCGGGCATGGAGGACTGGACATGAACATTCTCAGCGACGACGCCATCCGTGACCGCGCCTACGCCCTCTGGGTCGAGGCGGGATCGCCGGAAGGCAATGACCTGTATTTCTGGCATCTGGCCGAGCAGCAGCTGACCGCAGAGGCCGACGCCGAGCCCGCCCAGGACGATACAACCAGCCGCGGGCCCGATACTGCATCCGATCCCGCACGGTTCTAGCAGCGCGATCGGGGCCTTTTTTGGCGACCGGCGCCGCTGATCCTGGTGAGGGATGATATAGACGGGTTCATCCCAATAGCGACGAGACTTCCATGACCGACCCGATCGCCCTCGAGCACGCCGGACATCGCACCTGGCTGAAATGGCATCGGGGACGGCGGCGGCGCGAGGATCCCGCCTTCAGTGGCCAGCGCATTGTTGAAGGCATGCGCCTGGGCGCCAGCGTGGAGGTCGATCTTGTCGTTCATGCGGGGCCAGGATTTGCGGTGCTGCACGACCTGAGCCTGGAGCGGGAAACCACCGGCTCGGGTCTGGTTGCCGACCATGACGCGGAGCAGATGCGGGCGCTGCGCCTGCGGGCAGAAGACGGGACAGCACTCGACGAGCCGGTCATGCTGCTTGAGGATCTGGCGGCTCTGCTTGCTCGGCAGGGATTGCATGCCGATGCCCTGCTGCAACTGGACTACAAGCAGGACAGCGCTGTTCTCGACCCCCGGGCCGTTGCCGCATTCCAGCGCAGCGTGGCGCCGGTCGCGCGGCACATGATCCTGTCCTCGGGCGACGCAAAATCGGTAGAGCTGCTCAGCGATGGTCTGCCCGAACTGCGGATCGGCTACGACCCCTGTCATGACCCGGCCAACCTGAAATTGCTGGCGGAACAACGCTTTACCAGCTTTGTGCGCAAGGCCCTGCTGGCATCACCCCAAGCCGAGATGATCTACCTCAACTTCGCCCTTGTGCTGCGGGCCGAAGTGGGTGGCTTCGACCTGGTGGGCGCATTCCATGCCGAGCAGCGCCGTGTCGACGCCTATACAATCCAGCGCGCCGATGCGCAGAGCCTTCCCGCCGTGCGACGATTGCTGGCGCTCAAGGTCGACCAGATCACCACGGATGACCCGGAGGGCCTGCTGACACTATTGGCGCGGCCCCTTTCGCAGACAGCCTGAGGACCGCCAGCTCAAGCGCCGCTACTGGCTGCCGCTTCACCGGCAAGCGCTTCGGCCACCGCCAGTTCGGCCATTGCCAGGGCCGCCTGGCGGGTACTGGCGGCAGCGATGAAGCGGCCATTGTGGCAGAAGCTCGCACCCGGAACGCCGCTGGCGGCTTCCAGATCGGCATTGGTCAGTCCGGCCCAGGACGCAGGAAGATCGGCCCGCACCTCAAAGCCTTCATCCTCGCGCCGGATGGTCGTCAGGCACCAATCCTTGCCGCGGGGATGGACAACGAACAGCAGGTGATCGGCGCCGGCCTTGATCACGGAGGGGCGAAAGGGCATGCCCATGGGCAGTTCGAGAATGCGCCCGGCACCGGCATTCTCGATCGCCTGCTGCACCAGTCCCTCTGCCCGCAGCTTGGCGGCGTTGCGGGCAATCCGGGCTTCGACGAAGCTGCGGGCAATGGCGAGGGCGGCATGAAAGCCGCGGTCCTCCGCCTCGGGGTCGGTCTCGTCAAAAACCGGCTTGAGGGTTTCGAGCAGGGCCGGCAGGGTCAGGCCTGCCAGCGGACCGGCAATCGAGGGGCTGAGCGCACCATTATCCATCAGGTCGATGGGCAGCACGAAGCTGGCGTCGAAACCGGCATGGATGGCCTCGACATGGGCCGGCGGCACATCGGCAGCCAGCAGGTAATCGCGGCCAAAATGCTGCCAGATCAGGCCAAACGAGCTGTAGGGCTGGCCATCCGCGCGCAGCGGCGCGCCGCGCTGATGGTGATCAAAGATCCGGTTGGCTGCATCATAGG
>TARA_R110002124_G_scaffold37281_8_pt1 | contig 11390 bp, 13 predicted proteins | sample TARA_R110002124 | Tara Oceans TARA_R110002124 (sample SAMEA4397445) | marine metagenome | biome: Polar Biome; feature: [SRF] surface water layer (ENVO:00010504); material: water (ENVO:00002006), including particulate matter (ENVO:01000060) such as... | depth 5 m | reverse complement strand
CCCGACACGCCTTCCGCGCATTTCGGTGAGGACGGTGAAATACGCTTGCTGCTGCCTCCGGGAGTGTCCTCCACGAATGTCGCCGGCAACCCGTTGAAGACAAACTCGCAGATACCAGCACCTTACGGCTCCTACTGGCATATGGATACTGATTAATGATTGCTCGCAATGGCACATCGCTCATGACAATGCGTTCTGAAGCCGGGTTTTCGCTGATAGAGATTATCATTGTTGTCGTTATTGTTGGCATCCTCGCAACGATCGCGCTGCCGGCCTATCAGGACAGTGTGCGCAAGGGGCAGCGCAGTGACGCCAAAGCGGGGCTGTTGGGTGTTGCCAGTCGCATGGAGCAATTCATGCTCGATCGTGGCACTTACACCGTGGATATGGAAGATCTCGGTTATGACGACGATCCCATGGTCACGACCGAGGCGCATTACACAATCGATGCTGCGGCCTGCGCTGATGGCACCATAGCGACCTGCTATGTGCTGACGGCTACACCGCAAACTACCTCTCCCCAGTCTGGCGACGCGGCGTGCACCACCTTCGTGTTGTCACACTCCGGGGCGAAGAGCGCTACCGGTAGTAACGCGGATGAGTGTTGGCATTAGAAATAGGGATAGAGCGCTATGAAAAAAATGATTGTGGCCTTGTGCATCATCGCACCCTTGCTTGGACAAGTCGGGGTGGCGAATGCGATGCCGGCTAATGAGTATATCTGCAAAGTGCAAACGACCAGCCTCCAAACGGGTGTGGTTAAGGTGCAGGCCAATGACGAGAGCGCAGCGAAGAGGATAGCCGCACAGGGAAATGCCATGCGCCTGGATGGCGTCAAGGAGCAGGTGAAGACCGTTGTACAGTGTATTGATTTTCCGCAGGGTCGCTTCCAGGACCCCAAACTCCAGGCTTTTGTGGACGCCATGCCGCGCTAAGCGCTGGCATTGATACTGTCGATCGCGTCGGGTAACTCCCCCAGGTTTACTACTTCCCTGTCCGCCGGTTGACCGCCGGGCCAGGCCTTGCGCTGCGTATTGACCCAGATCGTGCGCATGCCCACATCGCGAGCGCCGCGCACGTCGTGGTCCGGGTCATCGCCCACATGGATGATGTTCCCGGGCTCGACGCCCGTTTGCTTGAGGGCGGCATGAAACATGTCCGGGTGCGGTTTGCTCGCGCCTATGTCCTCGGCCAGGAACGCAAAGTCGAAATACTCGGCGGCGTCTGTCCTGTAGATGTCAGCGTTGCCATTGGTGAGGGCCCCCAGCGTGTAGTGATTGGCCAGTCGCTGCAGTACGCCCAGCGCTTCCTCATAGAGCACCACCTTGCGACGCTCCTGCAAAAAAATATCAAATGCCTGCTGCGCACCGCTGAGAGCCTCCTCCTCGCTGTAACCGGCGGCCAACTGTAACTCGTACAGCATCTGGATTCGCATTTGGCTGACATGGTGTGACAGTTGGGGGTGGCGCTTCCACACCGATTTTTTAAACTCGAACAGCGCCTCGTGATCGAACGCTTCCGCCGCCCCGGGCCGGTGCTGCAGCAACCACTGCTGCTGGACCTGCTCCGCTTTGAGCAGAACAGGTTCTACATCCCACAGGGTGTTGTCGAGATCGAAGGTAATAACGGTGATAGCCACTCAATCGTCCTTGCGCCGCTTGGCCCGGGGGTGTGCGGCGTCGTACACCTTGGCCAGGTGTTGGAAATCCAGGTGGGTGTAGATCTGCGTGGTGGAAATATTGGCATGCCCGAGCAATTCCTGCACGGCGCGCAGGTCGCCGCTGGATTCAAGCATGTGACTGGCGAAGGAGTGTCGCAACATGTGGGGGTGCACATCCTGGCGCATTGCGGATTTGCGACCCTGCAGTTTGAGACGCTCCTGGATATTGCGCACGCTGATGCGGCGGCCGCGATTACTCGTAAACAGGGCGCGGCTGTCGCTGCTATCTGCCGCGGCTGGCGGCCGCACTTCGAGCCAGTTCGCGATGGCCTCTAGCGCCACGGTGCCCACGGGCACAGTGCGGGTCTTTCTGCCCTTGCCGGTTACTGTCAACAGTTTAGCGTGTGGGTCGATGTCGTCTACTTCCAGCGATGCCAGCTCTGCGAGTCGCAGCCCCGACGAGTAGAACAGCTCTGCCATCGCACTGTCGCGCCGTGCCGTCACTGACTCCGAGTCGAAGCACAGGTATTGGTTTACCTGGTCCGCATCCAGTGTTTTCGGCAGTTTGCGGGGCTTGCGCGGTGCCTGCACACTCGCGGCGGGATTGCGCAGCAGCCCGCTTTCGCGTCCCAGGAAGTTGTAAAAGGAGCGGGTGGCGGACAAGCTGCGCTGGATACTGCCGCCAGCCAGCCCCTGGCGGCGTAACTGGCCGGCCCAGGCGCGAATATCGGCTTCTACCAGTGATTCGATATCGTCCTTGCCGCTCGTTTTGCAGTAGCGTTGCAGCGAGATCAGGTCGCGCTGGTAGTTGCTGATCGTGTGTGGTGAGAGCTGGCGCACGTCGCGCAAATAGTCGAGAAACCGCGTGGCAGATGTCCCCAGTGGCGTGTCCTGCGCTGACGTTGTGTGCACCGCGCCCTCAGGCTCTCGCGTAATTCAGGCGCGTCAGCAGCTTTACAATGACATCGGCAATGTGCGACAGGAACAGTGTGCCGACGGTATTGCTGTACTGGTTGGCATTGGCACTGCCCACGGCAATCAGTCCCAGTGGCTCACTGTCCGGGGATTTGTTTGCAAGCGGCACGATGGCGGCAGAGCCGATCTCGACACTCTCAGCGAACAGGAAGGTGAGCTCCTCGGCGCGCAGTGTGCCACACACTGCCTTGTGGCCCCTGAACAGCGAGCCAATCTGCTTTTTCACCGCGCCGTGGGATTCCGTACGCAAGCCTGCACTGTCGCTCGCTTCGCCGTACAGGATCATACTGGCGTAATCGACCCGGAAGTCGTCTTTCATGGATGATAAAAACGTGCTGTAGAGCGCCTCTACAGAGTCGGCATCGAGCAGCTTCAGTACCAATGCGCGAGTCTGCTCAAACAGCGCGTCATTTTCCTTGGCATTGGTGGACAGTATTTTCAGCCGTTGGCGAATCTCTGTGTTGCGCTCGCGCAGTACGCTGACCTGCTTCTCCACCAGTGATATCGCGCTCCCGGAGGCATGGGAGACGTGCAGGTAATCCAGCATGTCGGGATATCGCTGCAGGAAATCGTCGTGATTCTTGAGGTATTCACGCACGGACTCGTCGTTGAGACCGGTATCATTGCCCTGTTGCGCCGCCATCTTCACTGCTGCTTCCTGTTTTTTGCTGGCTGACATTATCGCTGCCTCTCGCTGTTTTGGGTGAACTGCGCTGCTGGAACTTCAAATTTTAATGGTGCCTTCAAACACTATTGCGGTCGGCCCTGTCATCATTACCGGTTGGCCTTCCCCCGCCCAGGATACGGAAAGCTTACCCCCCGGCAGTCCAACTGTCACGGATTCACGCAACCAGCCGCGGCAAATACCATACACCACGGCCGCGCAGGCCCCGGTGCCGCAGGCAAGGGTCTCGCCCACGCCGCGCTCATAGACACGCAGTCGTATCTCCGTGTCCGACACGACCTGCATAAAACCGACATTGACCCGCTTCGGGAAATCCGGGTGCGACTCGATCAGCGGCCCCAGCTGCTCGACCGCCGCGCGGCTGGTGCTGTTGACACGCAACACCGCGTGCGGGTTGCCCATCGATACCGCACCGATCTCCAACTCGCTGCCGTCTACCTGCAGGCTGTAGCTTGGCGCCCGCGCACCTGCTGTGAACGGGATGCTCTGCGGCTCGAACTGCGGCGGCCCCATATTGACCTCGACGTCGTGGTTGGGGCGCACGCGCAGCTCGATCACCCCGGCCGCGGTCTCGACGCTGATGATTTTTTTGGCGGTGAGCTTCCTCTCGCGCACAAAGCGTGCGAAGCAGCGGGCACCGTTGCCGCATTGCTCAACTTCTTTGCCATCGGCATTGAAGATGCGATAGCGAAAATCCACCTGCGGGCTCTGCGGAGGCTCCACCACCAGTACCTGGTCACAACCCACACCAAAATGCCGATCGGCCAGCTTGCGAACATCCCGCGAGCGCAACTTGTAGTGTTGGCTGATCAGGTCGATGACGACAAAATCGTTCCCCGTACCGTGCATTTTGGTGAATTTCAGTAACATGTTGCTAGCCGCTCATTCCGCTGCGCCCTGCGCGGGCAGGCAGGATTCGCCGCGAATCAGATCGGCGAATGTCTCGCGTGACCGAACCAGGTGTGCGGCATCACCATCCACCATGATTTCCGGCGCACGTCCGCGGCTGTTGTAGTTGGAACTCATCGTGAACCCGTAGGCACCGGCGCCAAACATCGCCAGCAGGTCACCCTGGCTCAGCGACAGTTTGCGCTCCTTGCCCAGGAAATCGCCGGTCTCGCAAACCGGCCCTACCACGTCCCACGCGGCGGTTTGACCCTCGCTGTTTTCCTCCACTCGCCGGATATCCATCCACGCCTGGTAGAGAGCCGGGCGGATCATGTCATTCATTGCCGCATCCACCAGTGCGAAGTGGTGATCCGGGGTGGATTTCAGGTATTCGACCTGCATAACCAGCAGCCCGGCGTTGGCGGCTATCGAGCGCCCGGGCTCAAACATCAGTTGTACCCTGCGATCACCCAATACCTCGCGAATGGCGCCAATATAGCGCGCGATCGAAGGCGGCTGTTCCTCGTGATACTGCACGCCGAGGCCGCCACCGAGGTCCAGGTGATGAATCTCAATGCCCCGCTCAGCCAGCGCATCCACCAGTGCCAGCAGGCGGTGCAGGGCGTCGATAAACGGGCTTAGTTCTGTGAGTTGGGAGCCGATATGACAATCCAGTCCGACGACCCGAATGTTGTCCAAACTGGAGGCGCGCTGGTATACCTGCAGGGCCTCCTCGATAGTCAGTCCAAACTTGTTTTCGCGCAGCCCGGTGGATATGTACGGATGGGTCATCGCATCCACGTCGGGATTGACCCGCACCGACACCGGCGCCACGTGGCCGAGCTCACCGGCGACCCGGTTCAGCACTTCCAGTTCCGCCGCGGATTCCAGGTTAAAGCAATGGATGCCCAGCTCCAGCGCGCGGGCCATCTCTGCCGGCTTTTTGCTGACCCCGGAAAAAACAATGTTGGCCGGGTCGCCACCGGCGGCGACGACGCGATCCAATTCACCGCCGGAGACGATGTCGAAACCCGCACCCAGCCTGGCCAGCACATTGAGCACCGCCAGGTTGGAGTTCGCCTTCACCGCGTAGCAGATCAGGTGATCGGCGCCAGCGAGCGCCTGCTGATACTCGATAAAGGCGGATTCCAGTGCCGCCCGCGAATAGATGTAACAGGGTGTGCCATGCGTGGCAGCAATGGCGCTGACGGCGACATTTTCGGCATACAAGCTGCCCTCACGATACGTGAACGGAGTCATGGGTTCACCTCTTGTCAGGGCCGCTGTTGCGGTTGCTTGGCGCTTTGGTCGGCGTCTGGTGTGGCGCTGGGCACAGACAATACGGGCGGAGGGGGCGTTTCCTCGGGTGGCATGTACAGCGGCCCCGTCTGTCCGCACCCTGAGAGGGCGACAATGGCAACAGCGAGCAGCAGGTTTGAAATGTAATAATGCATGACTAGAGTCCGGGCAATGTTGCCGCAAAGTATACTGCCCGCTAGTAAGCAGTGCGAACAGCCCTTATTATTGAATTGTGCACACTTTGCTGGAAAAACCCCTGTGATGAACGAATCTACATTCAATGAGCTGATAGACCAGACGTTTTCCGGGCTGGAGATGGCGCTGGACGAAATCGACGCGGATATCGATTACGAAACCTCGGGCGGTGTACTCACCGTTGAGTTTGAGAACGGCAGCCGGCTGGTGTTCAGTCGCCAGCCTCCCACGCATCAGTTGTGGCTGGCCGCCCGCTCCGGCGGCTTTCACTTTGCCTTCGACGACGAGGCCGGTGACTGGCGCGACACTCGCTCCGGGCAGTTGTTTCGGCCGTTTGTCACAGCGCAGATGCAGGCGCAGGGGGATGTCCGTTTTGCGTGGTTGTAACGGCGTGACCAGCGCGATGCAGCGCATCAGTCGGCTGCGAGTACCTGTCGCAACCGCGGCTGTTCTGGCCGCTCTCCCTGCCGTTGGCAGCGAGCCACTGTATGTCAAGAACCTGAGCCCGGTGGCCGGCCTCATTGGCCTGCCCTCGCAGCGAGAGGCCTTTACCACACCCAGTGGCGATTGGGCTGTCGCAGTGCACGGCAGTCTCGCCAGCCACTACGTGAATGAAAGCAATGCCACCGAATACCTCAATTTCGACGGCGAGACCGGGCGCATCGCCCTGGAATTGCGCTACGGATTTGCCGACAACTGGGATGTACAGTTGGAAGTGCCCTGGCTGGACCAGAGCGGTGGGGACCTGGATAGTTTGATTGACGATTGGCACGATTTCTGGGGAATGTCGGATGGCGGCCGCTCCTCTGTGCCAAGGGACGTGCTTGACTACCGCTATGTGTCCGCGCAGGGCGGTTTCTCGCTGCAGGACGATACCTCCGGCATTGGCGACATCAGCTTGTCTGTCAGTCACGCGTTTTACCGCGATGAAAACTCCGCCGCCAGCGCCGTGCTGGGTTACAAATTTGGCACTGGCGACGATGGGGACTTTTTGGGCAGCGGTGCCGACGATGCGTATATTGCACTGCGGTTTTCCGGACAGCAGTTATCCGACTTGCCCCTGAGCTGGCACGGCCAGGTCGGTTACCTGCGTGCCGGTGACAGCGATGTGCTGGAGGGGCTGCAGGAGAAGAACCTGTGGTTTGCGGGGCTGGCCATGGACTGGCGATTTGCACAGAACTGGTCGGTCATCGCACAGATCGACAGCCACGCCGCGCCGCTGGACAGCTCACTCACCGGCGTCGGCGACGACGCGATTCTGGGGACCCTGGGCGCGCGTTGGTATTTCGCGCCGCAGTGGTCGGTGGATATCAGCGTGATCGAGGATATCCGCGTTGAGACCGCGCCGGATGTCACTTTCCAGGCGAGCGTGCGCTACCGATCTGCCGTGTTTGACTGATCTGGTCTGACAGTGGGCGGGGCCCGTTGTCAGCGGCTTGCCAGTCGCTCCCGGGCGCGACTCGCGGCGGCCGCCACCTGTTCCGGTGCGGTGCCACCGAGATGGTTGCGCGCTGCCACAGAGCCGTCCAGCGTCAGCACCGCGAACACATCCTCACCGATATCCGCGCAGAAGCCCTGCAAGGTATCCAGGCTCATTTCTGCCAGGTCCTGGCCGCACTCAAGCCCGTGGGCTACCGCCTTGCCTACCACTTCGTGGGCATCGCGAAAAGGCAGTCCCCGCCGCACCAGGTAATCCGCCAGGTCGGTGGCGGTGGAGAATCCGCGCCGTGCGGCCTCGCGCATAGCCTCGACCCTGGGCTTGATTGCGGGCACCATATCGGCAAATGCGCGCAGGCAGTCGAACACCGTGTCGATGGTGTCAAACAATGGCTCCTTATCCTCCTGGTTGTCCTTGTTGTAGGCCAGCGGCTGACTCTTCATCAGCGTGAGCAGGGAGATGAGGTGGCCGTTCACCCGGCCCACCTTGCCGCGCACCAGTTCTGGAACATCGGGGTTCTTTTTTTGCGGCATGATTGACGAGCCGGTGCAAAAACGGTCCGGTAGCTCAATGAAGTTGAACTGCGCCGAGGTCCACAGCACCAGTTCCTCGGACATCCGCGACAGGTGTGTCAGCAGCAATGCGGCGAAAGCGCAGAATTCGATGGCAAAATCCCGGTCTGACACGGAGTCCAGTGAGTTCTCTGTCGGCTTGTCGAAGCCGAGCGCCGCCGCAGTGTGGGCGCGGTCGATCGGATAGGTGGTGCCCGCCAGTGCGGCGGCGCCCAGCGGCGATTGATTGAGGCGCGCGCGGCAGTCCATCAAGCGCCCAAAATCGCGTTCCAGCATCTCATTCCAGGCCAGCAGGTGATGGCCGAACACCACCGGTTGCGCTGTCTGCAAGTGCGTAAAACCCGGCATAATCGTTTGGGTATTGGCCTCGGCCAGCCCGATCGTTCCCTGTTGCAACCTGGTCAGCTCCGCAGCGATGGTATCGATGGCCGCGCGCAGGTGCAGGCGGATGTCCGTGGCTACCTGGTCATTGCGTGAGCGCCCGGTGTGCAGCTTCTTGCCGGTGACGCCGATCAGTTCGGTCAGGCGCGCTTCGATGTTCATATGCACATCTTCCAGCTCGATCGACCACGGCAGGCTGCCCTCATTGATTTCCTGTTGCACCTGGGCGAGGCCACCCTCGATCTCGGCCAGTTCCCGTGCGCTCAGTACCCCGACGCTGTGCAGCATGCGAGCGTGGGCGAGCGACCCGGCTATATCCTCGGCGGCCATGCGCTGGTCGAAGGTAACCGACGCGGTAAACCGCTGCACGAACGCGTCTGTCGCTTCGCTGAAGCGCCCGCCCCACAGTTTGCTGGTGTCTTTTTCTTTGCTCATCGCTCTGCTAATTCCATGGTCATGCGCATTTGGGAGCCGTGATCAGGCCCCAGGCCGAGGCAAGTATACCAGCTGAGCAAATACCGCTGTTGAAGTTTTGGCCGCGCACTGCGCTGATATTTCAAAAGTCGCTGAGACCGTGCCCGACTGCTATCATTGCCGGCAAGAAATTATGGAACCCCAAGCATGCTGCGCAAATTGACTATTGCAACCCGGGAGAGCCCCCTGGCCCTGTGGCAAGCGGAATTCGTCCGTGCTGCGCTATCAGAGCAGCACCCCGACCTCGACGTGCAGCTGTTGGGGATGACCTCGCGCGGTGACCAGTTGCTGGATTCGCCGCTTGCCAAACTGGGTGGCAAGGGTCTGTTCGTCAAGGAACTGGAGGCGGCGCTGCTCGATGGCAACGCCGATATCGCGGTGCACTCGATGAAAGATGTGCCGATGGAATTCCCGCCCCGGCTTGGGCTGGGGGTTATCTGCGACCGCGAGGATCCCTCTGATGCCTTTGTCAGCAACAGATACCCGACACTGGATGCGCTGCCAGTCGGCAGTGTGGTGGGAACATCGAGTTTACGGCGCGAGTGCCAGTTGCGTGAGCGGCGACCGGATCTTGTGGTGAATTTTTTGCGCGGTAACGTGAATACCCGGCTGCGCAAACTGGACGCGGGCGAGTACGACGCTATCATCCTGGCCACTGCGGGCCTGATGCGGTTGGGATTTGACGATCGAATCAAACAGCGTATAGCGCTGTCTGACTCCCTGCCAGCCGGAGGACAGGGCGCTGTCGGTATCGAGCTGCGCAGTGAGGACGCGGCAGTGTTGTCACTGCTGCAGCCGCTGCATCACGCGCCTACCGCCGCGCGGGTGACGGCGGAGCGGGCGATGAACAGGCGCCTGGAGGGCGGCTGCCAGGTGCCGATTGCCTGTTACGCGGAATTCACCGGCGATGGCGACACGCTGTTGCTGCGCGGCCTGGTGGGCAGGCCCGACGGTTCACTGGTGTTGCGCGCTCAGGCCGAGGCGCCGTCTTCTGCGGCCGAACAGCTCGGGATAGAGGTGGCCGAAGATTTGCTGGCGCAGGGCGCGGCGGCGATTCTGGCAGAGGTGTATGGCAGCCAGCAGTGACATGGCCGTTCGCGCGGTGCTGGTCACACGCCCGCAGGGCGAGGCCGCCGATGCGCTGTGCGACGCGGTCAGGGCGGCGGGTTACGAGGCCTACAGCCAGCCGTTGCTCGAGCTGAGTGCGCTGTCGGAGCTGCCGCCTGCACAGCGTCATATGTTACTGGACCTGGATCACTACCAGCACATTATTTTCATCAGTGCCAATGCGGTCCGTTTCGGCATGGCACTGGTCAGCGATTTCTGGCCGCAGCCGCCGGTGGGTATCAACTGGTATGCGGTCGGCGCTGCCACCGCCCGAGGCCTGCAGCGATTCGATATCCATGCGGTCACGCCGGGAAGTAATATGAGCAGCGAGGGCCTGCTGGCACTGCCCTATCTGCGCAATGTTGAGGGCCAGCGGGTGCTGATCATCAAAGGTGAGGGCGGCCGCCACACACTGCGCACAGAACTGCAGCACCGGGGGGCACTGGTTGAAGAGTTGGCCTGCTACCGGCGCGGCCTGCCCGATCTGCCTGCGGGGGTATTGGCGGCGCGAATCGCGCAGTGGCACATTGATCTCATCATGATCAGTAGTGGTGAAGGCCTCGCCAACCTGCTGCTATTGCTTAGCCCGGCAGAAACCACTAAGTTAAAAACTATTGGCCTGATCGTGCCGTCGGACCGTGTTGCCTCGATGGCGCGCGAGGCCGGTTTCAGTCACATTGCGACGGCAGAAAATGCCTCGGATGAGGCAATGCTCCGTGCGCTGCAGGCATGGCGACGTGGCACGGGAGAATAAAAAGTGAGCGATCTCGACCCCAATAATCTTTCACAATCGCAGGAATCGTCAATAACCGCGGCATCTGGAGTAGAAAAATTGAGTAGCAAACCCGCATCGTCAGAGAAATCCGGTCAGTCCGCGAAATCGTCCGGCGGTCTGTCCGCCGCCGTCGCATGGCTGGCGTTACTGTTGGTTATTGCCCTGGCGGGCGGCGCGGCATGGGTGTTGCGTGAGGCGCAGTCGAGAGAGGCTGTGCTGTTGGAACGGGTTGCGCACCTGGAGACCACTGCCGGGCAGAAGCAGTCCAACCTGGATCAGCTCGCTGATCGCTGGACACAGCAGTTGAGCGCCGGTCTGGACGGCCTGAAGACCGATATGGCTGCGCAAACGGCCAGGCTTTCCCGCAGTTTGCAAACTGTGGAGTCGCAACTGGCAGAGCAAAAGAAGGAACTCGCGCGCTTCAGCGCCTCAGATCGTGAAAGCTGGCTGCTGGCGGAAGCCGGACATCTGCTGCGACTCGCCAACCAGCGTTTGGTCATGGCCGGAGATCCGGTCGCGGCCGAAGCGCTGCTGAACGGAGCGGACTCGGTACTGCGCGACCTCAATGACCCGGACCTGCACGGTGTCCGCGCTGCTGTCGCCGCCGACATTGCGGCGCTGCGAGCGGTACCTGAAGTCGATGTCGAAGGCATCTACCTGCGCCTGGCGGCACTGATAGAGCAGGCGGACAAACTGGTGATATTCCAGTTCCAAAAGCAGGGCACCCAGCCCACACCGGAGGCGGCCGACGATTGGCGTGGTCGCCTGCGCCAGGGTTACGAATCTGCGCTGTCCAAACTCTCAGACTACATCATTATCCGCAGACGCGATGTGCCAATGCAGGCGCTGATGGACCCGCAGTGGGAGGGACTGGTGCGGCAAAACCTGCGCATGCTACTGGAGCAGGCCCAGATTGCGCTGCTCTCGGGCAACCAGGCGCT
>TARA_R110002124_G_scaffold63350_34_pt1 | contig 11438 bp, 10 predicted proteins | sample TARA_R110002124 | Tara Oceans TARA_R110002124 (sample SAMEA4397445) | marine metagenome | biome: Polar Biome; feature: [SRF] surface water layer (ENVO:00010504); material: water (ENVO:00002006), including particulate matter (ENVO:01000060) such as... | depth 5 m | reverse complement strand
CGGCGCCCGCCTCGCTGGCGGCGCTGCGCGCGGCGCGGGTGATGGACGAGGCGCTACAGCGCGGCTTCACCACTTTGCGCGATCTGGGCGGCGCCGATTACGGGCTGGTGCGGGCACTCAATGAGGGCGTCATTGCCGGGCCGCGCCTTGTCATCTGCGGCAAGGGGCTGACCACGACCGGCGGCCATGCCGACCTGCGCTCGCGCAGCGATGACCGGCCGGGCCTGTTCTCGGACAGGCTGGGATCGATGGGGCTGATCGTCGATGGCGTCGACAATGTCCGCGCCGCCTGCCGCACCATGATCAAGGAGGGCGCCAGCTTCATCAAGGTGATGGCCAATGGCGGGGTCTCCTCGCCCAATGACCCGATCCATTCCATCCAGTATTCGCGCGACGAGATCGCGGCCATGGTGGAAGAAGCCGACAATGCCGGGCTCTATGTGTCGGCCCATGTCTATACTGACAAGGCGATCCGGCGCTGCGTCGAGCTGGGCGTGCATTCGCTGGAACACTGCAATCTGATCGAGCCGGAGACGGCGCGGCTGGCAGCGGAAAAGGGCTGTATCGCCGTGCCGACGCTGGTTGCCTATGACGCGCTGGCGCTGGAGGGCGAGGCGCTGGGCCTGGGCGCAGCCGAGTTTGCCAAGATCGAGATCGTGCGCAGCGGCGGCTTGCGCTCGCTCGAGGTGATGCGCGATGCCGGGCTGCCGATGGCCTTCGGCTCAGACCTGCTGGGCAGCCTGCGCCAGTATCACTGCATGGAATTTGAGCTGCTGGCCAAGGTGCTGACGCCGGCCGAGATCATCCGGTCAGCCACGACAATTGGCGCGCAGTTGTGCCGGCTTGAGGGCGAAGCGGGCGTGATCGCGGCGGGTGCTTCGGCCGACCTACTGGTTGTCGAAGGCAATCCCCTCGATAATATCGCCCTGCTGCAGGACGATGGCGCGCACCTGCCGGTGATTATGGCGCGCGGCCAGCTGGCCAAGAACGCGCTCAGCTGAGGCAGCGCCGGCCGGAAACGACCGACAGGGTAACGTCGCCAAGGCCGCCGACGGGCTGCTTGCCAATCTGGGGCTGGTTTTCATTCCGGCCGGGGTGGATATTTCCCAGCACTACCGCCTGATTTTCGACAATGGCCTTGCGGTGATCGCCGCGCTGTCGGTTTCCGCCACCCTGCTGACGCTGCTGATAGCCCGGCGCGGGGCCCACCCGTGATCACCCCCGCAGAATTTGACCTCTGGGTCTATCTGGCGGCGAGCCCGCCGCTGTGGCTGACCCTCAACATCGGGGTGTTCCTGGGGTGCTATGGCTGACCGGGACCAGCTATGGCCTCTCTTTCGAGGGATCGCAGTTCATACACTTGATCCTTGGCCCGGCCACCGTGGCCCTGGCGGTGCCGCTCTGTCGCAGCCGGAAGCTGGTCTGGGCATCACTGGCACCGATCGCGGTAACGCTGCTGTTCGGGGCGCCCTTCGCAATCATTTCGGCGACTGGCATTGCGGCGCTGCTGGGCGCCGAGCGAGGAGGAAGACGGAGCAGGGCGCGGTCTCGGACAACCGAACCGGCGGCTCAAAGGTTGTTGCCAAAGCTGGCGAACTGCCGGAATGTGGCGCGTTACGGACCATCTCGGCGTAGTTGGGGTAACTAGAGACGGGCCAGAATATAGTCGGGCTTGACGATGCTTGTCCTATCCTGGGGGACGCCAGTTTCCATGAAGACGGACCTCACTCCAGCGCGCTGGCTGGCGAGGATATCGGTGTCGAGCTTGTCGCCCAGCATGATTGCGCTCCCCGCAGCAATGCCCATACGTCCCATCGCCGCCTGGATGATCTCTGGCTCCGGCTTGCCCAGAAAAATCGGCGTCACACCAGATGACACCGCTATGGAATGAGTGATGGCGCCGGCGCCGGGCTCGAAGCCACCTGCGAGGGGACGAATGAGATCAGGATTGGTGCCAATCAGTCTGGCGCCCCCCAGAATATTGCGCAGCGCCGTCGTCATCATGGCATAGTCGAAGTTACGATCGAGCGCGACGAGCACCGCCGCAGCTCCCGTATCCACCAGGCGATAGCCAAGGTCGCGGACGCGGTCCTTGAGCGACTGCGAGCCGATCACGTAGATGCCGTCGCCCGGCGTGAAGTGATCTTGCAGATACTGCAGCGCTACATCTCCCGATGTGATCACCTGCTCAGGGCTACAGTCGATACCCAACCCACGGATCTTGTCGGCAAAGGCTTCCGCCGATTTCTCGGCATTGTTGGTGACAAAACAATAGAGAATTCCCGTCGTCTGCCAGCGGTTGAAGCGTGCGACGGCGCCCGGCACGGCTTCTTCGCCGCGATAAACCACACCATCGAGGTCGGAAAGCACGGCGGCAAAGCTGAGCTCGTCGATCGAAGCAAGCCGTTGGGGGAGGGGAGCAGTCATACGTCTCTGTTTCCGAGGTTTGGGTCGAGCATGTCGCGGAGCCAGTCGCCGAGCAGGCTGATGGCGAGGGTGGTCAAAAAGATGATCGCGCCGGCCGGAATTCCCATCCACCAGGCTGTCGTCAGGTAGTTGCGACCCTCGCCGAGCATCAGGCCAAGGCTGGTGCCCGGCGGCTGGACGCCGAGACCCAGGAAGGACAGCGAGGTTTCGAGCAGAATGATCTCCGGGAAATTGAGGGTGATCTGCACCATGATGACGCCGAGCATATTGGGCAAGACATGGCGGATATAGACCCGCGCCGGATGCACACCCAGCGTACGGATGGCGAAGGCATAGCCCTGACCATTGGTGGAGAGCACGAGGCCGCGGGCAATGCGCGCATAGCCATCCCAGCCGAACAGCCCGATAAGGATGATCAGCAGCAGGAAATTATTGCCAAAAAAGGCCAGCACGGCCAGGGCGACGATCAGGAACGGGATCGAGGCCTGGAAATCCACCAGCATCATGATGACGTCGTCGACCCAGCCGCGGAAATGGGCGGCGACGATGCCCAGGGCCGTGCCCACCGTGGCGCCAATCACAGTCGCCATGATGGCGATCAGAATGCTGGTGCGCATGGCATAGATGACTCGGCTGAATACATCGCGCCCGAGATCATCGGTACCGAAGAGGTTGTCGGCCGGCCCGCCCATTAATGCTGGCGGCTTGAGGCGGGTCAGCAGGCTCTGCTCGGCAAAGCCGAACGGGGCAAGGAATTCGGCAAACACGGCAGCGATGACAACCAGGGCCAGCCAGCCCAGGCAGAGGCCGATGACTACTGGGGGACGCGCTTTCCAGATCCGGGTCAGCCAGCTGTGACGGCGCAGCTGCCCGGGAACTGGCGCTAAGTCGAGGCTGCTCATGCGGTTGCCTTCTTGTTGTGCAGCTCTATCCGCGGATCAAGCCAGCCATAAGCAAGGTCGACGGTGAGATTGACCACGACCATGGTGAGCGCGATCAACAGGACCACGGCCTGAACCACGGCCAGGTCGCGCTGGTTGACCGAATTGACCAGCAGCATGCCCACGCCGGGCCAAGCAAATACCGTCTCGATAGTTACAGCGCCGCCGATCAGGCCGCCAATGCGCATGCCGACGACGGTCACCACGGGAATTGCGGCATTGGGCAGCGCGTGGCGCAGCACGCGCCGGTCATGGTGAATGCCCTTGGCCTTGGCGGTGCGCATGAAGGGTTGGTGCAAGACATCGAGCATTGAGGAGCGGGTAAAGCGCGCCACCGTTGCCGCCGTTGCCGTGGCCAGCGTCAGGGCTGGCATGAGCAGGTGCCACAAACTCCCCGTGCCGGAGCTCGGCAGCCAGCGCAAGGTCATCGAGAAGACGAGGATCAGGATGATGCCAAGGAAGAAGTTTGGCACACTCTGGCCAAAAATGGTGAAGGACATGGCGGCATGGTCGATCCATTTGCCCCGGTGCAGTGCGGCCATGATGCCCGCTGGAATGCCGATAAGCAGGGTGACCAGCAGGGCGGTGATGCCCAGCTCCAAGGTCACTGGAACGCGTTCCATTACCACCTGCAGGGCCGGCCTGCCGTCGCGGAAACTGTCGCCGAAATCGCCCTGCACGATGGCCGAGAGATAAGTGATGTATTGTTCGAAATAGGATCCATCGAGCCCCCAGCGCCTGCGGAAGGCAGCAATCGACTCGGGCGAGGCTTCATCCGACAGCATCATCTGTGCCGGATCGCCCGAGACCCGCAGCACGATGAAGACGAAGGTCACCGCCAGCAGCAGCGTCATCGCCCCGCGCAGCAGTTTGGTGAGGAGAAACTGAAGGCTCACTTGGCCCAGGCTCCTGTTCCCACGGTCCAGCCACAATCGACGATGGTCTTGCCCTCGATCACCCATTGGCGAAGATATTGCTCATGTCCATGTCGGGTCGCGCTGAGCACGCGCTGCTCCACGATCGGCGCCGAGCCGAAGCGGGCATCCGCGCCGACCAGCGCCTCAACCATGGGCCGGCCCTCGCTGCCTGCGGTGGAAAGGCCCATAGTGGTGAGCACGGTGGGAATGATGTCGGGCAACCAGCAGGGCACGTCCGACTTGAACGCCCGGCGATAGGCCGGGCCCTGCGCCGCCAGCACGGTTGAGAGTTCGCCGCGATTGAGTCCGCCATGCATGCCGCCGCCCGGGGTGATCCAGGTCGCAAAAATGCAGCCATCAATCCCGGGGCCCCAGTGCTCGTCGCAATTGGTGGCGCGCAGGGTGAAACCGACATCGGCACCACGGGCGTGGTCATTGCGCACTGCCGACCAGGGCAGGGCTCCGTCAATCGCCTCGCCCCCAGCATCGGAGGCAAACACCAGGCCGCAGAAATCCTGCCGGACCAGCCAGTCCACGACCTCGGCCTTGCGCGCGTCAGAGGCGTCGTCGAGATAGATGCCGCTGAACGAGCCGATGGAGGCGCGACCGAATTCGGCGGGAATGATGTCGAGCGTATCGAGCTGTGCATGCCCGGTGATCTGGCCGTGGTCGGACATGACGACAATGTTCTGGGGTCCATTGCCGGCCTGCCACCAGGCGAGGATATGGCCAAAATTCTCGTCGGCCATACGCTGTGCTGCTTCGGTCTCGGCGCCGGTGACGCCGAACTTGTGTGAACTCGTATCCGGCTCATTCATCCAGAACACGCAGAAATCGGGATTGTGGCGAAGATAAATGACCTCCATCAGCGCCCGCGTCGCATAGGTCAGGCGTGCGCCATTGGGCGCGGCGGCAGGGGGGATTTCGCCAAGCTCCGCAACGACCGCCGCATGAACATCGGGCGATGAAACCGGCATGCCATGGACCGAGAAGACCGGCTGGCCAAGGGCATGGGCACTTGAGTTCATCATGCGCGAGGCGCCCTTGGTGGCGGTGCTGACCACTGCCATGGTTCGGCCAGCCGCCGCCATGCGTTCGCCCATGGTCTGGCAATCGAGCAATTGTCCGGCCTGCGCCGCAAGCTCAAGGTCCTCCCATTCGGAGGTGCGGAACAGGTCGTCGGGCCGGACGGCATGGATGAACTGGTTGGCGACGACGCCATGGGCACCAGGTGGGGAGCCCGTCATGGTCGAGGTGACGGCCACCCGGGTTTCGCTCGGAAATATCGAGCGTGAATTGAGAAAGTCACTGCCCTCGTCCATGAACCGGAAGAGATTGGGCATGAGCTCGGACGAGACGCGATCGCGCCGTAGTCCGTCAAAGGTGACGAGAAGTGTTGAGCCGGTGCTCATCGTGCAGTCTCCAAAATCGAGCTGGTCGATGCGACGTCGTTGACGAGGACGCCGCTGACTCCGGCGGAAATGAGGGCCGCGAGGTTCTGCGGGGCAGTGTCGCCCGCTTCATGGCCAGTGCCGCTGCCGCCGGCTGTGACCCAGACCCCGACGCCCAAGGCCTGTAGCTGGGCCACGCGATCACTGGAGACGTCGCGCTCCCAGAGCCGGATGAGACTGGCGCCGGCGCTGAAAAAAGCCTCGGCCTGGTCGGGGTTGGGGATGAAGGCAAGAATGCCGGTCTCTGACTTTGCCGCAAAGAACGCAACCGCGTCGAGCGTATGGCAGCCAGCGATGACGAGCGGACGTTGAGGCGCTGGCACGGTTTGCTCGATCGCCGTCCAGATGGCCTCAAGTGCGACCGGAGTTTCGTCCTTGATGTCGAGCAGCACGGCACGGTTGCCACGGGCATGGCGCAGAAAGTCTGTCAGTTCCACCACACGCCCTCCCGCCGCGTTTCTCAGCCCCAGCAATTCGTCGAGCGTCAGGTCCTCGGGGCGCTCCGGGCGGTCGAAGAGCCGGCGCAGATCGGCATCATGGGCGCAGATGCAGAATCCGTCCTTTGAGAGGCGAATATCGCCTTCGATGGCATAAGCGCCATTATCGAAGGCTGCGGCCCAGCCTTCCGGCGTGTTCTCGGGAAAGCTGGCACTGTCGCCGCGATGTGCAATGATCTTCATAACTAGGCCTGGATGGGAGAAGGGGAGCTGGCAGCAGACGGAGGAGCAAAGGCGTTCATATCGCGCTGCCGTCGTTGGCGCGGGCTGTCCGCCGGAATGGCCGCCAGTAATCGGCGCGTGTACTCATGCTGCGGGTTTTCGAAAAGCATCCGGGAGTCGCCGATTTCGAGCAGCTGGCCGGCATGCATGACGCCGACCCGGTGGCTGATGTGGCGGACCACGGACAGGTCGTGCGAGATGAACATGAGCGACAGATTGAGCCGCTCACGCAGCTCCAGCATTAAGTTGATGATCTGCGCCTGTACGGAAACATCCAGCGCGCTGACCGCCTCATCGCAGATGACGAGGCGAGGCTTGAGCACCAGGGCGCGGGCGATCACCGCGCGTTGCAGCTGACCGCCGGACAATTGGTGCGGCAGTCGTTTGCTCATGGTCGCGAGCCCTACCAGGGCCAGCATGGCCTGGGCCTTGTCATCGGCCTCCGAAGCTGCGAGGGCTTCATGCGTGGTAAGCGCCTCGCGTATCTGCGCATGGATGGTCCAGCGCGGATCGACAACGGCGGCCGGGTTCTGAAACACCACTTGCACATCGCGGCGCTGTCGGCGCCAGTCAGGCGAGCCTACCTTGGCGTAGTGCTGCCCCCAAAAGCTCACCGTGCCGCTGGTCGGCGCCTCGATACCGGCGATCATCCGCCCCAGCGTTGATTTTCCACTGCCACTTTCCCCCACGATGCCAAGGGTCTCTCCCTCGACGATGGTGAGGCTGACGCGATCGACCGCCCGAAACTCATCGGCCTTGCCCCATAGCTTTCGGCCTGACGAATAGGCCTGAACCAGATCGCTGGCGACAACGCCGCTTTCGCCGCCAGTCATGCGTCCGCTCCACTCTCGAGTCCGGAAAAGTGGCAGGCCACCGCGTGCTGGCCGTAGCGCAGCAGTGGTGGATCGACCTGGCAGCCTTCTCCGGCCATGGCGCAGCGTGGGGCAAAATTGCAACCGGTGGGACGGGCGGATGGCGCAGGCACGGTGCCGTCGATGGCATCTAGCATCGTGCCCGGCTGACGGCCGAAGCCAATACGGCTCCCCATCAGGGCGCGGGTATAGGGATGACGCGGATTTTCGAAAAGCGCGTCGGCCGGGGATGCCTCGACCACGCGGCCCGCATACATGACGGCGACGTGATCGGCGATTTCAGCGACGACGCCGAGATCATGGGTAACCAGCACGATAGCAAGGCCGAGCTCGGTCTGAAGGTCGCGCAGCAGGCGCAGTATCTGCGCCTGAATGGTGACGTCGAGCGCCGTGGTCGGCTCGTCGGCAATAAGCAGCCGTGGCTGGCAGGCCAGCGCCATGGCGATCATGACGCGCTGGCACATGCCGCCGGAAAGCTGATGTGGATAGTAGGTCTTGTGGCGCGCGACATGAGGAATGCCAACCTGGTCAAGCAGGTCGCTCACTCGGCGGTCGACCGCGGCACCGCGCAGGGACGTATGTTCGAGGATGGCCTCTGCAATCTGGGCGCCGACGCGTTTGACCGGGTTAAGCGAGACCATGGGATTCTGAAAGATCATGGTGACAGCGCTGCCACGCAGATCGTTGAGCACGCGTTCGGGTGCACCGATGGTTTCCGTACCGAACAGCTTGATCGAGCCACGCATGGCCAGATTGTCGTCCAGCAAACCCAGCATGGCCATGCAGGTCAAGCTCTTGCCGCAGCCGCTTTCGCCCACCAGGCACAGTGTTTCACCGGGCAGAACGGAAAGGCTAACGTCTTCGACCAAGGCAGTGGAGCCGGCGTGAATGCTGAGGCGCGACACGTCAAGCACCGGAGCGGGGGCAGGAATGGTGGATTTGGGAGCGGCGGAAATGCCGCTCCCCTGCTGTGGTGCTGATAAAATCATCAGTTGTTGAAGCTGAGATTATAGGGCCGCAGGTCCATGTAGTAGAAGGTATATGGCTGCCAGTTGATGTCCTTGGACACGCCATACGTCTCGAGCGGCTGGTAGAGAATGGTGCCGGGTGCATCCTTTTCCCAGATCTCGAGCATTTCGAAGGCTGCCGGCTGGCGGACCGCCAGATCGACATTGCTCTCTATGATGCGGCCCAGTTCGTTGAAGCGCTCGAGGTTTTCCGTGCCGGCCCAATTGCCGGCGCCGCGCTGCGGACCGCCAAACGGGCCCCAGAGGTTCCACAGACCACCGACGGGATCGGGATAGCGGGTGGAATTGGACCAGGTGCGAACCTGCAGATTGGCCATGTCGAGCCCGGTGTAGTTTTCGACGACGTTGAGCTCGACATTGAGCCCGACTGCCTTCCACATCTCGACGATGGCCTGGGCGGCAGGCAGTGCGTTCAGATAGTAGTTTGGCTGGGTAGTGTAGCGGATGAGGCCGCCATCATAGCCGGCTTCGGCCAGCAGTTCCTTGGCGCGTTCGGGGTTGTATTCGAGCCCCTTGTGGTCCGGATTATACATGTCGCCGAATTCGGGATACTGATGGCCATTGGGCACCACCGCCTGGCCGCCCCACAGGGCTTCGTTGAGCAGGTTCCGGTCGATGGCCAGGTTCATGGCCTGGCGAATACGGGCATCGCCAATCACCGGATCTTGCGTGCCATAGGCCAGGACATGCGAGTTGGCGAGCACCACCGAGCGGGTCTCGATATCGTCATAGCCGTTGATCTGCGGGATCTGGTCGGGCGCGACATTGGTGATGATGTCGAACTCGCCCGAGACCAGGCCGGCAACACGGGTCGAGGGCTCCGGGATCTCGCGGAAGGTGACAGTCGCCGCTGTGGGCATGCCGCCAAAGTAGTCGTCAAAGGCAACCAGGCGAATGGATTCGTCTGCCTTGTATTCATCGAGCATGAAGGGGCCGGTGCCGACAGGAAACATCGGGATGCCGCCATCGGTGGCAGCCTTGGCTTCCCAGTCCGCTTTGTTGACGATCCACGAAGCCCAGGAGGACAGGCGATGCTCAAGCAGCGGGTCAGGTGCCTTGGTGATGAAGTGCACGGTGTGCGCGTCGATCGCCTTGACCTCGGCCAGTACCGAGAAATAGGCAGGCCCCTCTGTCAAAACGGCGTTTTCGCCGCTGAGACGATCGGGCGAGAATGTGAAGACGACGTCTTCGGCGGTGAGCGGCGCGCCATTGTGGAAGGTCACGTCGTCACGCAGCTTGACCTCAAGGGTCAGGTCGTCGATGCGGGTCCACTCGGTGGCGAGACTAGGCACCAGCGTTGAGCCGCCACCGCCCTCGGCCGACAGAAAGTCGCGACGGATCAGCGTATCGAAGACGCTGTAGTTGACGCGCGTGCCGACATTGGAAAGTTCCTTGCCGGGCTCGAGTGTTGCCGGCAGGTCGGCCACGCCGACGACGAGGTCAGGGCGTTCCTGCGCCATCGCAAGCTGCGACGTGGCTGACAGCAGCACGAGCGCTGCTGCCCCTATAAGTGCTTTTGGGAGAGAGGTGGAAGTGGTCATCGAACGGCCCCGCTACGGATGGATTGACCGGGTAGCTAAGGCACTTATCTGACAGTCGGACGACAGCGATGTGTCAATTTTGCAATAATGCAAACTGCATACTGTCAGGCCTTGGGAGAATCGCTCGGTTAAGGATCCAAAGCTGAAAACGCCCAATCTCAACCGGTTGTGCGGCGAGGCGACGCGCTTTGAACGGGCAGACCTATCCGGGCTATGCCACCGACGTCATCACCGACCTTAGCCCAGATTTCCTCAACGAGCGTGACCAGCGCCGTCCGTTTTTCTGATGTGTCATCACATGGCCCCACACAGCAACTTTGCCTGCGATTCCAAATATGACTCGCTGTTCGAGGACCAGGAGCTACCTCTGCCGGAGAGCTTGACGACGACTATTGCCCTAGCGGTCGTTTTCTGACCTGGCAGGCAGAAAAGTGATCGGTATGCTGACGGAAAGTCATCTGCTCCCTCGTTATGCCGAAGAGCTGGAAAAAGGCCCGTGCCGCCTTGGCATAATAGAGCATGCATGCAGCGGGGCAGGGAAAATTCGCGATGGCCAGTTGGGTAGGCTTACCAGATGGCAGTAGCGGAATGTCGGTTCGAAGCGGAAGCACTGGGAAAGCGGACGAAGGCCCTCACGCTCACCTCCGGTGCACCGAGGATGAATCTGATAGTGAACTTGACTATCAGCGGTCACGTCGTGAAACAGAATGATGGCTCGGGGAACTAGTCACCTATCTTCGCGTGGCTCTTGTCCAAGCAACCTCCTGGCATCCACCGGTCGGAACAGAAAGTCGTCGATGATTACGCTGCGGAACAGCAAACGGAAAGCGATGGGCGGTCGCGGTATCGTTGGCGCCGACAGGGGCCTGACGCTTCAACACGTCGCCGACCACAATAGCCGCGTAACGCTGGAGGCCATCCGCCGCGATGGACCGCTCACCCGCAAGGAGTTGGCTCTGCGTAACGGTTTGACGCCGCCGGGGGTGACCAATATCGTTCGCAAGCTCAGTGAGGAGGGGCTCATCGTCTCCCAGCAGCGCACGCTACCGAACGGTCGGGCGGGGCCCGCCGAGTTCGCCCTGCGGGCGCAAGGGGCGTTTTCCATTGGCATCCGCGTCGCAGCCGATCGCGGCGAAGCCGTGCTGCTCGATCTGGCCGGCGCCATCTGGAAAAGGGAGCAATTCATCATCGCTGCAGATGTGGAAACGGCGGTATGTTCCAGCTTGCACGACCTGCTGGGGGCGGTCCCCCCCGGTTCCCATTTTGCCGGCATTGGTCTGGCTCTGGACCAGTCGGTCGCCGTCGCCCTCGACACCATCGAGAACGCGTTCGTGGGCACAAGGGTGCTCGCCGAAGATGAATGCGCCGCTGCGGTCCTCTCCGAGCGCGTATTGGGGGTTGGCGCGGTCGAGGGCGGCGCAATGTATGTGCTGATCGGCGAAAGCGTGCGCGCGGGCCTGCTGCTGAGGGACCGACCGTTCTCGGGGGTGCACGGCAGGGCGGGCCAGATCGGCAAGCTGCGCACCGGCAGTGGTCATATCT
>TARA_R110002124_G_scaffold54062_6_pt1 | contig 11476 bp, 9 predicted proteins | sample TARA_R110002124 | Tara Oceans TARA_R110002124 (sample SAMEA4397445) | marine metagenome | biome: Polar Biome; feature: [SRF] surface water layer (ENVO:00010504); material: water (ENVO:00002006), including particulate matter (ENVO:01000060) such as... | depth 5 m | reverse complement strand
CCAGGCATCGAAAACCGCAGGCGCGCCAACCGGGCGAGATTTCGGGAAACTCAGCAAGAAGTCTGCTAGTGCTCAGCAATAGAACAATAAAAGCAAATGCCAGACATCAAGGGCAGCCGCGTGCGGTCGGTAGCCCTGTTCTGGCGCTCATTCCAGTTCGATCGTTCCCGGCGGCTTCGATGTGCAGTCGTAGAATACCCGGTTCACGCCCGCCACCTCGTTGATGATCCGCGTCGCGGTTTCGCCCAGGAAGTCATGCGTGAACGGATAGTAATCCGCCGTCATGCCGTCCACGGACGTGACCGCCCGCAGCGCCAGCGCGTAGTCATAGGTGCGCCCGTCGCCCATCACGCCGACCGTGCGCATCGGCAGGATCGCGGCAAAGGCCTGCCAGATGTCATCGTAAAGACCGTGCTTACGGATCTGGTCGATATAGACGGCATCGGCCTTGCGCAGGATTTCCAGCTTGTCGCGGGTGATCTCGCCCGGGCAGCGGATCGCCAGACCGGGACCGGGAAAGGGATGGCGACCGATGAAAGACGCCGGCAGACCCAGTTCGCGCCCCAGCGCGCGCACCTCGTCCTTGAACAATTCGCGCAGCGGTTCGACCAGTTTCAGGCCCATCTTTTCGGGCAATCCACCGACATTGTGATGCGACTTGATGGTCACCGACGGCCCGCCCGAGAAGCTGACGCTTTCGATCACGTCCGGGTAAAGCGTGCCCTGCGCCAGGAACTCGGCGCCTTCGATCCGGTTGGCGTATTTCTGGAACACGTCGATGAACAGCCGGCCGATGATCTTGCGCTTGGTTTCGGGGTCCGACACGCCCTCCAGTTCGCCCAGGAACAATGCGCTTTCATCGGCATGGATCAGCGGGATGTTGTAGGTGTCGCGGAACATCGTGACGACTTCATCGGCCTCGTTCAGGCGCAGCAACCCGTGGTCGACGAACACGCAGGTCAGCTGGTCGCCGATTGCCTCGTGTATCAGGACCGCGGCGACCGAGCTGTCCACGCCGCCCGAAAGCCCGCAGATCACCTGCTTGTCGCCGACCTGCTCGCGGATCAGGCGGATCGCGTCCTCGCGGTAGGCACCCATCGTCCAGTCGCCGGTGAACCCGGCGATGCGCACGAAATTCTCATACAGTTTCGCGCCGCGCGGGGTGTGGTGCACCTCGGGGTGGAACTGCACGGCATAGAAATGGCGGCTGGGATCGGCGGTGATGGCAAAGGGCGCGTTGGGCGAAGTGCCGTAAACAGCGAAGCCCGGCGCAATTTGGCTGACATGATCGCCATGGCTCATCCAGACTTGTTCCTTGCCGCCGGTGAACCAGCCCTGCAACAGGTCCAGCGACTGGCCGTTGGGTGTCACGAAGGCGCGGCCGAATTCGGCGGTGCCGTGCCCGCGTTCGACCCGGCCGCCCAGCATCTGCATCATGACCTGCTGGCCGTAGCAGATCCCCAGGATCGGCACACCCCTGTCGAACACCCCCGCGGGCGGGCGCGGCGAGCCATCGCGCGTCACGCTGTCGGGACCGCCCGAAAAGATGATCGCCTTCGGGGCGAAGGCGTCCAGAAAGGCGTCGGTGACGCTCTGGTAGGGGTGGATTTCGCAATAGACATTCAACTCACGCAGACGACGCGCAATCAGCTGCGTCACCTGGCTGCCAAAGTCGATGATCAAGAGGCGGTCATGGGTCATGCTGGTCATGGCACTGGCAATAGGCGCGGGCGCGCAAACGTGCAAGACCAAGCGTCGGCCCGACACGGCAGCAGCGGGTGTTTCCCGGCGCGGGTGCGCCACGACATGTCGCCTTTTGCCGCCATTGGACGCTTCTTGTCACCCAACCGGCCCGTCCGCACCCTATTTCAGAGCCAACACCCTGTTGGCGGGAGCATGAACCATGAATGACGGCACAACCCAGCGTCGGGCACGCGGCGGCGGCGGCGCGGCGCGGCGCGCGGAACGCACGGCGGTTTCCATCGAGACGGCGAAATACATCACGCGCAATATCCCCAATCTCGACATTCTGCATGACGAGGCGCTGGAGATCATCGAATCCAACGCCGAAACCGTGCTCGAGGAGATCGGCGTCAATTTCGTCGACAACCCGGCGGCCCTGGAGCGATGGCGCGATGCCGGCGCGGATGTCTCGGGTGAGCGTGTGCGTATCCCGCGCGGCCTGGCCCGCCAGCTTTGCGCAACCGCGCCGTCAAGCTTCACCCAGCATGCCCGAAACCCGCAGCGCAGCGTGGATATCGGCGGCCGCAACATGGTGCTGGCGCCGGTCTACGGCCCGCCCTTCGTGCGCGACACCGAAGGCGGTCGCCGCTACGCCACGATCGAGGATTTCCGCAAGTTCGTCAAACTGGGCTACATGTCCAAATGGCTGCACCATTCGGGCGGCACGGTCTGCGAGCCCACGGATATCGCCGTCAACAAGCGCCATCTGGACATGATGCTGGCGCATATGACCCTGTCCGACAAGCCGTATATGGGGTCGGTGACCGAGCCGATCCGGGCCGAGGATTCGGTGAGGATGTCCAAGATCCTGTTCGGGGACGATTTCGTTGAACAGAACACGGTGATGACATCGCTGATCAACATCAACTCGCCCCTGACCTTCGACAGCGTGATGATGGGCGCGCTGGAGGTTTACGCGAAGCACAATCAGGCGGCGATCGTGTCGCCGTTCATCGTCGGCGGTGCTATGGCGCCGGTCACGGTGGCGGGCACGCTGACCCAGGTTCTGGCCGAGGCGATGGCCGGCATCGCCTATTCGCAGCTGATCCGCGCGGGCGCCCCGGTCGTCATGGGGGCCTTTGTTACCTCGATCGACATGAACTCGGGCGCGCCGACCTTCGGCACGCCGGAGGCGTCGCAGATTTCCTATGGCGTCGGGCAGCTGGCGCGGCGGCTGAAGCTGCCCTACCGGTCGGGGGGCGCGTTCACCGGTTCGAAATTGCCCGACGCGCAGGCCGCCTACGAGACCGCCAACTCGCTGAACATGGCGTTGCTGTCGGGCGTGAACTTCATGCTGCATTCCTGTGGCTGGCTGGAAGGCGGGCTGGTGTCGTCATTCGAGAAATTCGTGATGGATGCGGATCAGCTGGGCATGCTGCATCACATGGCCAGGGGCATCATCATGGATGACAACGGCCAGGCCATGGACGCGCTGCGCGAGGTCGGGCCGGGGGGGCATTTCCTGGGCTGCGAACACACGCAAAAGAACTTCAAGAGTGCGTTCTGGCGTTCCGAGCTGCTGGATTACAAGCCGTTCGAGCAATGGGAAGAAGAAGGCGCGCGCGACACGCAGCAACTGGCCGCCGCGCGGGTCAAGAAACAGCTGGGCGACTACCAGGCGCCGCCGATCGATCCGGGCATCGTCGAGGCGCTGGAGGCCTATGTGGCGCAGCGCAAGGCGTCCGAGCCCGACGCGTTCGGCTGAGGCCCTGACCCTGTCGGGGCGGCGCGCCTCGGGGGCGCATGCCCCCTCAACGCGCCGGTGGGGGCGGCCCCACACGCCGCTCAAGGGGGATGCGATCCCCCTTGAGGATCCCGGCGGAGTATTTTTCGAAAGATGAAACTGGCGGTTGGTTCTGGTGCGGGAGCGGATCAGTCCGGGATCGGCAGCAGGGTGGTCGCCTTGATTTCTTCCATTGACAGCAGGGCGGTGACATTATGGATCTTCACGTCGCGGATCAGCCCCTGGTAGAAGGCGTCATAGGCGCGGGCATTGGGCACCCGGACCTTGAGGATATAGTCGATATCGCCGGCCAGGCGGTGGGCTTCGAGGACCTCGGGGCGTGCCCGCACCGAGGACAGGAAGCGGTCCTGCCAGCCCTGGTCATGCTCGGCGGTGCGGATCAGCACGAAGAAGCAGGCCTCCAGCCCCAGCGATTCGGGGTCGAGCAGCACGGTCTGACGCCCGATCACGCCCGCCTCGCGCAGTTTGCGTATGCGGTTCCAGACCGGGGTTTTCGACGAGCCGACCTTGCGCGCGATGTCATCGAGCGACTGGCTGGCGTCTTGTTGCAGTTCCATCAGGATCTTGCGGTCGAGCGGGTCGAGGTCGGGGCGGGGCATGGGGTGCTGGCCAGAAGGTGTCGGGGTTTCTGTTTACCGGGCGGCGCGCGCGGCGTCCAGCAACCCCTTGCGCCCGAGCGCGGCAATTGATTGAGTGCGCGCGAATCTGGGACGCGGAGCGGCCATGCAGGGTGATTTCGATACGCTGATTGTCGGGGCCGGGTCGGCTGGGTCAGTGCTGGCGCGGCGTCTGACGCAGGCCGGACGGCGGGTGCTGATGCTGGAGGCGGGCGGCAGCGACCGGCGCTTCTTCATCCAGATGCCGCTGGGCTACGGCAAGTTGTTCTTCGATCCGGCGGTGAACTGGGGCTACCGCACGCAGCCCGATCCCGGGTTGAACGGTCAGGATGATTACTGGCCGCGTGGCAAGGTTCTGGGCGGGTCATCGTCGATCAATGCGATGGTCTGGGCGCGCGGGCACGAGGGCGATTACCACGACTGGGAGGCGGCGTCCGGCAGCAGCGCCTGGGGCTGGGCGGCGGCGCGCGAGGCTTACCGCGCGATCGAGGACAACGCCGACGGCGCGGACGCCTGGCGCGGGCAGGGCGGGCCGCTGCATATCGGCACTGGCCGGGTGCCGGCGCATCCGCTGGTGACCCCGTTCCTGCAAGCCTGCGAGGCGGCGGGCCTGGCGCGCACACCGGATTTCAACGGCGCGCGTCAGGAAGGCGCCGGGATCTATCAGTTGACGGTCAAGGACGGGCGGCGCAATTCGGCGGCGCGCGCGTTCCTGCGACCGGCGTTGAGGTCCGGGCGGCTGGCCTTGCGGCGCGGCGCGCATGTGACGCGGCTCTTGTTCGACGGGCAACGGGTGATCGGCGCCGAATACCGCTGGAAGGGGGCGTTGCACCGGGCCCTTGCCGGTGAAACGGTGCTGTCGGGGGGGGCGATCAACACGCCGCAAGTGCTGATGCTGTCGGGCATCGGTCCGGGGGCCGCGTTGCAGGGCCTGGGAATTTCGGTGGCGGTGGACCAGCCCAATGTCGGCGCGCATCTGAACGATCATCAGGGGATCAACTACACCTATCGCATGACGGTGCCGACGATGAATGACGTGCTGCGCCCGTGGTGGGGAAAGCTGCGCGTGGGCCTGCGCTATCTGCTGGCGCGGTCCGGGCCGCTGGCCGTGTCGATCAACCACGCGGGCGGGTTCTTTCGCACCGATCCGTCGCTGGACCGGCCCAACATGCAGCTTTACTTCCAGGCCTTCAGCACGTTGATCCCGCGTGGTGACGAGCGCCCGATCCTGAACCCCGATCCGTTTTCGGGCCTGTCGATCGGTCTTTCGAACTGCCGTCCGACAAGTCGCGGGCGGATCGAACTGGCCAACGCCGATCCCTTCGCCGCGCCGCGCATCTTCGGCAACGCGTTTTCGACCGACCGGGACGTGGCCGAGATGTTGCTGGCGGTGAAGTTCATCCGGCATATCGCGGCGCAAAGGCCCATGGCGGATCTGATCGCCGAGGAGCTGCGCCCGGGGCCGCAGACCGTCGATGACGCGGCGCTGATCGCGGATTTCCGCCAGCGCTCCGGGACCGTGTTCCACCCAAGCTGCACGGCGCGCATGGGGCGCGATGCGGCCAGTTCGGTGGTGGATGCCGATCTGCGGGTGCGCGGGGTGGCGGGGCTCAGGGTGTGCGATGCGTCGGCCTTTCCCAGCCTGATCGGCGGGAACACCAATGCCCCGGCGATCCTGATAGGGTGGCTGGGGGCCGAGCGGATCCTGCGGGCGCGGTGAGGCCCCCGGGGGGGACTTTGCGCCCCCGGTTTGATCCGTGTCATGGTTCGCCCCCCGGTGCGCGGGCAGTCTGGACCCTGATTACCACCCTGCGGAGCCGCCTCCATGACCGTTCTTGTCCGCGATACAGGCTTTGTGCCCGATGACTGGCCCCATGCCTACGTGCCCGTGATGGCCGTGTCACGGGCGCCCGATCCCGGCAGACTTCTGGGTGTGGATGTTTCGGACGCCGCGCTGGCGCCGCAGATCTGGGACCGGTTGTGCGCGGTGCTGGATCGGGCGGGGCTGATCCGGATCGGCCTGCGTGACTTCGGCGATGCCAAGGCCTGCGATCTGGCCAGAGGGCTGCGCTTGCACGGCTTTGCCGGACGCCTGCGGGCCCATGGCGCGGTGCTGGCGCGCAACTACACCCTGTATCGCCGCGCCGGGTTTGACGAGGTCGAACTGTCGCGAGATCAGGCCCAGCGCCAGGCGGCCGAGCATTGGCGGCTTCTGCCGGGCCGGGACGCCGGCGCCGGGACGTCGTTTCTTGCGCCGATCTGGCCCGGGCAGGGCCGATAGGCGCATCACCAGGCGCATTTCGGTGCACGAAACCGAACCCCTGGGCCATTCCCGGGGTTTCGGTTTGCCCGGTTCCGCACTACATGTCCGCAAAACAACGCAAGGCCCGTTCATGCCCGATACCGCCGCGACACCCAAGGTCAAGACCCTGCCCGACGCCCAGACTGTCACTTCGGTCACCCATTGGGACGATCAGTTGTTCTCGTTTCGCTGCACACGGCCGAAAAGCCTGCGGTTCCGCTCGGGCGAGTTCGTGATGATCGGGTTGATGGGGGAGAACGGCAAACCCTTGCTGCGGGCCTATTCCATTGCCTCGCCCTCCTGGGACGATGAGCTGGAATTCTATTCGATCAAGGTTCAGGACGGGCCGCTGACCTCGCGGTTGCAGCATATCCAGCCCGGCGAGCAGATCATCCTGCGGCCCAAGCCGGTGGGCACGCTGGTGCATGATGCACTGTTGCCGGGCAAGCGGCTGTGGTTTCTGGCCACGGGCACCGGGATTGCCCCCTTCGCCAGCCTGATGCGCGACCCCGAGACCTATGAGAAATACGACCAGGTCATCATGATGCACACCTGCCGCGCGCTGTCTGAGCTGGAATACGGCCGGCAGCTGATCGAGGCGCTGCGCGAGGATCCGCTGATCGGCGAGATGGTCGAGGGAAAGCTGCTGTATTATCCCACCACCACGCGCGAGACATCGGCGCGGATGGGGCGGATCACCGACAATCTGACCTCGGGCAAGGTGTTCGACGATCTGGGGATCCCCGGTCCGATGTCGCCGGATAATGACCGCGCCATGGTCTGCGGGTCGCTGGCCTTCAATCTGGATCTGAAGGACGTGCTTGAAGGCTGGAACCTGCGCGAAGGGGCCAATTCGGACCCGGCGGACTACGTGGTGGAAAAAGCCTTCGTCGGAGAGTGAGCGGCGCAGAGTGAGCGGCGCGGAAACCGGCGCATGAGATCGATCGCGTCACGATCGCCAATCGAATCTTGCCGTCCGGCGACACGCAGACCTGGCGCATCAGCGAGGGATGCTTGTTCCGTCGCGTGAAAAGCGAGCCCAAAGGCCTGCATGTCCCGGGCGTCCGGTGCCGTGTCAAGCAAGGCCCTTGCAGGCGCGGTGATGCGCCGCTGCTTTTCATGGATGTCCAGTTTTGAATGACTGACAGGGTGTCATGCGCCCTGATTTGCCCGGCACAGAATCCGGGTAGCCGTGTCTCCATGCACCGGCTCGCCGAAACCCCGTTTGCCTGACATCCATCCCGAATCGCCGGCGCGGAGACACGCCCGGAAGGATCGGAACGGGCTTGCCCCTTCCAGCGAGGCGGTGATGGAGCAAGGCAAAGCCCATTCGATCAACGGGATTTCTCGGCCCGTCATGTGTGCGGCCGCCTCCCGGTGGAAGCAGTCACGCCCCTAGGGCAGGATCCGCGAGGGATCCGGCGTCGGCGGCTGACCCGCGAATTGCTCCGTATCCACCGGCACATCGATCAGGTCCGATTTTTGCCCGGTAAAGGCATGGCGGAAGATGTGCAGCGCGCGCGTGTCGTCCAGAATGCCGGCGTGCACGATCATGTAGCCCTCTGCCTCGACCGGCAGCGGGGATCCGCAGCGGTTGCAGAAGTTCCGCCTGTAGGCCGGCGGCTGGTGCAGCAGCGGCGCTTCGTAGCGGGTGATCGCATCGACATCCCCGAGCCACCGAAAGCCGTCCATTTGCACCGCGATTTCAGGTGTATAGAGCGCGCCTGTGGCCCTGCGGCAGCGCTGGGCATGGCAGGCCTGAACCGGGCTGACCCAACCATCCACCGTGAATCGCACAGCGCCGCACAGGCAGTGACCTGACAGCTTCATCTTCGCCCCCTTGGTTGCGGCTGGGAAAGCGTCGCATGCAAGGGCACGGTTCGCAACCGATCCCGCGACACGGCAAAAGGCCCCCGGGGAGCCGAGGGCCTTTGGCAATGCGTAGCAGGGTTTGCAAGGAGCGCGCGCTCCTGCCGGGTTTACAGGCGAAGCAGGCTGCGCACGCGCGTCAGTGCCGACTCAAGCAGCTCGGGGTTGTCCTGTGCGCCGGTCAGGGCGGCACGCGCGGCGCGCTTGCCAAGTGCGCTCAGATCCGAAGCATCGATGGCGGCCATCGCGCGGTCGAAATCATATCCGGATGCGCTGAACAACTCGGACATGGATCCGGTCTCGTCCGCAGCGTTTGACGCCATGTCGGTGGCCATGTCGCTGGCGGCATCGGCAGCGTCACCGGCCATGTCCATCGCACCATCGGCGGCCTCACCCGCCATGTCCATCGCACCTGCGGCGGTTTCGGTGGTCGCGTCCATCGTCTCGCCCACCATGTCGGTGGCCATGTCCATCGCGCCATCGGCAGCGTCACCGGCCATGTCCATCGCATCATCGGCGGCCTCACCCGCCATGTCCATCGCACCTGCGGCGGTGTCGGTCATCGCATCCAGTGCGCCGGCGGCGGCATCGCTGGCAGCATCGCTCACCGCATCTGTTGCGGCGCCGACGGCATCGGCGACCGAGGCCGACCCATCGACTACACCCTGAACCGCATCGGTCACGGCATTGCCGGCGGCACCCGCAACGTCGTCCACAGCGTCAGAGACCGCGTCGGCGGCTTGCTCCATCAAAGAGCCCGCAGAGGCGTCATCGGCGGCTTCTTCGGCGGGTGCGTCATCGGCGGGTGCTGCAACGGAGGGCGCTTGCGCCTCGACCGGGGCCTGCACCGGCTGGCTCTGGTTTTGCGACAACCAGATGCCCAGACCGGCGGCCAGGACGATGGCGGCGATAATCAGTGTCTTTTTCATGGGTTCGGTTCCCTTTTTCAGCCGGAGTTAAGGGGCACTAGCCATTCTTTTGGCGCAAACGCAATGACCGGGCCAGTATTTGCGTGGTTATTTGCCCGTTTCCGAGCCGGCGGAGGGCCTGGAGCCGCCGCGCCCCCTTGCCACCTGTCGCACCCGCAGCTATTTTGCGCCGCGTCGATAATATAAAAGGAATCCGACCATAGCCCGCAGACCTCATAACGCCCCGCCCAGCCGCGATACCGGACCCCGTGCCAACGAGCGTATCCGCGCGCCTGAAATCCGCCTGATCGGGGCCGAAGGCGAAAATATCGGAGTGGTGACACCTCAACGGGGGTTGCAGCTTGCTCAGGACGCCGGGCTGGACCTGGTGGAAATCTCGCCGAACGCGACTCCGCCGGTCTGCAAGATCATGGATTTCGGCAAGTTCAAATACGAACAGCAAAAGCGCGAGGCCGAGGCCCGCAAGAAGCAAAAGACGATCGAGATCAAGGAGATCAAGTTTCGTCCCGGCACCGATACCCATGACTACGATGTCAAGATGCGCAGCGTGTTCAAGTTCCTGGAAGAAGGCGACAAGGTGAAGATCACCCTGCGTTTCCGGGGCCGCGAGATGGCGCACCAGCAACTGGGTGCCGAATTGCTGCGCCGCGTTGCCGATGACGTGTCCGAAATCGGCAAGGTGGAAAACATGCCGAAGATGGAAGGCCGCCAGATGATCATGATGATCGGGCCGAGATAGCCCCGCTCTGGCGACCGCAACCGGGGCTATGCTCCCCGCCACCTGCACCTGACGAACGCCGCCTGGATACGGGCGGCGTTTCGCGTGCCGGCGGCGATTCGCATGTCGGCGGTGCGCCTGTTTTCCGGCCGATTCGAAGCAAGGTCTGCATCCGCGCGAACCCGCGCGCTCGCACTGTGATCCGTGGCGATTCGCGTGGCGCGCGGTCGCTGTGACCTGAACGTGAAGCCCCGCGTGGTGCCGCACGGGATTCCCACGGCGCGCGATTCACGCTAGGACGGGGCAGGCGACGGCGTTGGGCAGGAAAGGGCAGGGCATGATCCGGTGGATGCAGACGCGCTTGGCGGCGGTTCTGGCGATAGCGCTGGCTCTGTCCGGAACCTGGGACGGGACCGGGGCCGTCGCGCAGAGCCCGGGTGCGGCCGATCTGGGTGCGCTGGCCCGGGTTGCCGGACCGATGTCGGTGCAGGCGGGCTGGCGCAGTCTGTCGCTGGATCTGCCGCTGACCCAGCCGGTGCCGTGGCGCACCCGGCTGATGGCCGATCCTCCCCGCGCGGTGGTCGATTTTCGGAGTGTCGACTGGGCCGGCTTCGATGTCGGCACGGTGACGCTGGCCGGAAACGCCCGGGCACTGCGGACCGGGATCGCGGGCGGGGGGTGGTCGCGGCTGGTGATCGAACTGTCGCGCCCGATGGGCTTTGCCGAGGCCGCGATGGTGACCGATCCTGAAACCGGCGCCGCCCGCCTGACGCTGAGCTTGCGGAACCTGGATGATGCGGCTTTTGCCCGCCAGGCCGAGGCGCTGGCCGGGGCCGATCCCGAGCCGGACCCCGACGCCCTTGCCGGCGCTGCGGCACCCGCCCCGCTGGGCGCACGGCCGACCATCGTCGTTCTGGATCCGGGACACGGCGGCGTGGATCCGGGGGCAAGCTACCGGGGCCTGACCGAGGCGCAGATCATGCTGACCTTCGCCCGCGAACTGACCGCCGCGCTGCGGCGCACCGGGCGCTATGACGTCGTGATGACGCGCGATTCCGACCGCTTCGTTTCGCTGGAATCGCGCATCACGGTGGCGCATTCGGCCAATGCCGATCTGTTCTTGTCGCTTCATGCCGATGCGCTGGACGGGCGGCAAGCGCGCGGCGCCACGCTCTATACCCTGGCGGACGAGGCCACCGACGCGGCCTCGGCGGCGCTGGCCGAGCGCCATGACCGTGACGACCTTCTGGGCGGCGGCGTCGATCTGACCGGCGCGGATGACGCGGTCGCCTCGGTTCTGATGTCGCTGGCGCGGGCGCGCTCCACCCCGGCAACCGAACGCCTGGCGCGGTCATTGGTGACCGCGATCCAGGCGCGGGATCTGCGGATGCACCGCGATCCCTGGCAGCAGGCGGCGTTTTCGGTGCTCAAGTCGCCATCGGTGCCGTCGGTGCTGCTGGAAGTCGGTTTCCTGTCCAACGAGCCGGACCGCAACCGCCTGCGCGACCGCCGCTGGCGCGCGACGATGATCCAGGCGGTGGTCAACGGGCTGGA
>TARA_R110002124_G_scaffold49184_2_pt1 | contig 11480 bp, 11 predicted proteins | sample TARA_R110002124 | Tara Oceans TARA_R110002124 (sample SAMEA4397445) | marine metagenome | biome: Polar Biome; feature: [SRF] surface water layer (ENVO:00010504); material: water (ENVO:00002006), including particulate matter (ENVO:01000060) such as... | depth 5 m | reverse complement strand
TTCTTCATATAACCACCACCCATTTTTTTCATATATCCACCGGCTTTTTTATAGCCCATTTTATTACGAACGTCAGAAGGTAGCTTACCTAAAGAGTTCATTTTATCTGCAGGAACGGCTTTCATTAGTGTCTCCTATTATTAATTAGAGTTAGCAACAAGATTATCGTCGGCACCTGCAGGACTTGCTGGTGCTTGCATATCATCACGACGAGTTCTACGTGCTTGATTACGTTGTAGTTCAAGTAGCTGAGAATACTGCTGCTGATACAGCGTAGCAGTCTGATAATCTTTTTGAAACATCGAAGCTTCAATCATGCAAGCATTAAAAAGAAGATCATAACAGTAGTCACTAAAATAGTTTGTATTTGATACTGAAGTAAGAGTTGTGGGACGTGACACATAAACCACCTCTCCAGCATACGTAGAAGCTGCTGTAGGGGCTATCAGTACCGTAGAGTTATTCCTACGCCCATAATAGATAGGTTCGCCTGTAGAGGCACTTACAGGCCAGTAATCGTTAATATATTCATCTGTACGCATAAGCAGGTTAATTTTTGTACCATTGCTTACAAGATTAAAATTCTTTACAATACGTGTACCAGTAGGTAAAGTAATTTTATTCTGTCCTGTAGAGACAGCCACAGAGGTATAAGAAACTAAACCATAGTCATCTAGGTCTTTGACCAAGCGTTCTTCTGCTCTATTCGTCATATTAGGAATAAAGTTGAGGAACTCAGTGCTATCATTTTCTGTAGCAGCGATTAGTTCATTGACCAGATAAGTGTAGTTAGCCATAGAAGATAGCTACCGTAGAGCCAACAGTGGGAGCAGAAACTTTTACTGTTCCGTTCATTTTAATCCCTAGATCAGTAAAAAATATTTCAGAAGCATCACTTGCAGTTGTCATAGCAAACTTAATATTATTACCTTGAATAGTACCATAGGGATTTGTTGATGTACCTGTAATTAGAAAAGTTCCTACACCTGTGGCATATACTGAACGAATACGAGTATCAGCAACAGTCACACTTGTTGTTACATCAAGAACTGCACCGCTGCCTATAATGTATCCCTCACGAAGAGTTGTTGTCATTTCAGCCTCTTTTAATTTTTAAGTATTAAATACTAGGAGTATTATAACACTAAGTTAATAAATAAAAAAGGCAGAGGGGTATAAAAAGAATTTCTTAGATTCCTTCTACACCCCAATGCCTTAATTTAATACATCAGGTTCTATTAAGAACCAGAAGCACCATAGAAGCCACGCCAATCGGACCAACCGAAGCTGTACCGTTCACGAGCTTTGTAACGTAGATTTCCTGTGTCGAAATCTGGTTCCATCTTTGTTGATAGAGGTGCACGAACAAACATCTTAGTACCATTAGGAACATCAGTTTTAAGGTACCAGCCATTAGTATCCGTGAAGCGACGATTAACAAAGAAACCACCGGGAACTAGACCCTGATTACGTACAGAGTTAATAGCGTTCTGATTGGTGGCACCATTAGCAGCAGTTGTTGGATTAACACCAATAACTGTTGTCATCTGGCTGTTTAGAATCTGATCTGCTGTAAAGGCTAGATCAGAAGGAACGTGAAGCGACTCAGCTTGTGCACCAATTAGAATGCCACGATCATCTTGAGTTTTTGAGATTGTAATAAGAGCAGTCTCAAGCGAAGCTTCAGATAGATCGGTAGCACCTAGAGTGTTGGACTGAGGTCCATCACCTACAGTAGGATGGGCTGCTGAGAATAGTGCAACACCATCTCCACCAAGATAAGAAGCACTGAAGCCGTTGTTGAAAACGTCGGCAGCTTTTACTTGCTTGGTGTTTGCCATAGCACGGGCAAGACCGCGTGCACGAAGTTTGGCAAAGGTATCATAGAGGTTGTCTTCCATAGCTTCTTCAGTAACAGCAAATGCAAGAGCGACTGTTTCTGCTGTATAGCGAGCAGTATAGCCTTCCTGTGCGTCATCATACTGGACTGCAGCACCTTCACCCTTTACAGGTGCAGTACCAAAGCCGGTGAAAAGAACTTCTTCTTCGAATGCACGATCTGAGTTCTCGACTTCATAAAGTGGTTCATGTTCGTTGTCAACATCACCATATTCAATACCAAAGATAGCATTCAGACCGGGAAGAAGCTCCTTGGCAATACTAGCGCGATTAATAGCCATTTTCTAATACTCCTTCTTAACCTGCTGGTGGTGCAGAAGTACCGGCACACACAAAAGCATCATAGTGACGTGCAATACGTACTTCTAGCTTAGGGAATGCGCGTTCTGCAGCAACATTAATGTCATTACCGGGTTCGTTGATTACGGCGATTGGACGAAGCATCCCACTTTTGGTTGTGCGAGTACCTGCTTCAAGACCGAAACCTGAACGACCAACAACAGTTGAACCAGTTCCAAGAGTGACATTAAAGTTAAAGCCACCATTGATGTCACCAATAGAAACTGAGGCATCAGCCTGAATTTCAAAGGTGGCATTTGGATCATCTACAACCATGGCTTGACCTTCGGATGCAGAAAGACCAGCAGTCCAATAATTAGACCACTTAGGTTCTCCGTTTTCTACATAACGGCAACCAGTGAAAACACCGATTGCTTTCTGTGTAATTGTAACTAGAGCTACGATATATCCGCCTGATTGTGAAACGATATCACCATTAAATAGTGCAGGTGTTGTACCTGAAGCGATTGGGTATTCATTCATACCGGAACCGTTAGGTGCACCACCACGTCGGCGGGAAGGTCGTAGTCCAGATAGTGCTTTAGTAGTAGTCATAGTACACTTTCCTTTCTATGCTATATACAAATTGTACACTAGTAATTTTTATGTAGTAGTAAACTTACTTTATTCTTGGAACTTAGCTTGTTTACCACGACTTACTTTTGTACGGCTGTTGTTTGAGATCGGCATACGAGAATCTGAACTATTCATTAGCTGGGCATTAACTGCGGCAACCATTTCTCGGCTACGTCCCTCATAAAAGTCTTTACGAGATTCTGCAAGTTCTTTAGGCATCTTTGCTAAAGCTAAGTCTCCACGACAGACTGCACCTGCATATCTTCCTCCCTCTCTCACGTCAGAGGAGTGTAACATCTCTGGAACTTCTTCCGACTGTACAAATTCCCATCCTTCACCAGTACGCTTACCTACATTTTGGTAATCTTCTTGATTACGTAGAGTAATACGAATCCAGCGTAATGCCATGCCTTCATTAAGAAAACGAGTTATTACTGATGCTGGTATTTCTAGCCAATTAGGTTCTTCAAATACTGTACGCCGTTGTTTAGTTTCGCGAGTTTTGTCACTACGTGATTCAGTTCGTGTTGTCATTGTATATCCTTCCACGCTCAATTAACTATAAATTTCTGTATATTCGCCTTCAGCATTATCTGCCTTTAGCTTTTCTGCAGCAAATTTTTCCAAGGGGATACCCCACTGATTAGCTCGTCTAACATCTTCCGGTGTTAGCTTAACTTTGTTACCTCGTGAGGTTTGCGGTGTGCGTGAAGCACCTGCAACTACTTGGGCAGAATTTGACGGTGTATCCTGCAACCGTGGTGTTGCTTCTTCTTCCTGCTGTACAACAGGAGGAGGAGCATCTTCATACTTATGAGGAAACTGATTACGTAACTTATAATCAATCGCCTCATAAAAATCGTCATCAGTTGGATCATATCCTTCTGACTTTAGTTCAGCATCTGCAGCTAGTGCTGCTGCAGTCATAATCTGGTCATTACCAAACCATGCATTCTTACTTGCCCATTCTACAGCTTTTGGATCATACTTTGGTGTATCAGCTACATTCTGTTGAGGAACCTGTCCGGCAGCTTCAAGCCTTTCATTATAGTCCTCCCACGCACGTTTTTGCTGATCTACTACTGTAGTCTCTGCATAAGACTTAGACAATTCTTCTTGAGCAGCAAGCATCCGGTCTGTATCGCCAGAATCTGCAGCTTGTTTATAAATCTCTCTAGCTTGTTCAATACGGCTGGTAAGCTGTCCTGCTGTACTATCAATATTAGTTTTTAAACTAGAAGATAATTCTTTTTCTCTTGTTTGAACGGAAGTACGAAGATTACTTACTTCTAAACGAAGACTTTCAATCTCTTCTTCACGTTCTTTACGTTGCCGAATAAGCTGTTTAATACGCTTTTCTGCACCTTTTGTTTTAATTCCCTCTAGTTCTTCAGGAATTTCTTTTTCTGTTTCAGCTTGTAGTACTTCTTTTTTTTCTTCTTTTTGTACTAATTTAGCTTTTGGTTTCGTTTCTTTTTCTTCTTCTTCAATTTCAAACTCTACTTCTCCGAGAATATTTTCTCCAGTAGAGCCTGTAACACTGATTTCTGACCATTCCGATAGGTCTGTTTCGTTTTCTTCTGCCATATATATTACTTTCTCTTTTCCTTTTCGCTAGTTGCGATACTAACGGTTACGACTGTTTATTTCTATATTATATATTACTAATTCTAATTAGACAAATTAAATGTTGGATCAAGAGAAACAGGATTATCTACCTTCATAATGATCTGGTCATCAAACAGTAGTAGAAGCTTAACACCCTTATAAACAAACTTCTGTCCAATTAACTTACCATAAGCTACATAGTCACCTTCTTCACACCAAGAACCTAAAGGAAACTTTTCTTTATCGTCATAAGCTAGATCACCTAGTTTAAGAACTTTACCTACTGTAGTAAGGTAAGCAATATCATCCCTAACTGTATCAGGTAGAATAATACCACCCTTAGTTTCTTTCTTAATAGATACTGGTTTAACTAGTACATAATAACCGGGTAACTCTGGTAACTCTTCTTTTTTTATATCATTATCTTCATCTGAAATCCAATCAGAATTAGAAATTGATTTACCCATTGAGGTTACTTGCATTTTATTTTTTACTCCTCTTCGTATATTCGAGTTTTAACGATATTGACGAGATTATCCTTTGATAACTCAATCCCCTCAATTCTACCAACTATCTGGCGATAATCAGCATAACTCGAAGCAGTCCCGTATGCAAGTAAATTTTTTAGTTCTTCTATTTGTTTATCATATTCTTGTGTTAGTTCTTCCCATAAAGTCATTTACTTACTTATTACTTTCTTTTACAAAAGCTGTTACCATGTCTGCAGCTTTAAGCATCTTGGTTGTATCTGTAGATTCTTGAGACTTAGCTAAATCCATGATCGCATCCAAGGCTGCAATAGCTTTCTTTGCATTACGATCTTTTTCTTTTTCTTGAATACCCGTTGAAGTCTTAATACCTTCTTTCATCATATCAATTTGAATCTGAGCTTCCTTCAAGTCAAGCTCACGGTTCTTCATTGCTGCTTCAACGCTTTCTTTAGCTGTCTGTGCTTGTATCTTAGCTTGTTCAATCTGTACACGCTGCTGTTCAATATTAACCATTTGTGCTTCAGGTGAACCTGCTTGCTGCATCTGTGCTGCTGCTTGGTTAGCCTGAGCTACCTGTTGTGCAGCCATAGCCATAACTTGTTCCATGACCTGTGGATCATTAGGATCAACCTGACCTGAAGCAACAGCCTCTGGACCATACTGCTGAATCATCTGTGCTGCAGTACCCTGTACTTGCTCTTGATACTTCATAATCATATGCTCTTGCATATTAGCTTCAATAACTGGAGCAATACGCTGCATCAAAGGATTTTTACCATTCTGAGGGTCTTGCATGTATGCAGTCTTAGCTTGGATATGTGCATCATGGTTTTGACCCATAAAGGCTTTAATTGGTAGACCCTTAACTGCTGCCATGATATCCGAGATTGGATCAAGAGGAACAGGTGAAGGTTTCCGAGGCATAATCTTATCTAGATTAGGCACGTTAGCTGTTTGAAGGATATTACGATTAAGCTCTTCCATATCGAACATACCGGGTGGTGACTGCTGTGCTAACTGTAGTGCCATCTGAGACATCATCATACGATGTGCGTTAGATGGAATGTTAGGATCAGATACTGGAATAATATCAATACGACCATCAAAGTCTGTCTTATAGATTTTTAGACTATGCTCTGGCAGTTCACACATAGATTCTTCTGGAAGGTATTCGTAGTTAATACGACCCAAGATTTTAAATTCGTCTCTTTGTGCGTGATGTAGACGCTTATGAATAGCAGAGAAAAACTTACTACTTGCTTCCAAGAGAGCCATAGTTGTCCCTACAGGACCATAACTAGCTCCATCAGAGATAACCTGTTCTGTACTATCAGCAAACTTTTGTGCTGCATTAGAGACAAAGCCAAGCATCTGGAATAGAGTCTGCGATGGTTCTTTGTATGGTAGAGGAATGATCATTTTAGATAGATCATTACCTACAGCTTCAACTTCTTTCCACTCACCCGGCGCAATCGGGTCGTTATCTCCTACCATACGTAGACCCTTAGCCTTAAAACCGCCGGGTAGGTTAGCAAACTGACCTGCATCAACTAAGCCACGCATCGCTGCTGTAGCTGTCATTGTTAGATTGCCGAGGAAGTGGATTAGTCCCAAGCCATAGAAACCAAAGCCGGGAACAAAGCGATAGTGAGTAAAGAATATTTTCTTTTCACGTCGCTTATCTTTAATGTCGTAGTTACGACGTACAGATAGCACCTGTCGTGATTTGTAATCAATCGTAACAATATAGGGTAGAGACAGACCGTCATCCTCACCGTGATACTGCTCTGGTAAATCCAAGTAGCAGTGCTGTTCAAGAAGAACATATTGAGGGTCATGTTGTGAAGAAGGGGAAAGACCCAAGATCGTATCCATCTTCTGCGCCATTGCCGATTGGTCTGGCGTAGAAGCTTCTGGCAGGTCAACGTCGGCATACATACCTGCGGATATGTCACGTTGCATTTCGATTGGACTACGATAAATCACATGAGTATAACGATCTGCTCTTCGCAGGTCCGTAGCGTAATATGAAATATAAAATTGATCAATAGGAACAAACTCAGAAACAGGACGATTTAGAGACTGATCAAAGTATGTCTTTTTGAAGGCTGAACCAATAAGGGGTAGGTGGAACAACATACGTTCAAATTCGTCAAAGTATTCACCCATCTGATCTGTGATCTGATAGTTCATAAACGATTTAACACGATTAGCTTGTTCACTCTTGTCTTCTGTTACATCACCAATGATCTGGGACTTAACAGGACCAGCAGGAGGAAATAGCTCCTGTATTGCTTTAGATTGGAACTTAACTGCTGACTCAATAAGGATCGGATGTACTGCTGTACATGCTCCTTCAAATGGTTCTGATGCTTCTTCCAGCTTTAGACCTAGTAGATCAAAGCCACGCTCGAACATGCTTTCCCATTCAGCACGAGAGTCTTTGTCAGCCTCAAAGTTCTCAATAACTTTATAGGCAATATCTTCTAGAAGCTCTTCATCCATGTCATCTGCAAGATTACGATAGAACTCTTCTGGTTCTTCCTTCTGCTGCACTTTGGATCGTTCGTCTTCTGGCGGTGGTTTAAACTCTACAATTACACCACCATCGTCAGGATCAACCTCCATAAATGCTTCATTACCATCTTCGTCTACACCTGTAGATGATTCAATTTCAATAGATAGTTCACCCATTTGAATTTGATCGAAGGGATTACGTTCTGTTGCCATGTTTCTATATTGCCTTTGATTTATAATTAGCGTATGGGTTACGTTCTACTACAGAACCGCCAGCGTATCTATTAACTATTTTATCGTACACTGGATGTTCTTTACCTCTAACAGATATTTTACCTATTTCTTTTCCTAAGTCAACAAAACCTTTAACAGTAGGTCTGAGTCTTGGTTCAGAGGGAGAATTTGCATATCTTGTTAAATTTACTCCTTCAGGAAAATTAGCTTCTAAAGTATAGTAATGTTTTCCTTTATTTTGAACGGAGACTAGTGTAGGTATGTCTTTATATTCTTGAGGACTATTTAACCATTTCCAACCAGCAGATTTTTTAAATAAATTAGTTTTAATTTGTGTAGCTCCTTTTGTAGAAGGACTACCTACACTTTCTTTTTCTGTAGGACTAGCATCAAATTTTGGTTTACCTTCAGGAGTAATAGATATACTAGCTGATTCTACATTTTTATTTGTAAGAACATCCCCTGTTTTTGGATTTAAATATTCACCACCTTTAGGTCGCTGTCCTTCTGGAAACATTCTTTCTGGTTTTGGAAATACTGAAATTTTATCTACTTCTTTTTTAATTTTTGTTATTGGACTGCCTAGATGCACATCTGTACCTCTATTAAAAATTTCTATTGGTTGTTTGCCTACATTAGGTTTAGTTGAAACAGGCATCTGAAGAATAGTATCACCAGCTTTTTTAGGTCCAAGGTTTGAACCATGAACAAGTTTTATACCTATAACTTCTTCTTTAGAGTTTAAAATAGGAAGTATTTGAGTAGAGACATCATTCTTTGAAATACCAACTATATCACTAGCTGTTTTACGTCCCTGTTCTGACCCATCTGTAAAAATAGTTTTTTCTGATTTGTCTTGTAAACCAACACCACCATCTTTATGCCCTGAAGCTTTATTTCTTTGTGTTCTTCCACTAGGAAATGCTTCGTATGTTGATCCACGCCCAGTTGTAAACGTATAATCAACAGGTTCATCTATATATCTTTTTACTTGTTTTGTTACTTCTTCAGTTCCTTTTTTAGCTCCACCTAAACTCCCCGGTAAAGCCATCATAGCTAAAGAAGCTAGTGTATTAAGACCACCTACACCAGCACCAAGGATATCTCCCTCTTTTACAGCTTGTGTTGTTTCTCCTGAAGCTGTAACAGCATCTCTAACATCTGCACCCGGTCCTACAAGCTCACCTAGTAAAGAACCTAAACCAGTAACAGCAGGAGCAGCATTCGGACCTAAAGCATAACGAGCATCTTCATTAATGCCTGTAGTAAGATAATTACGTACTTGTTCTAATATATTTCTATCATCTTCAGGTTTATTTTTTACAGAAGACAGACCAGTAGCATCACCACCGTAGTTACTACGTAGCATACCTTCTGGACTTGCTGGATCAACAACACCTGCCATGTTTTTATATTGCCTTCTTCACAAGTAATATCATTAATTATGTACTATATCATTAAACTCGCCAGTATGCAACTCTCTTTTGTTTACGAGGGTTTTCATCATCTTCCCAATCTTTATCTTCAGTATGCTCTATACGCCAGCTTTCCTTTAGATATAGTGCAGCCATAGTTAGTGCATCAACCTGATCGTCATGTGGTGCATATGGAAAAGTAATTACTTCTTCTGCTAGTTCTTCTGCCCATTGTTTATATTCAGGTAAGAAAATTCTACCTGACTCAAAGAGAGGGGTGACAGCATGTAGCCTTGATGTCTTATCTTTATCTGGCATATACTCCAATACTGGCAGACCTGATCTCCTCATGTCCTGTATCAGAGACTGACCTGAAGCTTTCTTTTCTACTAAGCATATGTCAGGCTTGTGTGTTTTGTATTGTTCTTGTGCAATACGTCTTAGATCAGGATACTCATACCTTCCACGCTTACTGCCTAAAAGGATCATATTGGCTACTACCTGCTCTATTCCAGTATCTTGATCCTCGCTTACTGAGTGAAAGATACCCCACGTTTGTATGACACTGAAGTCAGCAGTATTACTGGTGGAAAAGGCTGTATCATACGTCTGTATTACAAACTCACAGTTTGGTGGTTCATCTTCATCCCACCACTCAATCCAATCCTTCTTTACAATGCCACCCTCATCTGGTGTAGGGTTCTGCATGTAAAGACTATCCCAATACTTTGATCCATTGGTTGACCTGATCTCTAGCTCATCTAGGCGTAAGACAGCATCCGTCTTCCACTCAGGGAAATAGCTGCTACCTACTGGTAGACCAAGTAAGTCAGAGGTAGGCTCGTCAACCCACGCAGGGATTGAAATAACATGCCAGCGTTCTGATGGCTTTAAGTCCATCTTTTCTTCTTGTTTTAATAACCAGCCACATAGATCATCATAGTGATATCTGGTGTTAATGATAATAATTCTACCATTAGGCATTAAACGTGTGCGTAGTCCTGACGGCCACCACTCCTTGATGTACCTCCTACCTGCATTAGAGATTGCATCTTCTTCTGACATTGCATCATCCAATATGGCAATGTGTGCACCACGTCCTGCAATCTGACTACGTACACCTGCAGCATAATAAGAACCACCACCTGATGTCTTCCATTTACCTGCTGCTCTTACGTCCTGCCTTAGTAGAACTCCATTGAACACCTTTTGAAATGAGTCTTCACTGACTATATCTCTCACTGATCTACCAAAGTCACTAGCTAGTTGGTCAGAGTGACTAATAGACATGATTTCATGGTTGTCGTGTTTACCAATATACCAAGCAGGAAATAGCTTAGAACAGATAACTGACTTAGAAGACCGGGGTGGTAGAAAGACCATCAAGCGTTTAATTTCACCTGATTCTACTTTCTGTAATTTTTCTGATATCAGTTCAATATGCTTACCCATAACGAAGTCGGAGACAAGAAGTGGAGCAAACTTCTTAACGAAAGACAAGAAGTCCTCATTGCATTTTCTATCTACTAGGTCTTTTAGCCTATCTCTTACAGACATCAGGACATTGAAGTTTATTTCCTCATGTTGTTGTTGTTCATCTACTTCTCTAAGCACTGATACCATTATCTTACCTTTTTTATATTCTCTTAGATGCTACAAATTATTTATTTTTTTTTATTTTATCATACTACTCTTGTGGAGACAACGAAAATGTGATACCCTATCTTTAGATTAGGCAGAAGAGATTATAATATAGTTATATATAATAGTATATAATAAGCTATATATAATAGTATATAGTAGTATATAGATAGAGACGATACTTGAGTAGTGATGAGCAAGCCTAGTTAATTTTATATATTTTATACCCCCCCACCCCTGCCCTAAATAAACATAGGGGGGTGTTTCTGTGATAAATATGTCACACTTATTCTATAGTTAGCCTCTGATGAGCAAGCCTTTTTATTTTTGGTCTATATATGTGTGGTGTATATATATATAATACGAGACGGTGCATTTTTTTTGGGTGGGGGTTGCATTTAAGTATTCGCCAAGTATAGCCAAAGTATAGGGCAAGTAAACCTACAGCATAGACCAAGTATAGATTTGCGTTGTTCAATCTATACTTGGTCAATACTTGTACAGATTAGAGCATTACTTGGTCTTGTCTTGTCTATACTGTGTCTCCAACATGGTTTGAATAGGCCTACCCCTCCCCTCCCTGTCATATCCCTTTGTTTTTATATCGGGACATTCCAATAGGTGATCCCGCAGGTTTCCGCCATTGCCGCGAATGCCCCACGATGAACGTCCCACGCGTATGTTATTCCTTATAATGGGAAATGATGAAAAGTTATAAGAATTCTTATAAGTTTAAAAAGGTGGTAATTAGTTGTTGCAA
>TARA_R110002124_G_scaffold9185_1_pt1 | contig 11481 bp, 7 predicted proteins | sample TARA_R110002124 | Tara Oceans TARA_R110002124 (sample SAMEA4397445) | marine metagenome | biome: Polar Biome; feature: [SRF] surface water layer (ENVO:00010504); material: water (ENVO:00002006), including particulate matter (ENVO:01000060) such as... | depth 5 m | reverse complement strand
CTCGACCGCATCGTAGGCGGTGAAGTCGCCGTCGTATCCACTGTCCGAATTGAAGTGGCGCCAGGCGTTGATAAACGTCAGCACATTTTCATTCGCCAGCTCCTTGTTCCACTCCAGCGCCACACCGCCGACCTCAACCTTGTTGTAGAGCGGCGCGTTGAACCAGTAATTGTCATCGAAGGTGTCGGCATTGGCGGGCGGCGGAAAGCCCTGTGTATCTTCAAACGACGTGTACTGGAAAATCTGCTGGCCCTGCTCATTGAGACCAAGCTGCTGCTGGTACGCCGCTGAGGGAGTGTTCGTGGCGGGTACGCCAAGGGTGGAAAAGCCCTCATAGTCGATCACGGCCAGTGCACAACAGTCGGTGTCTTCCTTGTTGTAATCGAAGGTGAACAGGAACTCACCGAGACCGTCGCCCTCTGTCTTGGCACCGGTGTCGATCAGAACCCGCGATTTCACGCCCCATTTATTGGCGTTATTGAGGTGGTCGCCATTGAATTGATTCTTGTACAGGTGGTCGCCGTCAATCCCGTAGCCCGTCAGTCGCATCGCGTGGCCGCTTTCGCCGAAGGGGACATTGATCATGGCGTGCACTTCCGCGCGTTTGTCAGAGTTGTACATCAACTCGATTTCAGACTCGATGCGCTCGGGGGAGGGGGGCATGGTGATGATACTGATCGCCCCCGCGGCGGTATTTTTGCCGTAGAGTGTGCCCTGCGGGCCGCGCAGGATCTCCACCCGCTGTATATCCACCAGGTCGCCGATGCTCATGCCGGCGCGGCCCTGATAGACCCCGTCAATAAACAGGCCCACACTGGGATCGATGCCGGCGTTGGTGCCGACTGAGCCAATACCGCGGATACGAATGGACTGGCTGCTGGAGTCAGTGCCCTGGGTGATCTTCAGGCTGGGCGTGTACTGATCCAGCCCCGACAGGTTGGTGACACCGGAATCCTTGAAGAACTGGCCAGTAAAGGCGGTGACGGACATCGGGACTTCCTGGATACTCTCAACCCGGCGGTTGGCGGTGACCACGATTTCCTCCAGCGCCAGCGGGTTCGGGCCCGTACTGGAGGGTTTCGCTTCCTGGGCGGAGGCGAACGTGACTACCATCGGCGCCAGCACAAATAAACTCAATCCAAAACGATGCAAGGTCATGAATGTCACCTGTAAAATCTTATGATTATTGCTCGGCGCCTGTGTCATTGTGGTACGCCTGTGGGAGCAGCGCTCCTGTCGCAGGCCACAGTAGCAAATCGGTATTTTAAAAACAAACAGAATTGACTGATTTTAATTGAGGCGCTAGTGTAGGCCTCCGTTACTCATCATAGAAACGAGGATTCCCATGGCCGAGCCGATGTCTGCAACCAACCCCTTCCTGAATTTTCCTTTTGGCTCGATCCAGATGGAATGTGAGGCCCGAGACCTGATCGTGGAGGGGGAGATTCCCGCTGATCTGTGCGGCACGCTGTATCGCGCTGGCCCCAACCAGCGCTTCAAGCCGCGCGGTGACTATCACCTGTTCATGGGTGACGGTATGGTGCACGCCTTCCATATCAAGGATGGCCGCGTCGACTACAACAACCGCTGGGTGCGCACCAACAAATGGAAGCATGAAGACCGCGAGGGCCGCGCACTGATCAACCCGATGAACCCTTTTGACTGTGACCCCGAGTACACCGACTTCGTCTTCACCGACAAGGACGGCACCGCCAACACCGCGATTGTCTGGCACGGCGGACGCCTGCTGGTGATGGAAGAGGGGCACCCACCGTTCGAACTGGACCCCCACACGCTGGAATCGATCGGCAGTTGGAATTTTCGCGGCAAGCTCAACACCGCCATGACTGCCCACCCTAAAATCGATCCCGACACCGGCGAGATGGTATTTTTCGCTTACATGGCCACCGGGCCGTTTTCGGCCGACGTGATGGTGCACAAGGTGAACCCCGAGGGCATCCTGACAGAGAGCACGCTTATCCCCACACCGTATTCCGCCATGGTCCACGATTTTGTGATGACTGAGAACTACATCATTATTCCGGTGATGCCGATTACCGGCAGCCTCGAGCGGGCCATGGAAGGTGGCCCGCCATTTGCGTGGGAGCCCGATAAAGGGGTGTTCCTGGGTGTGCTGCCGCGCCACGGTGGTAAAACCGAGGATGTCCGCTGGATAGAGATGGACCTGGGCTTTGCCTTCCACTTTATGAATGCATTCGACCAGGACGGGGTGATCTCGATCGACGCCTGCCAGTTCGAATCCGCACCGCTGTTCCCGACGGCCAACGGCGAGTCCACCCCCCGCTCAACGCCTCACCTGAGCCGCTGGACCATCGATATGAACGCGGCTGATCCGCGCGCCGTGTTCACGCGCGTCGACGAGTTTGAATCCGAGTTCCCGCAGTGCGATCCGCGCTACACAGGGCGGCCGTATCGCCACGGCTGGTACACCTCGCCCGATGGCGAACTGCGCAGTGGCGCCAATAAAGAGGAAAAATTCTACAATGTGGTAGGGCACTTTGATCACAAGACCGGCGTTGCCGACAGGTATTCCTGTGGCCAGGCGGTAGCGTCCGAGGCCATCTTTGTGCCGGCCTCGCAGGAGGCTGCCGAGGGCGAGGGCTACCTGCTGTCTGTCGTTACCAGCTTCGAGACCCGCACCAGCAGCCTGTATATCTTTAATGCCCTCAAGGTATCTGATGGCCCGGTCGCCAAAGTCCACCTGTCGCATCGGGTGCCGGCAGGGTTTCACGGTGGCTGGCGCCCGGGTGCCTAGGAGGTTCGCGGGTTGTCGCAGGGTGAGCCAGCGGCAGTGGTATCGGTGCGGTTGTCGCAACGATGCCTAATAGCCCTTTTGCATGTCCACGACATTGAGCAGCGGTTCACCCTGCACATAGCGTCGCAGGTTCTCCACCGCGATAATCATTGTGCGTTGCGGGCTGTCGCCCCCTGCGGCAGATACATGCGGGGTAATGATGACATTGGGCAGATGCCACAGGGGGCTGTCCTTGGGCAGGGGCTCGGGATCCGTTACGTCCAGCCCCGCGCCGTACAGTTTGCCTGACTCCAGCGCCGCCACGAGGTCTTCGGTCACGGTGCTCTGGCCGCGCCCGACGGAGAGGAAGATAGCTCCCGGTTTCGTCGCGTCAAAGAACGCCTTATTGAAAATACCGGTTGTGGCCGGCGTCAGGGGCAGGGCGTTGGCGATCACATCCGCCTTGCCCGCCAGCGCCGGCAGTTCATCGGAAAGACCCACATAGTCGACGTAATCCGGCCCCTCGCGCGAGGAACGGCGGGTGGCGATCACGCGCATTCCCAGTCCGTGCGCGCGCCAGGCGATCTCCGTGCCGATGCCGCCGAGCCCCACCACCAGCAGCGTTTTGCCCTTCAACTCCCCGAAGGCAGCGCGTTCCGAGAGCGAGCGATCCCACTGCGCCTGGGCCTGCGCTCTGCCATAGGCCGGCAGGTTGTGGGTCAGCGCCAGTAACATGGCGATCGCGTGTTCCGCGATCGTGGGGCCGGACAGCCGTTTGTTATTGCTAAACACCACTTCCTCAAGCTGTGTTGCGCTCGCGCCCTTGCAGTGATCCATGCCGACAAAATAGTTGTGTAGCCAGAGCAGGGAGTCGTCGGCAGTCTGCAGCAGCGGCGCGGTGCAGATGCCGACCACGGCGTCGGCGCCCGCGAGTACCTCAGGCGACGGAATGAAGCTGCCCGAGCGATCGAAGACGAGTTCCACATCGCCCGCCGCCGCTTGCAACTGCGCCTCGTATTCAGCGCCTGCTATTCCCATTTTTGGCAATAGCATTACCACAATCCTGGTGGGCTTCCAGCCGGGATGTTTGCCTATGGCACCGTCGGCCTCGGTTAACCCCAGTTCATCGATCAGCGCCAGGGCCTCCGGAGTCGGTGCGCTGGCCTGTGTTGCTGGGCCCAGAAAAACAGCCGATAACAGGAGTAGCAGCGGCCAGAGTGAACGGATTTTCATAGTGCGGTTCCCCTTTGCAAGTCCGCTAGAGTAGGGGAATTTACTCGCGGGTGCGAGTGTGCGCCTGCGCTGCTACCAGCCATCGGTATGCAGTACGTTGTCCAGGCTCTTGCGCGGTGCCGGTTGGAATTGTGTGCCGCGCGTGTAGGCGATCGGGATCAACGCCACCTGCGCCACATCGTCTGGTATACCGAGCAGCTTGGCGATCTCCGTTTCATAACTGAGGTGCAGGGTGGTCCAGCAGGTGCCGAGGCCCCGCTCCCTGGCGGCCAGCATAAAACTCCAGGCCGCCGGCAGGATAGAGCCGTAAATACTGGCGACCACGCCGTGCGGCAAGCCGGCGGTGTCCGGGCGACCTGCGCAGCATGGAATCAACATTGCGGGCACACGGGCGAGATTGTCGGCGAGGTAGCGGGCAGAGCTCAGGACGCGCTCCTGCGTCGGCGCCATTGAGGGGTCATCCAGGTGTTGTTTGGTGGGCTGGGCGGGCCCCGCTTCATAGTCGTCAAACGCCTTCAGGTACAGTTCGGCAATCGCCGCTTTTTTGGCCGCATCCGTGACGATCACAAAATGCCAGCCCTGCGAGTTCGAGCCGGAGGGTGCCTGCAGGGCGATCTCCAGGCACTCGCGCAGAACCTCGGGTTCAACCGGCCTGTCGAAATCCAGGCGCTTGCGCACCGCGCGGGTTGTGGTCAGTACTTGATCTGCGCTCAGTTTGAGGTGTGGCATCTGCGTTCCTGCTATCTGGTGTTTATGGAAGTCGGTATTGGGATATTGGTCGCAGATGAGTCTAGGTGAATTGCGGCTCAAAGAAAACCGTATGGTTTGATTGTTTTGGGCAAACCCCTTTGTTAGCATGATCGTCGCAAGCGCGGTGTGATCGCCCCGGCACCGCCGCACTATCCGTTTCCAACAACAGGTCTTACCGTGGATTTCACCCTCAGCGAAGAACAGGTTTTACTGCGTGACAGCGTCGAAAAATACGTGCGTGAGCACGGCGGTGTCGAGCGTCACCGGAAACTGTGCAAGAGTGAGTTGGGTTTTGACGCCGACGCATGGCAACAGTTCGCCGCCCTGGGTTGGCTGTCGGTGCCGTTCAGTGAAGACAACGGTGGTATTGCCGGCGGCGCGACCGATTTGATGGTAGTGGGTGAGGCATTGGGCAAGGGCCTGCTGCGGGAGCCTTTCCTGGTCACTGTCGTGACCTGTGGCGGCCTGCTGCAACGCGGCGGCAGTGCGACGCAGCAACAACAGTATATTCCGGACATCATCAGCGGTGCAGCGCAGTGGGCGTTTGCCTTTGCCGAACGTAAAACCGGCTACGACCTGTCCCGGGTCGACACGGTTGCCCGGCGTGCAGACGATGCCTACATCCTCAGCGGCAGCAAGCTGGCCGTGCTCAACGCGCACTGCGCGCAGCACTTGATTGTGTCGGCACGTCTCGACGGCCAGGCCGCAGCAGAGGCTGGCCTGACACTGTTTATTGTCGATGCGGATGCACCCGGTGTGGAGCGCGAGAATTTTGTCGCCGTGGACGGCAGTAAAGGCGCGCAGGTGAATCTGCACGACGTTCGGCTCGACGATGCCCGGGTGCTGGGCGAGGTTGGTGGTGGCTTGCCGTTGATCGAGGCCGCGATCGACACCGCGATTGTGGCGCTGGGAGCCGAGGCGCTAGGCTCGATGCAGGCCCTGCTGGAAGCCACCGTGGAGTACACCAAAACCCGTGAGCAATTCGGCCAGCCCATCAGTAAATTCCAGGCCCTGCAACACCGCATGGCCGACATGTACCTGAAGGTTGAGGAGACGCGTTCGCTGCTACTCAATGCGGCAATCGCGCTGGACGACGGCAGTGACGAGGCCGCCGCGGCCTGCGCGGCACTGAAGGTGAAAGTGTCTGAGGCCGGGCGGTATGTTGCGCAACAGGCGGTGCAACTGCACGGCGGTATCGGCATGACAGACGAACTGTGTGTCGGACACCACTACAAGCGCCTGATGATCCTGGCCAAGCTGTACGGTGATGAAGCCTGGTACCTGCAAAAGTATGCTGGCCTGATGGCGGCGCGCGCGGCCTAGACCCCGCCCCACAGCCAGCGGCGCCACCGCGCTGGTTGCAAACCAAAGGCAACAGGGCTTGGAAAAAACGTGCAGGCGTACTAATGTGGGCAAAAAAATGGCCCTACATGATTTCACTTTGCTTTCTTTCCATCGTTTCTGACACGGATCATTCGCCGTGACGCAGTATTCCGGCGTTACCGAGCCGCCCTCGCACGGCGGCTTTATTGCCAGTATCGAGGGCATGCGCGCCCTCGCGGTACTGGCGGTGTTGCTGTTTCATCTGGATATCGTTGCATTTGCAGGCGGCTATCTCGGCGTCGACCTGTTTTTTGTGATCTCCGGTTTTATCATTACTCGCAACATCCTGTCTGACCTTCACCTGCGAACATTCTCACTGAAGGAATTTTACCTGCGGCGCTTCCGGCGGCTGTTTCCCGCGTTGCTGGTTACCATTGTCGCTACGCTGGCGCTGTCGATGGTGGTGCTGCCTCCGGTTGAGTTGATGAATACTGCACGCTCGGCGATCTTTGCTCTGGTGTCGCTTGCGAATATCAACTTCTGGCTGGAGTCGGGCTATTTCGACGCGGCCGCAGATGCCAAGCCGCTGCTGCACACATGGTCGCTGAGCGTGGAGGAACAGTTTTATCTGCTGTGGCCAGCGTTACTGCTGGCGCTGGCAACTACCCGCCGCCGTATCGCCGTGGTACTGGCGTTGCTGGCACTATCGCTTATCGCGGCATTGTGGTGGCGCAACAGCATTCCCAGTGGTGTGTTCTACCTGCTCCCGTTCAGGCTACACCAGTTGATGGCCGGGGCGGTGCTTGCAATCCTGTCACTGCAAGTGTCCAGCGCACCGGCGACACTGTATACGCTGCTTGGAACCGCTCTCTTTGTCGCCGCGACGATGATAATCGGTAGTGATTTCTCTCCGGCGGTAGGCGCCGTGGTAGTGTCAGGCTGCGGTTTTTTACTGTTGGCGGGCCGGGATGCGCCGCTGTCCCGTGTACTGTTTGCGAACCGGCCAATGATGTGGATCGGTCGCCGTTCCTATGCAATCTACCTGGTACACTGGCCAATCATTGTGCTATTTAAGTTTCAGCAGGGATTTGAACTCAATCCCGGCGCCAGACTGGTGTTGTTTGTGGTTTCCATGCTGGCCGCGGCAGGGTTGCACGAACTGGTGGAGAAACCGTTCAGGAAACGCGGTAAGGATGTCACTCGCGTGCAGCGCCTGGCAATGCCGCTGACCTTGATAACGACCGTCGCGGTGATGCTTTTCGCCGCAGTGCTGTGGTGGCAGCAGGGCTTCCCCACCAGGATAGATCCCGATATACAGCGGGTAATGGCCAGTGTCGATGAAGCGACCTCTGAACGCAGACGCGCGATTCGCTTTGGCCAGTGCAATCTGCACAAGGTCCATAAATTTGCCGCGTATGACCCGGACAAATGCGCTTCGATAGATCCGCAGCGCAAGAACGTGTTGATCATCGGCGACAGTATGGCGGCCGATATTTATATGATGCTGTCTCAGGTGTACCCGGATATTCACTTCCTGCAGGCCACCGCCGGGGCCTGTACCGCGGTGCTCGATATCGATGATATCGGGGGCAAGTATCCCACCTGTGAGGAATTCAATGAGTATCGCTTTTCGCAGGTGATCAAGCGGGAAGTGGATCTGGTCATACTCGCCTCCATCTGGAATGAGGACAGGATTCGCCCCCTTGCAGATACCGTCCAGTATCTGCACTCGATGGGGAAAAACGTCCTTGTGATCGGCCCGCGAGCGCATTTCAAGGGGGCAGTACCGTTGCAAATCTCCAAGCGGCAATCACTGGAGGGTGTGAACGCCGCCGTCACCAGAACGGTTGTCAGGCATAATCAACTGTTGGAGCATATGCGGGCGGCGATGCCGGAGGAGACTATCGTCGACATTAGCCGCATACAGTGCGAGCCACAGTGTGAAGTGCTTGCAGAAAACCAACTGCTGTATATCGATGAGCGTCACTTCAGCAAGTGGGGCGGCAAAAGAATCGGAGAGCGCTTCAGGGAATCGTTCGATCTTCCCCGCTATATTGAGGCTATTACATCGGTGCAAGACTGACAGCGCTCAATCGATCGCAAGGCACAGTCATCCTCGCTGGTGTTCAACAAATGCCCTCGTCGCGAAGCTGTTCGATTTCTGCGTCACTCTTGCCCAGCACGGTGCGCAACACAAACCCGGTATCCTCACCGAGACAGGGAGGCGCTTTGCTGTATTCGAGGCTGGTGGCAGAGTACTTGATCGGGTTTGCCAGCGTGCGCACGGCACCGAGTTCGGGGTGCTCTACATCGACGACCATGTTTCTGGCGAGCACCTGGGGGTCATCGAACACCGCATCAATAGTGTGAATTGGGCCGCCGGGAACTTTGATCTTCCGCAGCAACGCCTGCAACTGTGCGCTGCTGTAGGTTTGAGTCGCCGCCTTCAACTGCTCGACCAGCGCCACCCTGTTGGCGACGCGCGCCGGGTTGGTGGCGAATCTGGGATCGCTGGCAAGCGCGGGCAGCCCCAGCGCGTGGCACAGACGTTCATACTGTGCGTCGTTACCGGCGGCGATAATCAGCTGCCCATCGTTGGTTGGGAACGGCTGATACGGGACGAGATTGGGGTGGTATTCACCGGTGCGGGTGGGGGCGATACCACTGCAGAAATAGTTTTGCGCCTGATTGGCCAGCCAGCTGACCTGTACGTCCAGCAGTGCCATGTCGATGTGCTGGCCCTCGCCTGTCATCGTGCGGTGGTGCAGCGCCGCGAGCACGGCAATGGCGGAATTCATCCCCGTCGTAAGGTCAGCGGTGGCGACACCCACACGCTGCGGGCCCGCGCCCGGCATACCATCCGGTACACCTGTGATGCTCATCAAGCCGCTTTGTGCCTGAATCAAGTAGTCGTAGCCCGGATCCTGCGACATCGGCCCAGTCTGCCCAAAACCTGTTATCGAACAGTAGATCAGGCCCGGATGCTGTGCGCGCAAATCGTCGTAGCCCAACCCCCGTTTTGCGAGATCGCCCGTTTTGAAGTTCTCCACCAGGATATCGCTGTGCGCCGCCAGTTCGCGCACCAGTGCGCGACCTGCGTCCGACCCTATGTCGATGGTGATCGAGTGCTTGCCGCGGTTTGCCGACAAATAATAGGATGACTCCCGCGTCGGCTCACCGCACTTGTCGGTTAACCAGGGCGGGCCCCAGTGGCGCGTGTCATCGCCAAGACCCGGCCGTTCCACCTTGATCACCTCGGCGCCCAGATCCGCAAAGATTTGCGTACACCAGGGGCCAGCCATCACCCGTGATAAATCCAGTACTCGTATTCCCTTCAGCGGGCCTGCCATGCTTGCTCCTGCGACATCGTGGTGGTCACACTATTGGATTTTCACGCTCCCGGCGAGAGAGCGGATATCGTAACCGGTGGGCGCCTCATGCGCCCGCAGCCTGAACTCCGACAGCACCGCAAAGATATGATCGAAGATATCGGATTGTATGCCCTCGTACTCATTCCAGTTGATGGTGTTGGTGAAGGCATAAATCTGGATCGGAAGCCCGTCGCTGGTCGATTCGAGCTGGCGCACCATCAACGTCATGTTCTGGTGAATGCCGGGGTGTTGCTTCAGGTAAGACACCAGATACCCCCTGAACGTACCGACGTTGGTCAACCGGCGGCCATTGATTCGCAACGACAGATCGGTGTTGCGGCTGCTGTTGTCACGCTCGATCTCATATTGCTTTTGCTCAAGGTAGGCGTCGAGGAGTTCGGCATCCTTGAGGTGGTTGAACAGTTCGTCATCCATGAACTGGATGCTGCTGATTTCCAGGTGGATGCTGCGCTTGATCCGTCGTCCGCCCGACTCGGCCATGCCGCGCCAGTTCTTGAATGAATCGGAGATCAGCGCATACGTGGGGATGGTGGTAATGGTTTTGTCCCAGTTGCGCACCTTTACCGTGGTCAGGGCGATGTCGATGACATCGCCATCGGCACCGTACTTTGGCATCTCCAGCCAGTCGCCCACCGACAGCATCCTGTTGGCAGACAGTTGAATACCCGCCACCAGCCCCATTATCGGGTCCTTGAACACCAGCAACATCACTGCGGACAATGCACCCAGGCCGCTCAGCAGATAGAGCGGTGACTGGCCCATCAGTGAGGAGATGGCCAGTAGCCCGACCAGAATGCTGGCGATCAATTTGGTGGTCTGGAACAGGCCGCGCCAGGGCAATTGCTGCTGGCTAGGACTGCGCAGCATGATACTCTGGATCGCATCGAGCAGTGAAAAAAACGCCAGCAGTGCGTAGATCAGCACCCACTGATCACTGATCACATCGATCAGCCGCCACAGGCTTGGCGAATCCTCCGCAAACCAGTGTCGCGCCTGAACCTGCACGATAACACCTTGCAGTACAAAAGAAGTGCGTCGGAACAGGTTGTTGGCCAGCAAAATCTGGTGTAACACCGGGCTGGACGTCCCCGCCACCCGGCTCAGCAATCGGCGCACAAATCGGTGCAGGAAAACATGCAGTACTATTGCCACAACACTGATCCACAACAGGGCGATAAGGTTGAAGGCGAGTTCCGGCGCTATCGGTAGAGAGGATTCAAGCCAGCTTAACAGCCCGTGTTTGAAGTCTTCGCGGAAGATGTTCAGATCATTCATTCTCGATGTGCCTGCTGCGGTCTTATCGCGATCAGTGCGCGATGAAATAGCGAGTGAAACGGCCCGCGTCTGCAGGCCCGGATTTGCCAGTACACCTGGCCGATAAGGCGGCTAGCATTGCAACTGGGGCAGTGAAGGTCAAGGCCAACTGCGCTGTCTGGGAGCTATGCAGTTCCTGTGATACGATCAGAGCTGTTTATTGCTGAAAGCGCAGCCCTGGCTGATGCCTGCAACCGTCGGGCGAGTAGCAGATTACCGTGAATTTGGAGTCCATCGATGCCGCGTATCTTTCGTTACAGTCACCAGAACTATTGTACGTTGAGAGTGAACAAGCAGCACAGTTTTGCGCAACAGTTTTCGCTGAATGTCTACCCGTCCGACGCGATCTATACTTTCATACCCAAGAACGCGTGTTCGACACTGCGCACTTCGCTCGCCATCGCCAATGGCTGCATCAAGGACAGTTCCGATTTCAACTGGATTCACCAGAATAACAATACCTTCTCCGCCAGCCTGTCGGAGCTGGCCAAGGCCAAATACACCTTTGTCATCCTGCGCTGTCCGTTTGCTCGCCTGCTGAGCGTGTACCTGGACAAAATCGTGAATCGCAACAATCCGGCATGGGGCTATGTCGACCTGCATAAGCGTAAGATCGATATAGAGGACATCACGTTCGAGTTCTTTGTGAAGAGCATGAGCAAGGATGCGGTCAGGAATTCCGATATCCACTGGATGCCGCAAACCAATTTCATG
>TARA_R110002124_G_scaffold63350_2_pt1 | contig 11491 bp, 8 predicted proteins | sample TARA_R110002124 | Tara Oceans TARA_R110002124 (sample SAMEA4397445) | marine metagenome | biome: Polar Biome; feature: [SRF] surface water layer (ENVO:00010504); material: water (ENVO:00002006), including particulate matter (ENVO:01000060) such as... | depth 5 m | reverse complement strand
AGATCGGCGGCATCGAGCGCCTCGGTAGTGAGTTCGCGCTGCAGCGGCGTCGTCAGCTTGCCTTCAAGCATTTCCAGATTGCCGATAATCACGGTCAGCAGATTGTTGAAGTCGTGTGCGATGCCGCCCGTCAACTGCCCCATGGCCTCCATCTTCTGGGCCTGCCGCAGTGCAAGTTCAGTGGCCTTGTGGGCCGACAGATCGTGAATGATGCCGGTGAAAAAGGTGCGGCCATCCATCTCGAATTCGCTGACCGCCAGCTGCATCGGAAAGATCGTGCCGTCGCTGCGGCGGCCACTGACTTCGCGGCCGATTCCGATGATCCGGCGGTGGCCGGTGGCGCGGTAATTGTGCAAATAGCCGTCATGTTCGGCGTGATAGGGCTCGGGCATCAGGAAATTGACGTTCCGGCCCAGGAACTCGTCCTGGTCGTACCCAAACAAGCGGGCTGCGGCAGGATTTACCGTGGTGATGGTGCCCTGGTCATCGATGGTGATGATGCCGTCCACCGCCGATTGCAGAATTGCCTGCAGCTTGTGGGCCTGCCCCAGCAGCGAAGCGTTGATGTCGTTCTGGTCTGGCACGGCAGGCTCATGAATCTGTTGCGTAATGCAGTGGTAACCGGACAGGATCGCGGACACAAACGCAAAGCCAGAAGCCACCGTTGCTTGGCGGCGCCTGATCGGCGACCCTAGTTGATGATATCTGCCCCAAGGGCCCTGATATCCCTGGAAACATTGGGACGATAGCGCACATCGCGCCGGAAGTCCGTGGGCGACATCCCCGCGATCTTGCGAAACGACTTGTTGAATGCACTGAGTGAACCAAAGCCGCTATCCATGGCCACCTGCAGCACATTTGCATCGTCCTGCATCAGCAGTGCCTGCGCATAGCTCAGCCGCATCAGATTGACATAGTCATTGAGCGTCATACCTGTGGTCTTCTTGAACACGGTCATGGCGTATTTGGGGTGGATGTCGGCTGCCGACGCGATGTCCCCGGAATCGATATCCTCGCGGAAATTGTCGGCGATAAAGTCGCATATGCGGACCACAATGGGCGAGGAATGCAGGTCCAGTCCCTCCACGGCGCTGACCACCGCCGCCGGTCCGGGCAGCAGCTGGTAGGGCGTGAAACGCACCCGCTCAATGCGCAGCAGCAGTTCATCCACCGCCATGCCGGCCTTCATCGGGTCGCCCGAGCGGGCATAATCGTTCCATCGCGCAAAATTGAGGGCGTCGGACACATCGGTTGCCTTGGTCACCAGTGTGGCGCCCTGCATCAGCTTGGACTGCACGTTCTGCGGCAGCCGCAGCCGGAAGAAATGCACCAGGGGCAGATGGCCGCCCGCATAGATCAGATCGTCCGAGCAATCGCTCAGGCAATGGGGCAGTCCGCCCCAGAACAGGGCCATATCCCCAGCGTGGAAGCGGACTTCGTGCCCGCTCATGCGATAATGGGCCCAGCCGCGCTCGATATAATTCACCTCCACCTGCGCATGCCAATGCGCCGCCCGCATCACCAGCGGGGTGGTGTGAAACATGCTCAGTGCGGTGGGCAGACGTTCGACGCCATTGGCCTGGGGTTCGTAATAGACCCGCTCTGCCATCTTACTTTCCGCCAACTCTGCATACCTTTTGGCATAGACGTATTGCACCAGAAGCATAGCTTAGGAAGGGCTCGATCCAAGAGCAAATGAAAAGGGAGGATTTCTCATGACTGGCATCGCAACACGGTGGCATCGAAAGTTTGCCGTCGCACTTACCGGCATCAGCCTACTGACCGTCGCGGCCGCATCGGCCGGCGAAATCTCGGTCTGGGTCTGGGACAAGGCATTCAACGGCGACACCATGCGTGAGGCTGGCGCCATCTATACCGCTGACCATCCAGACGTCACCTTCAACGTCGACGACACCGCCAGCCAGGATGATATCCGCGCCAAGCTGCAGACGCAGCTGCTGGCCGGCAGCACCGAAGGTCTGCCCGATATCGTGCTGATCCAGGACGACGTCGCCCAGAAATACCTGCAGTCCTTCCCCGGCGCCTTTGAGCCGCTGTCCGATTCGATCGATATGTCGGTGTTTGCGCCCTACAAGGTGGCGGCTGCGACCTATGACGGGAAATCCTATTCGCTGCCCTTCGACTCCGGTGTAGCCGGCTTGTTCTACCGCTCGGACTATTTCGAGGAGGCCGGGTTCACTGCGGCGGACCTGGAAAACATCACCTGGGACCGCCTGCTCGAAATCGGTACCGAGGTGAAGGCCAAGACCGGCCACCTGCTGCTCGATCTGGATCTGAACGACAACGGCCTTATCCGCATGATGATGCAGTCCTCGGGTGAGTGGTTCTTCAACGACGATGGCAGCTTGCACATCCTGGACAACGCCCCGCTCAAGAAGGCCCTGGAAACCTACGTAAAGTTCTATCAGGCAGACTTGGTCAAGCCAGTTTCGGGCTGGGCTGAATACACCGGCTCGTTTACCTCGGGCGAAATCGCATCGGTTCCCGTCGGCGTGTGGATCACCGCGACCATCAAGGCCAATGCGGATCAATCTGGTCTGTGGGCCGTGGCGCCCATTCCGCGCCTCGACATGGAAGGTTCGGTGAACGCATCCAATCTGGGTGGATCGAGCTGGTACGTACTGTCCTCATCGGACAACAAGGCAGAGGCTATCGACTTCCTCAAGACGGTCTGGGCCAACAATGTCGACTTCTATCAGGACATCCTGATCAAGCGCGGCGCCGTCGGCTCGCTGCTGGCCGCGCGTGAAGGCGACGCCTACAAGGCTTCCGACGAATTCTTCGGCGGCGCACCCGTTTGGCAGAATTTCTCGACCTGGCTGGGTCAGATCCCAAGCGTGGACTATGGCACCTACACCGCTGAAGTGAACTCGGCCATGCAGGCACAGCTGCCTGCACTGATCCAGGGCGGCGATATCGACGCCGCGCTGCAGGCGATGAACGATCAGGCCCAGCAGCAGATGCAGTAGCGCTACGGGACGGGGCGAGCCACGGCTCGTCCTTCGCCGGGCGTCCCTGGGCGCCCGGCCCCATCGGCGATTTTGACTGAGCGACACCGAGGAGGGTGAGAATTGGCGCAGGCGCGACTTGATCGCAGGGAGCAGATAACCGGCTGGGCATTCGTCGCCCCTGCGCTGGTGCTGCTCGGACTGTTCATGATCTACCCGATCGTCTGGTCGCTCTGGATGAGCTTCCAGGTCGGCAAGGGGATGAATTTCAGCTTTGGCGGCTTTGCCAATATCGTGCGCCTGACCAAGGATGCGGTGTTCCTGCGGGCCCTGGGGAATACCTTCACCTTCTTTATCGTGCAGGTGCCCATCATGATCGTGCTGGCGCTGCTGTTCGCGGTGGCGCTCAACGACTCCACGCTGCGGCTTCGCGGCCTGTTTCGCACGGCCATCTTCCTGCCCTGCGTCACCTCGCTGATCGCCTATTCGACGCTGTTCAAGTCGATGTTCGCTACCGATGGCGTGATCAACCAGACCTTGATGGCCCTCCATCTCATAGCCTCGCCCATCTCGTGGTTCGGCGACCCGTTCTGGGCCAAGGTTGTCATCATCATCGCCATTACCTGGCGCTGGACCGGCTACAACATGATCTTCTATCTGGCGGCACTGCAGAATATCGACCGCTCGATCTACGAGGCCGCCCGCATCGACGGCGTGCCGGCCTGGGCGCGCTTCCGCTACCTCACCATCCCCATGCTCAAGCCGGTGATCCTGTTCACCACGGTGATCTCCACCATCGGCACGCTGCAGCTGTTCGACGAGGTCTACAACTTCACCGCCGGCACCGGTGGCCCGTCGGATTCGACGCTGACCCTGTCGCTGTATATCTACAACCTGACCTTCAAGTTCATGCCCAGCTTCGGCTATTCGGCCACTGTATCGTGGGTCATTGTCGTGCTGGTCGGTATCCTGAGCTTCCTGCAGTTCCTTGTTGCGCGTGACCGGAGGCGGCCATCATGAGTGTCAGCACGCTGCGTCGCGCCCTGGTCTATCTCCTGCTCAGTGTTGCCGCCTTTGTTTCGGTTTTCCCCTTCTTCTGGATGATCGTGGGGGCCACCAACAGCTCGGCTGACATTATCAAGGGCAAGGCCAGCTTTGGCGGCGACCTGTTCACCAATGCGGCGACTTTCTTCGCCACGGTCGACGCGCCGCGCGTCTTCTTCAACTCCGGCTTCATCGCCGTGGTCGCCACGGCGCTGACCCTGGCGGTCTCGTCGCTGGCCGGCTACGGCTTCGAGATGTTCCGCTCGCGCATCCGCGAGCGCATTTTCGCCCTGCTGTTGCTGCTGCTGTCGATCCCGTTCGCGGCCATGATGGTGCCGCTGTTCGTGATGTTCGCGCAGGTCAAGCTGGTCAATACCTTCGCGGCGGTGATCCTGCCCACGGTGGCCTCGATCTTCATCATCTTTTACTTTCGCCAGGCCACCAAGGCCTTCCCCAGCGAGTTGCGCGACGCCGCCAAGATCGACGGTCTCAAGGAATGGCAGATCTTCCTGTTTGTCTACCTGCCGGTCATGCGCTCGACCTATGCGGCGGCCACCATCATCGTGTTCATGACCAACTGGAACAATTATCTGTGGCCACTTGTCGTGCTGCAGACCGCCGACAACAAGACCATCACGCTGATCCTGTCGGCGCTGACCTCGGCCTATACGCCCGACTACGGCATGACCCTGTTCGGTACAGTCCTGGCTACGCTGCCCACCCTCTTCATTTTCTTCGTGCTCCAGCGCCGCTTCGTCGAAGGCATGCTGGGCGCGGTCAAATAAGGTGCAATCACTATGAGCAGCTTGAAACTCACCGGCGTGCGCAAGTCCTACGGCAAGCTTGAAGTCATCAAGGGCGTGGACCTCGAGATCCAACCCAAGGAATTCGTGGTGTTTGTCGGCCCCTCCGGCTGCGGCAAGTCTACCCTGCTGCGGATGATCGCCGGGCTCGAGCATATCACCGCCGGCGAGCTGGAAATCGGCGGCAAGCGGATGAACGATGTCGATCCGTCCAAGCGCGGCATCGCCATGGTGTTCCAGTCCTATGCCCTTTATCCGCATATGACGGTGCGCGAAAACATGGGCTTTGCCCTGCGCTTTGCCGGCGTGGCCAAGGACCAGATTGCCCGCCAGGTCGAGGAAGCCGCCCGCATCCTGGCGCTCGAGCCGCTGCTCGACCGCCTGCCCAAGGAACTCTCGGGCGGACAGCGGCAGCGCGTCGCCATCGGCCGCGCCATCGTGCGCAATCCCGAAGTCTTCCTGTTCGACGAGCCGCTGAGCAATCTCGACGCCGAGCTGCGCGTGCATATGCGCATCGAGATCGCCCGGTTGCACAAGGAGCTCAAGACCACCATCGTCTATGTGACGCACGACCAGGTCGAGGCCATGACGCTGGCCGATACCATCGTGGTGCTGCGCGACGGGCTGATCGAGCAGATCGGCCGGCCGCTCGACCTCTATGACGATCCGGCCAATGTGTTCGTCGCCGGCTTCATCGGCTCGCCCAAGATGAATTTGATGGAGGCCGTGGTGACGGCCACTGGCAACGGCGCGGTTACGCTTGAGCTGACCCGTCAGGGCAAGACCGCAGTCACCGTGCCGGTTGGCGGCGCGATGCCGGCGGTAGGCGACCGGGTGACCCTGGGCGTGCGGCCCGAGCACTTTGCCCTCGAGGGCGGCGCCGAGATGACGGTCAATATCGACGTCGTCGAGCATCTGGGCGCCACCAGCTATATCTACGCCAATACCCAGTCGGGCGAGCAGATCATCATCGAACGCCAGGAATCGCGCCAGGAGGACGACCGCGATGCCGTCACCGTGGCAATCGATCCTGCCAAGGCCTTCCTGTTTGATGGCAAGGGGCAGCGCATCCGCTGATCCTGCCGCCCCGACCAGTATCTGGCCTCCTGGCACGCGCGTCGCGCCAGGCGGTCCAACCCCGGCATTCTGCCACGCCCTCATCCGCCGACCCGTTCGGGATGGGATCTATTTAAGGACCAAAATCATGACCGATACCAAAATTCGCTGGGGCATCATCGGGCCGGGCAGCATTGCCAAGGCCTTTTTCGGCGGCGTCAACGGCAGCCAGCACGGCGTGATTGCCGCCATCGCCACGCGCGACCCGGGCAAGCCGAACCTGGCCACCGATTTCCCCGGCATTCGGGTGGTGCACGGCTATGATGCCCTGCTGGCCGATCCCGAGATTGATGCCGTCTATATCGCGGTGCCGCACACCGGCCACGCCGAATGGGCCATCAAGGCGGCGGAAGCGGGCAAGCACGTATTGGTCGAAAAGCCCTTCGCCCTGTCGGCCTTCGAGATCAGCGCCGTGCTGCACGCGCACAGGCAGGCAGGCACGTTTGCCGGCGAGGCCTTCATGTATCGCCTGCACCCGCAGACCGCCAAGCTGATCGAGCTGATCAAGTCTGGCGTCATCGGCGAGGTGCGGATGATCCAGTCCAGCTTTGGCTTCTCGATGGGCAAGTTCCAGCCCGGCCATCGCCTGTTCGCCTCCGAACTGGCCGGCGGCGGCATTCTGGACGTCGGCGGCTATCCCGTCTCGATGGCCCGCCTGATTGCCGGTGCGACCATGGGCAAGCCCTTTGCCGATCCGGTCAAGGTCGCCGGCACCGCCAAGCTGAACGCCGAAGGTACCGACGACTGGGCTGCGGCCATTCTCACCTTCGAGAATGGCATCGTCGCCCAGGTCTCGTGCGCGGTGATGGCCAATCTCGACAATGTGCTGCGCATTCATGGCGCCGATGGCCGCATCGAAGTGCCCGATTTCTGGTTTGCCGGTGGCGACCGTACCAAGGGCGAAGGCCGCATCGACATCATTAGGAACGGCAAGACCGAGACCATCAGCGTCGGCGAACAGCGCCACGTCTATTCCTTCGAGGCTGATGCCGCTGCCGAGGCGATCTTTGCCAAGCGTCAGGAACTGGCCGCGCCCGGCATGAGCTGGGATGACAGCCTGGGCAATGCCCGGGTCCTCGACCAGTGGCGGCGGGACGCGGGGATCGAGTTCTCGGTCGAGAAATCGACCAACCGTGTCAATACGCTCGCCAATCGTCCGCTCGGCGCCAATCAGGGCGTCATCCCCAAGCGCGCCATCCCCGGCCTTGGCAAGCAGGCCTCTGCGGTTGCCCTGGGTTTTGAAGATTTCAAGACCTTTGCCTCGGGCGCCATTCTCCTCGACGCCTTCTGGGAGCGCGGCGGCAATATCTTTGACACCGCCTTTGTCTATGGCGGCGGATACACTGAAAAGCTCTATGGCCAGTGGCACACCAGCCGCGGCACGCGCGAAGGCTCGGTGCTGATCGGCAAGGGCGCGCACAGCCCGCTGTGCTACCCCGACGTCATCGCCAAGCAGCTGACCCAGTCGCTCGACCGGCTGCAGACCGATTATGTCGACATCTACTTCATGCACCGCGACAATCTGGACGTGCCGGTCGGCGAGTTCGTCGATGCCATGGATGCCGAGGTCAAGGCCGGGCGCATTCGGGGGCCGTTCGGCGGTTCGAACTGGACCCGCGAGCGCTTCGACGAGGCGGTCGCCTATGCCGAGCGGACCGGCAAGACCAAGCCAATGGCGCTCAGCAACAATTTCGCCCTCAGCGAAATGCTGGTGCCGATCTGGGATGGTTGCGTCACCTCGGCCTCCGACGAGTGGAAAAAATGGCTCACCGACCGTCAGGTCACCAATTTCTCCTGGTCCAGTCAGGGCCGCGGCTTCTTCACCGACCGCGCCGGCCGCGACAAGACCGACAATGAGGAACTGGTGCGCTGCTGGTACAACGAAACGAACTTCGCCCGTCGTGACCGCGCGATCGAGCTGGGCAAGCAGCTGGGCCATAACCCGATCCACATCGCCCTGGCCTTCGTGCTGGCCCAGCCCTTCCCCTCGATCCCGCTGATCGGTCCGCGGACCCTGGGCGAACTCGACGACAGCCTCAAGGCCTTCGAGATCAAGCTGACGCCCGAGCAGGTCGCCTGGCTCGACCACGGCAAGTAAGCCTATTGAGAGAGGGCCCCGCGGGGCCCTTTCTTTTTTTATCGGGGGTGGGGCCGCGGCTGGTGAACCGGGAGGCAGAACTGGCGGCATCGCGCCCATGGGCTGGTTTTCCCGGGGCCAGGTGAGCGGCGCCGGCAGCGCCGGCTCAGTCCCTTGACAGGGCGTCCACCGGATCGAGCAGAGCTGCGTTTCGCGCCGGGAAGAAGCCGAAGACGAGGCCAACGATGGTGGCGGCGGCACAGGCCATGGCGATGGACTGGACCGAAAAGATCATGGGAAAATCGCCTTCGGGTCCACCAAGGATCGCGCCGGTCATGAGCGCAAGCCCGACGCCGAAGACGGCACCGGCGCTGCAGATGACCGTCGCCTCGACCAGGAACTGCAGCATGATGTCGGAGGTTCGGGCACCGACCGCCATGCGCAGGCCGATTTCCTTGGTGCGCTCGGTCACCGACACCAGCATGATATTCATCACCCCGATGCCGCCCACCGCCAGCGCTATGACGGCGACAGCGGTGATCAACTGCGAGACGGTCTGGGAGGTGCGTTCCATCGTCTTGCGAATCTGGTCGCTGTTGAAAGTGAAGAAGTCCTTGGTGCCGTGCCGGTAGGTCATGAGCTTGCTCAGGCCTGACTCGGCAGCGGCAGAATTGGCGCTGTCTTGAAGGCGCACCGTGATCCCGTCGAGGCGATGTGAGCCGGACATGCGTGCGGCAACGCCGGTGTAGGACATATAGACCACGATCTCGCTGCTGCCGCCGGAAGGCGGCTGGGCCGCCACGCCGACCACCACAACAGGTACGCGCCCGATCATGACGATCTTGCCGAGGGCATTGCCACTACCGAACAGGCGCTTGGCCATGTTGGCGTCGATGACCGCTTCGGTGCCGGCCCGGTCGACCTGTTCACTGCCGAACATCCGGCCGGCCACGAGCTTGCGTCCATAGACGTCGAAGTAATTTGTGCCGACGCCGCGTATCGAGACGTTCACGCTCTTGGACCCATAGCGTGCCTTGGCGCTTGTGGTGACCGTTGGAGTAACGGCGCGGACGTAGGGCATCGTGGCAATGGCCGCGCTGTCGGACGCGACCAGCGTGCGGATCGTGCCCGCTCTTTCGTCGCCCCAGCCCGTGCCCGGATAAATCTCCAGGGTACTGGCACCCAGATCGGCGAGTTGGGTCGCGACGCGCTCCTTGGATCCTTGCCCAACGGCGACCACGGCCGCCACGGCTGCCACCCCGATGATGATCCCTAGCATGGTCAGAAAGGTCCGAAGCGGTTGAGCGATCATGGAACTGACCGCCATGCGGGTGGCGTTTCCAACACCCTGCGCAAAGCCGGTTACCCAGGAGACCCGCTTCGGCGTACCGACCTTGAGCGGGGTGCCTAGTTGCTTTTCACGCAGGCGACGGTCCGCGATGATGTTGCCGGCGCGAATCTCGACCACACGATCGGCCTGTTCGGCAACAGCCATATCATGGGTGACAATGATGATGGTGTGCCCCAGCGCGTTGAGCTCCTTGAGGATTGCCATCACGGCCTCGCCGCTGCGCGTGTCCAGCGCGCCGGTCGGTTCATCCGCCAGTATGACCTCGCCGCCGTTCATCAGGGCGCGCGCGATCGACACGCGCTGCTGCTGTCCGCCGGAAAGCTTGTTTGGACGATAGCCGATGCGTTCCTCGAGCCCTAGCCGCGTCAACAACGCGCGCGAGCGCCGGGCCCGATCGGCCGAACCGATGCGCTCATAGACCGCCGGCACCTCGACATTGGCTGCCGCGGTCAGGTTCGACATCAGGTGGTAGCGCTGGAAAATGAAGCCGAAGCGCTCGCGCCGCAGCCTTGCCAGCTCATCGCGATCGAGCCCCGACACCTCCTGACCAGCAAAGACATAGCTGCCGCCAGTGGGCCGGTCGAGGAGACCCAGAATATTCATCAAGGTGGATTTGCCGGACCCGCTGGCGCCCACGATCGCAAGCATTTCGCCCGCCTCGATGGACAGAGTTATTCGGTCGAGCGCCCTGACCGTTTCTCCACCCATCTCGAACTGGCGTTGCAGATCAGTAATTTCGATCAAGGCCATCTCAGAACATCTCCGCTGCCGATGCGCTGTCCATTGTTGCCTCGGCGGCAGTCCCCAGGACGACCTTTTCTCCGGGCTGGAGTCCTTCGAGCACTTCGGTGTTGACCTTGTCGTCCACGCCGGTCCGGACACGCCGGACTTCGGTAGAACCATCGGCGCGCAGGACGGTTACCATGCGCATCCCGTCATCCTCCTCCAGGGACAAGGCCCCGCTGGGCACAGTGATGACATCCTTTGCCCTTGCCACCACGATGTGGACCTGGGCGGTCATCAGAGGCCGCAGGCGTCCGTCCGGATTATTGACCTTGAACAGTCCGTTGAAGTAGATCGCTGTCGGATTGGCAGCCTGAGTGCCGTCCACTGTCTGGGTCGTCAACGAGATGGGCGCCGGTTCAACGGTGTCCAGCTTCCCGTCGAAGCGCCGCCGGCTGTCGCCGAGCAGGGTGAACCAAAGCGCCTGCCCCGCCTTGACCTTGTCGACATCGGCCTCGGAAATCTGGACCTTGACCGACATGATATCCATCTGCGCCACGACGACGACCGTCGGAACGGTCTGCGTGGCATTGAGGGTCTGCCCCTCCTTGGTCACAACCGAAATGACGACGCCGTCTATCGGGGTCACGATGCGGGTATATCCCAGGTTCATCTTGGCGATGTCGACCTCGAGCATGGCGCGTTCGACCTGGGCATCCAGCGAAGCAATATCGGCTGTGACAACGGCACGGGCGCTCTTTGCGGCTTCATAGTCGGTTTTGGAAGTCGCGTTGCTTGCGAGAAGCTCCTTCTGGCGCTCGTAGGTTGCTTTGGCCTGCTCGAGGCTGGCGATACGCGCATCGCGCTGCGCCCGCACACTTGCCAGGGAGGTTTCGGCGATCTTGAGGGCATTCTGTTGCGGCAAGGAATCGATCTCGGCGACCAGTGTTCCCGCCGCAATCCTCTGGCCAAGGGCGACATGGAGCTTCTTGACCTGACCTGAGACCTGCGCGCCGACATTGACCATTCGGGAGGGTTCAAGCGTACCGCTCGCCAGGATCGCCCGCTCGATATCGCCCTTCGTCACTTCGGCAGTTTCCATTTCGGCAGAAGCGTCGGTCTGGCGCGCGAAGTGGAACCAGGCCCCGACGCCTACCGCTAAAATGGCCGCAACGGCCACTATGACGAACTTGCCGTTGCGGCGTCTCGCGGCGGGGGAAGAGGTGGTCAAAGCTGGAGCTCCTTTGACCGGCAAGCTAGATACGCAATGACCAGATCGTGTGGTGATTTCGTGCAGAACATGTGCAGCGCCCCAGGCAATCACCCGGCAGTGCGGCTCAACAAAGCCGTCCCGTGACCCGAACTCCCCAGGGGAGTGGCGCCCCACCTCCCCCTTGATGGGGAAGAC
>TARA_R110002124_G_scaffold601_8_pt1 | contig 11509 bp, 14 predicted proteins | sample TARA_R110002124 | Tara Oceans TARA_R110002124 (sample SAMEA4397445) | marine metagenome | biome: Polar Biome; feature: [SRF] surface water layer (ENVO:00010504); material: water (ENVO:00002006), including particulate matter (ENVO:01000060) such as... | depth 5 m | reverse complement strand
GACGAAGACGATGATTGGGCTGAAGGTGGTGCTGTTGGTTTTTCTCAAGGGGGACTTCAAAATAAAGGAGGACTTGCAACTTTATACGAAAAAATAGGTTCTCTTGGAGACTTTGAAACTAAAGAAAGAATTATTGGAAATGTATTATCTAATTCAAAAGGCGAAGCACAAGGATCACAATTAAATTATCAAGGTGAATTAACATCTGATGATGAAAATTATCAAGGTTTACTTGACTTAGGCGTTTTAGCACAAGAAGAAGCTTCAGCAACTTACAAGTTGCAGAACACTTTTAAACTTGCCACTGTTCCTAATTTTATGAAAAAAATTGTAATTGACCCTAAACTTAGCGTGGGCGTTGCAGGACAACTTTCTTTAACGGATATAAACCAGCCTTCATCAAAAGTATATACAGCAGGAATTGGCGCACAGTTTTTCCCAGGCGTTAGTGATACAGGTGTGAATTTAAGTGCTGTTTCAAACCAAAGGGGTACAACACCTACCGTTAGGGTAGATCAATCCATGGGTCCTTTTAAAGCTCAGTATCAAAAAACTTTTAACCCTGACCAGCCAGATTTTAGCAAGTTTGACGCTTCGTTTAATGTTCCTATAAATGAAGCAAATTTAGCAGCTAGCTTTTCTCGTAACCCTGGTTCTGATACAATAAATCTTGGTCTATCAGGAATAGATTTTCTTGGTGGAAAAGCTGCTCTTAGTGCAGAAAAAACTTTTAACAGTACAGGTGAAGATCCAAGAAAAGTTGGGGCTACTTGGAAAAAGCAAGTTGGAGAAGGAGAAATAGAAATCCAAGGCTCCATAAATAATAGAGAAAACTACGTTGGTGCAACATTCAACATGCCGTTAAACTAACTACTTCGCTGAACCCCAGTTCTCGCCTAACCCTACATCGACCTTGGACGGTATCGTCAATCCCGGAGCGCATGTCTCCATCACCTTCTTAATCTCCGTAACCTGTTCGTCGCTCTCTATCGAAAAGCACAGTTCGTCGTGTACGGTGAGCATGGGCCAATGACCACGGTCCATGCAGTCTTTCATGGCTTGCTTGGTCTGATCCGCTGCGGAGGCCTGTATGAGCCTGTTAAGGGCCTTGTAAACAAAAGCAACCTGATATCTTTCTGGATTCATGCTGGCCCAGTTCTTATCCCTCTCCTCAATGGGTGTATTCAAAACATCAACCCAACGCTCCTCAAGCTTATCTGCGTGGATAGGCTTTTTGTACTCCTTAGAATATCCTTTCAGTTCTCTCATTGGAAAACGACACTTGCGGCCTAGCAGTGTTCGGATCTCTGCACGCTTGGATGCTATGTCCATAACAGACGATGCAAGTCCTCGAATAAACGGAACCTTCTCGTCGTACTCGTTACGAAGTGTTTTAGCTTCTTTAAAAGGTATATCACCAAGGGTCTGGGCCAACTTACCAATGCCCATGCCATACATAATCCCAAGGTTAATTGTCTTAGCGTGGCTTCTCTCAACGCCGGCCATGTCAGCAACCAATTGATGAAAGTCCAGATCGTCCTTCTGGTACAGGTCTACGATCTCTTTAACTCTCTCGTTATCTCTAGTCGCAGGTGTAAGGGATGCGTAATGCATCAACCATCGTGGTTCCTGTGCGCTGTAGTCGAAGCTTCCCCACCGACAGCCTTCTTCAGGAACAAACAATCCCCTAATGAGGGATTTTATTTCTGGGTGCCTAGAGGGAACTTGCTGCAAATTCGGATTGCTGGAGGAAAATCTGCCCGACACAGTTCCACCTTCATCTGAGCGCAACTGGTTAAACTGACAATGGATACGGCCATTGTACTGATGATTAAGGATTGTATCAACAAAGGTCGTGTTAGCTTTGTTATACTCACGAACTTCCAAGATTTTACGAGCAATAGGATGATCATGTGATTTTAAAAAATGTTTTGTAAAGCTAGGCGCATCTGACTTAGCCGTTCTCTGGTAACTTAACCCCAGATTATCAAAAACCATAGCTAAACTTTTAGCGTTCCAAGGCTCCAGGTGTATATCTGAATCATCTTTTATTTCTTTAAGAAGTTTCTTTTCCTTACCCTCAAGAAAAGTCTTGGTCTGTTCTGCCTTGTCAACGTCAACCTTTACACCACGCCTTCTCATCTCAAAGATCATGGGAAGAAGAGACAACTCAACGTCCAATATCCTCTCGCAGTCATCTTCTATAAGTTTCTTGTGGAGAACGTGCCACAAACGCAAAGTCAACGAGGCGTCCATCTCTGCGTACTCTGCAACCCTTCCGGCTGGCAACTTCCACATCTCTGCCTTGGCATCAACACCGTGTTGGTGAGCCGCTCTTCTTAGTTCATCTTCAGCTTTCCGCTGACCAAGGTACGTGGCCCCTAGTGCATTAAGAGAGTAACTGAACCTGTTCTCGTCCAGCAGGGGTGCAGCAATCATTGTATCGAGTATTGTTCCCTTGACCTCAATACCCTCTGTAAGTAGCCACCCTAAGTCATACTGTGCATTATGAAAAACCACGGACATGCCGTGGTTTAATTGATCTTGAAGCCATCTGAGCACAAGATCTTTTGCCATATTACCCCCGCCCTCATGTGCGATTGGCAAATAAGCACTCCACTCAGAAGCGGCAACAGCAATTCCTATAAGGTTGCCGTCTTTCCTAGACCACCCTGGCCCCAAGTTCAGTAGGTTGGGATCTCTTGTCTCAACGTCAACAGCAATAATTTTCTCCCCAGAAAGATCGGGAAGATGCTCCGGCGGAAACCATACTTTGTCGTCAAAGAGATCTTCACGCATTCTTTTCTTCTGTTATTGCCGCCCATAGAGCCGTGTAAGCTGTAGCGTCCACCCCATCGTCAGGATTAAAGCTGCCTAGTTCGTTACGAACCAGTTTAAGGAAAACCATACACATAGCAACCTGCTCTGGTTTAACTTCTGTCTTTAAATACGTTGACCAGAGATCTGCTACCCTCTCGTGTAGTAATACATAATCACCATGCTGTTTAGCTCTTTCTCCACCAACAAGGCTTGCCGCCTTGTGTAATATCTCAGAAGGACTCATAAAGTGTAACTCCGGTTGGTTTGAGGCAGCATGATGTGCAAAGCCTTTTTGGTTCTTGTTACCGCAACATAGTATACCCGATGCTCTGTTGCAGGATTGTGTAAGTATTCTTTGTGTGCCGCATAGGATAAATCAGGCACCACTAATACATTATCAGCTTCTCCGCCTTTCATTGAATGAATTGTACTTATCTTTATTCTAGGGCTTTTGACATTGTCTTTTCTTTTCAAAGCATTAAGCACGTAGTTCTTTGTGTCAAGATCAATTTTATTTAACGCTCGATGCCACCTGATAGAACCGTCAACCAGTAGTCCCAGCTTGTCCGTTGCTTCGGACATGCTTATCAAGGCGTCAGAGTCCAACCCCAACAGGGCGGAGGATCGCGGTCCATGGCCCCTTGAGTATCCTTCTCCAACCGCCATAAAAGTATAAATGTTTCTTAACTTATCTGGTGTGATCGCTACACCCTTGCACCAATCTTCCCAAGACTGAATAGCCTCATAAGTCTTAGCTGGAATGCTGGGGTGGCCGTTGCGACTGTACACCCAACCTTCTTCCCTGAGAGCATGAGCATACTGTGACGCAATACGATTAGTACGAGCCATCAAGCACCACTCGCCTTCGTGTAAAGGAACGTCCCAAATGTTTTGGTGATACTGAATAATACCCTCTTCATCACGGGGGCGCCATATCTTGGGTGCTCGACCCACTATACGGTTGACAATGTTTTGAGCTTCTCGCCAAGTTGATTTAGGCACCCTGTACGACTGACTTAAAACAGTCTTCTTTTCTGTTGCGTTTAAAAATGCTTGAACGTCAGCCCCTTGAAAACCCATAATCGCTTGATCGTCATCTCCCGTGAAAACCTGTATGCGTGGCATCTGCCTTAAAACATCAATCATTGACCATTGTAGGGTTGACAGATCCTGTGCCTCATCGACAAACAAAGCTTCTATGCCAGGGGGAGCATCTGCCTTAATAAAGTTCTCAATCATGTCGGTGAAGTCAATCTTACTACGCACCCGCTTGTAGCACTCATAAGCGGCCACCAACCTCTTTAACTCTGAATAGTCAACAGAATAGTCTGCCAACTGCCTGTGCATCTCTGAAAGCGGAAGCCTCTTACTACGAGCCAAATGATACTGGCTCATGTAGAAGTCACCCTTTGATACACCCAACGTATCAAAATCAGTTTCTATGTTTGATTTCTTGTTGCCGAAAGGAATGCCTACAGCGTCTCCGACCTCCTTCAAATCATCCTTACCCATCACCTCGTTAGAGCTATAACCCCCAGACCTAAACGCCATAGAATGCAGCGTCTGGAAATAAGGTAAGTCCTTTTCATCTATACCCCAATCACGACAAACTCTCTCACGACTCTCTTGTGCAGCCTTACGGGTAAACGACACACAAGCAATTCGATCCGGCTCGATGCCTTGCTCAATGCATTCTCTGATCTTGTTGGAGTTGGTTTGGGTCTTGCCTGTTCCAGGTGGCCCAAGAATGGTTTCATGTTCTTCGGTCAAAACGGTGGGTCCTCCGGTGAGAATGTAACCTCCGGTAAGTCAACTTCGCCACGGTGCATCTCCGGCACAAACCACACCCGCACCGATTTCCAGCTATCGTTGTTATCTCTGAAGCGATAAGTCTTGTCGGACTCCGCTCCATTGTTCATTTCTTTTAGTCGCTCAGTGATCTGACCGCGTGTGTATAGCGTAAAATTATTGCGCTTCAGAAATTCCTGTAGGGAACTTAGCTTGAAGTACGTAACGCCGTCCTCTGTCCACGGCTTACCTGTCAGCAATTCCTCTGGGCTGTGTGCCTGTATACGAGAAGTGCAGAAAGTTTCTAATAGCTCTACAAACAAGCCCTTCTGGGTAAGTTCTTCTGGCACCGATATTCGTGTGGCATCACTCAACAAACCGTCAATCAAATCACGCCAATCAGCGTCCCGCATCTTGGCCGGCATCTTGTACATCTGTTCCATGCAAGCACGTTGAAACTCCACCTGCATCTGTAACTGCTTGGTGGACAGTTCGAGACGGGCGCCGTCAACGTCAATAAACCATACCGGGGGTTCCGACTCTACCACAGTAAGACCACCCACAGGCACATGAGAGTTAGCATCTCCCACGCCAAACTTCCTTGACCGGCATAGCGACTTGTTGCAGTGGCTGTGCAGTGGTTCTTGCTTGCACGTATAAAAGTATTCTTTCTTGTCCAACTGTTCTTGAATCAGAACAATCTCTCTCGCCGGAAGAGGTGGATTACAAAAGTCTTGGTTGTGCCGCTCCAATAAAACTTTCCAATCGCTTGGCGAAGCTTGCTTGTAGTACACGCCTATGTTTAGAAGTGTGTTGTTCCTACCGCCTTCTGGAATGCCAAACTCAGTCAGCTGCTGAAGACACGGGGGGCCGTTTGGTAAAATATCGTTGCTGTTGCCTAATGATATATTGGAGAGTTCCTCCGCTGAGATGCGTGACCCTTCCGCTAAATCAAGAAAGCCCTCTAAAGTTATGGAGGAGCCATCCTTCTTGAGCGCATACCGTGTTGTGTATTCTGCGTTCTGGTAAGGTAGGTTTATAAAGTTTCCAACATCACCACGCTCTGCCAGAAGTTCTTCTTGCTTTGGAAACACCTCGCAGTTGCCCCATCCAATAACAGCGGCAAACTCAGCAAGACGATCTCGAACTTCGGAAGCTGATACTTGTTCGGAGAGAAAAAGAAATAAGTGAGCCCCACCAGACTTTGACCGGCAGAGTATTAACGGTAATTTAAAACGCTGTACCTTAGAAAATAAAAGTGGAAGATCAAGATTGTAGTCGTCTATATCGAGCGCACCAAAAAGACATTTGTTCGTCTCGTTAATTGGTATTGACCCAACACCAATCTTCCCATCCAAATGATCTTGGATAAGGTCCACCGTCAACGGTTCACGGACAATTTCGTATTTTGCCTGTTGCTTGCCGTTTTTCTGCCGGCCCGAAACTTCTGTCTGTCCATGGGCTCCTTGTGATCCGGTAAAAAGATCTAGAAACCTCTGCGCTAAATCACTCATAAAAAATAGGGTCCCGCACTACACGGGACCCCTGCACCTAGAATGGCACTTCGTCAGAAGATTGATCGGTAATAACTTCCGTATCCTGTACCGGCGGAGCAATGCTCAACTCCCCGCTAGAGATTGAACCGTGAAGTTCTTTACAATCGTTGTAGGCTTCCAACGAAGGAACCTGGCTCTCAAGAGAAATACTCCAAGACCCCCACGAACCTTTGTCGTTACCGTCCTCTACAGACTTCAAACGATAAGTGTTCGCAAACGATGGCAGTGTTGCACCGTTGTGCTTCTGCATCATCATCATAGACAACCAGAGACGCGACTTCTTCAACTGCGTCTTCTTCATATCCACAATCGCATTCTCAAGATTGCCGTCTTCGTGAACGATCTTGATGTAATGCTGGGCGGTGCGAACCAGTTCGTTACCGTTGGTCAACAACTCCATGCCGGAGTCCTTGTCCCGCACGGCTGTTCGTACATCGTTTGAATCCGCCGAAAGTTCTCCGACAAAGCCACCCCCTTGGTTACGGGGTACAAACTCTAATAACTTCATTTGAAAGAATACCGGCAATACCACAACACCTTCATCCGCGTCCCACACCTTGTTGGTCACGGTGTTAAAAATGTCTCCTTGGCCGGCGCCCTCAATAAACGCAGCGTCACTCTTTTTCAACTGCGGCGACAACGCTTGAATAATCCTCAGAAAAGGTATCTGAAGATCAGACGATTTTACTTCTTCAAATCCATAACCGACATCCGCTTCAAAAGCTTCTGCCAACTCAGCTGGTAATTTTCCGTTCTTAGCCATGATTCATTCTCCTTTTATCTTAGCTACTGTTCCAATGTGTGCGTTAAAAATTTCTAGGTCGATCTCGTCCTTGTTCTCAACTCGCTCACGTATAAGCTTCTTGAGAGTTTGAGGTTCAACCCAGGTTTTTGCCACGGTTTCAAAGCCTTGTTCTTCAAGATCTGCTTGCATAGACCTTGCACGATTATCTTCACTCACACCAAAACGAACACTGACATCATTCTTAATGAAGTCACCCGCCCCTATCTGCCGTAAGTGTTGAAGTGCAATGTCGCGTTGCATTGGATCTCGAGGCATTGTACCGCTAACAAAGGTTGTCAGGCTTACCTTGTTGCCCTCTACTTCAACCTTATCTAAACCCATCTCCTGCATCTTCGCCGGAATCAGGTCATACAAGTAACGCTCCCGCCTCCGCTTCGCGTCTTTCAGTACGTCCTCCGCAACCTTAACTTCCTTCTCAATTGACCCTACAGTTTTGATCAACCCAGAAAGCTCTTGGCCTGTTTCGGTTGTAACATCATTAAACGCTTCAGCATCAGCAGTTATCGTACTCCACAAGTCTTGATTACTCATCTACGTATCTCCTCGTCAGGGGTTAAATTCTCAATGCCGCCACCACGCAAACCTATCTTCACGGGATAATAGGACTTCTCCATCTTGTCCCACTTCAAAAGGTTGACACGGCCACGGTTTAATTCAGCAGCAATCGCAAACGCTACGCCAATGATCGCTGGATCACCCATAGCTAACAGCCAATCATCATCACCAAACCCGCGAAGCTTCCGCCGTATTTGCGAAACCAATCGCGCCGGGTTCATATGAATCTGATCGAATGGATTTGTAAGGGGTTCGAGGTCGCCCCATTGTGAAGCTGATACTATGTTCACACGGGGGTTCTCTTGCGTCACGTAAACTGTACTGTTCATTAAATTCTCATTTCTCAAGTTCTTAACAACGCCGATACTAACGAATCATTTTTTTAATTGCAATAGTAAATCATGGGACATATAATCCCATGCATGACAGACTATGAATACAAGACCAAACCATACCAGCATCAGGACGATGTGTTGAGCCTTTCTTGGAATAAAAAGAATTGGGCCTATTTTATGGAAATGGGGACGGGCAAGTCTAAAGTGTGTATAGACAATGCCGCCATGCTTCGAGAGCGTGGGGAGATCGACACTTTTATTGTTGTTGCTCCCAAGGGCGTTTATCGAAACTGGGCTAACCTTGAAATACCTGCACACATGCCTGATCGGGTTCGGGATGACTCCCTGATAGCGATTTGGAGGCCCACGCCGCCACGAGCATTGAAGCAAGACTTGTTAAGTTTTATGGAGCCAGCCGAAAACTTTCGCATTTTGGTAATGAATATTGAAGCACTGTCCACGGTCAAAGGCCAAAAGTTTTTGGTAGGCGTCCTCAAGGCATCACAGGCTCTTCTGGCGGTTGATGAGTCAACAGCAATCAAGTCGCCCAAGGCCTCGAGGACAAAAGCTCTCATCAAAATGTCTGAACTGGCGAAGTACAAGCGCATCTTGACAGGCTTTCCGGTCACGCAATCGCCTATGGATTTGTGGGCGCAGTGTCGGTTTCTTGATAAGACGTTGCTTGGAGATTGTGGCGACAACTATTTTCAATATCAGTATCGCTACGCTGTGATGAAGAAGCAAAGTGTTGGGACACATTCTTTCAACAGGGTTGTCGGATACAGAAACCTGGAGGAATTGTCTGGCTTTTTGAAAAACTTTTCTAGCCGCGTAATGAAAGAAGAGTGCCTTGATCTTCCCGCTAAGATCTACACCCAAAGGAGTGTTGCACTTTCTGGAGATCAGGCGAGAATTTACGATGAACTAAAGAAGTACGCACTGGCGCACATAGAAGACGAAGAATTTATGACTGCTAATAATGTTATGACCCAGCTTCTACGGATGCAGCAAGTGCTCTCCGGTCATACGAAAGTTGATAGCGGCGAGATGATTGAGATTAAAGATAACCGCCTCAACGAGTTGATGGATTGTCTGGAAGAGGTTGAAGGTAAGGCAATCATCTGGTCACGATTTAGGTATGACGTGAAGCGAATCACCGAAGCCTTATCAAAGAAGTATGGCCCACGATCCACGGTCAACTATTTCGGAGACACGTCTGACGAAGCACGGTCCACGGCCATTGAGAACTTTCAGGAAGGTGACGCAAGGTTTTTCGTTGGCAACCCGCAGACGGGTGGATACGGGATAACCTTAACGGCAGCGCAGACAGTAATTTATTTTGCAAACAGCTTTGACTTGGCGATACGGATGCAGTCGGAAGATCGAGCGCACCGCATTGGCCAGACAGAGCATGTGAACTACATAGATTTGATTTCGGAAGGGACTATTGACGAACAGATTGTCAAAGCCTTACGAAACAAGATGGACATTGCCAGTGTGGTAATGGGCGAGGAGCTTAAAGAATGGTTGAGATAGAGCACGTTTTGAATGTGTTTATTGAAGGAATGCAATCTTTGGACTTTGATAATGAAGAAATAATCAAAGCCGTTATTGAGCGTTGCGACCCTGATTTGAGTCCCTTTTATGAAGAATTAGTACAACAGGAAAAACACATTAAGGAGATAATAAATGCCTGATATTAAGAAGTACAAAAGCGTAGCTGTGCCAATTCCAACCTGGGAGAAGCTTTGGGCTATGGCTGAGAAGAACCACAGATCACCCGCGCAGCAGATTGCGTTTTTGGTTGACGTTTCTGAGAAATCACCAAAGGATTCGGATGTAAGACATCTTTATTCTAATTTGCAGATATGTGACACATGACTTTAGAAAAATTTTACCAAGAGGTCCGTGCAACTGAAGACAATTGCGCTGACCTCACAGGTGCGGGAAAGACCGTTGTTCTTTTTCGCGTTGCGCTTGAGACAGGTGCGAGAGAAATGGGGATGATTGCCGTGTTGCATTTAATATCTAGATTGATGACGACAACTCTGGGTATTATGAACAATGAAGAAGATTGTTCTTTTGAAGAAATTTTGGATGACTTTGAAGTGGAAAACAAAATATCCCATTGATTGGGACTTACCTGTTCATTGGGCAGAAATTCTTTTTGCAATAAGAAAAGAAAACAATCTGGCACGTAAAGATGTTGCTAGAATGTCGGGGGTTTCTTCGAGTACGATTGAGAACTACGAGAAGAAAAAGATTAAAGAACCCTCGATCTACAAGGTCGAACAGATCCTTAACGCCATGGGGTATGAATTAGATGCCTTGCGTTCTGATAAATGATACAGCAATCACACCTCTTGGGAGACAGGTGTGAACTAATCTTGGCAGAGTTTCTTTTATCGAAAAGTTTTTATGTCTTTACCAACATATTGGCCCAGCGTTCCCCGATTGATTTAATTGCTGTTCACCCTGAGACAGCAAAACTTTTCTTTTTTGATTCAAAGGCTGATAGAGAAAGAACAAACCCTGGAAGAAAAGTACCCGCTCGAATATATAGAAAACGGTCTGACTTTCAGAAGAAGATCGGGCTCACAATGGCATACGTCAATATAGAAACCAAAAACATTTACTTTACGCCCAAGTTTCCATACGCCTAGCCTTGGCCTCTTTTCTTTTTACGTGTTCCCAAAAAGGCCGACTTCGGACCCAACTTCTTGCGTATGTTTAAAGGCCGTAAATTATTACGCCTTCGTATCTTGGTTTTTGCGCTGTAGTTCTGTTGTATCTTTTGAGCCATCTAAACTCTTACTCCCAATGCTTTTTGTTTATTAACACATATGATGCCCCTCACCATCACCGGCTTGGGCATAAACTCTTCAATTGCAAACCTTGCTATTTCAAAACCGTTCTCCTCAATGTGCTGAGAACATTCTTCTATCGTTTCAAAATGCAGGGGCTTTCCGTTGACACTTAATATCTCAAGGACATCAGGTTCATCTTTGTGCGCCGGATTAAGCAGTAACATTACTGCCAAAATGACATATACAGAAGACATCACTAACCACCTTTTTTGTTAGCGTAAAAAATATGCTCCCCTATCTGCTTTTTCTTTTTTAATACTGACGCCCACGATGGTTGGACTGATGTAGCGTGATAATGGGTTGCGTCTTCTAACCCTTCTATCTCTACCTTACTTGAAATAAGCATCCTCGCTATATCGAGGGCCACGGTCCATGGTTTCTTTTCAGCTGGACGCTCTGGCTTGCCATCACACCAATAGCTGAACTGGCACTTGTGGCGAACAGGATTACCCTTCCAGTATCGTCCCTGTTTTACCACACTGCAAATGTTATCTGGGTATCGGGGGTCATTTACCCTATTTCTGATGACAACCCCCACCGCCAGCATCCCACGCCAACCTTGATCCCTGGCCTCGAAGTACATAGCTTCAGCCAAGCACCTCTTTTCATCAGCCAGTACAGGCGCCGACGCGAGAAGTAACCCTGTGATCAAGGCTTTACTTGTCATTCTTACCCAGAAACCAATCATACTTATCAACCATTGCTTTACAGCTTGAACAACCCGAAGCAGCCCAAGCAAAGTGGTAAACACGTTGATTATGTCCACAATGAGGACAAACAATG
>TARA_R110002124_G_scaffold77533_4_pt1 | contig 11552 bp, 10 predicted proteins | sample TARA_R110002124 | Tara Oceans TARA_R110002124 (sample SAMEA4397445) | marine metagenome | biome: Polar Biome; feature: [SRF] surface water layer (ENVO:00010504); material: water (ENVO:00002006), including particulate matter (ENVO:01000060) such as... | depth 5 m | reverse complement strand
ATCGGCGGCATACGCATCGAGACCGGCAGCACGCTGGGCGATACGGTCACGCTCGACGATCTGAAACGCGACCATGACGCGGTGTTCCTGGGCATGGGTCTGGGCGGAGTGAACGCCCTGAAGATCCCCGGCGCGGATCTGGACGGCGTGCGGGATGCGGTAGATTTCATTGCCGAATTGCGCCAATCCGACGACCTGTCCGCGCTGCCCGTCGGGCGCCATGTGGTGGTCATCGGCGGCGGCATGACGGCGGTTGATGCGGCCGTGCAATCGCGCCTTCTGGGGGCCGAGCATGTCACCATCGTCTACCGCCGCGGGCGCGAGGCGATGAGCGCGTCGGACTATGAACTGGACCACGCCGCCACCGAAGGTGTGAAGATCATCACCGACGCGATGCCCGTGGCCCTTCAGGGCGACGGCGCCGTCACCGGCGTGGACTTCGCCTATACCCGCAGCGGCCCCGATGGGTTGGAGAAAACGGGACAAGGCTTCGTTCTGAAGGCCGATCAGGTGTTCAAGGCGATCGGCCAGACGCTGGACCGCGCCCCCGCGCACCTGGATTTGAGCGGCGGCAAGATCGCCGTGTCCGCGACCGGGCGCACCAGCCTGGCGGGTATCTGGGCGGGCGGCGACTGCGCCACGGGGGGCGAGGATCTGACCGTCACCGCCGTGCAGCAAGGCCGCGACGCCGCCGAAGACATTCACGCGTCCCTGACCGGGGCTGCGGGCTAAGCCCCGCGCGAAGGAGGATCCAACATGGCCAACCTGACCAGCACTTTCGTCGGCATCAAGTCGCCCAACCCCTTCTGGCTGGCCTCGGCCCCGCCTACCGACAAGGCCTATAACGTCGAACGCGCTTTCAAGGCCGGCTGGGGCGGCGTGGTGTGGAAAACGCTGGGCGAGGCCGGGCCGCCCGTGGTCAATGTGAACGGCCCGCGCTACGGCGCGATCTGGGGCGCGGACCGGCGGCTTCTGGGGCTCAACAACATCGAGTTGATCACCGACCGCCCGCTGGAGGTGAACCTGCGCGAGATCAAGCAGGTCAAGCGCGACTGGCCGGACCGGGCGATGGTCGTCAGCCTCATGGTGCCGTGCAACGAAGCCGCCTGGAAGGCCATCCTGCCGCTGGTCGAGGAGACCGGCGCCGACGGGATCGAACTGAACTGCGGATGCCCGCATGGCATGAGCGAGCGCGGCATGGGCGCGGCGGTGGGGCAGAACCCCGACCTGATCGAGCAGATCACCCGCTGGTGCAAGCAGACCACCCGGATGCCGGTGATCGTCAAGCTGACGCCCAATATCACCGATGTCCGCAAACCCGCCGAAGCGGCGCTGAAGGGTGGCGCCGATGCGGTCAGCCTGATCAACACGATCAATTCGATCACCAGCGTCAACCTGGACAATTTCGCGCCCGAACCCACGATCGACGGCAAAGGCGCGCATGGCGGCTATTGCGGCCCGGCGGTGAAGCCTATCGCGCTGAACATGGTCGCCGAAATTGCCCGCAGCCCGGAAACCGCCGGCCTGCCGATTTCCGGCATCGGCGGCGTGACCACCTGGCGTGACGCCGCCGAGTTCCTGGCCCTGGGCGCCGGCAACGTGCAGGTCTGCACGGCGGCGATGACCTATGGTTTCGGGATCATCAAGGAACTGAATGCCGGGCTGAGCCTGTGGATGGATCACAAAGGTCTGACATCGGTGGATCAGGTGGTCGGGCGCGCGGTGCCGAACTTGTCGGACTGGCAGCATCTGAACCTGAACTACGTGACCAAGGCCAAGATCGACCAGGACCTGTGCATCCAGTGCGGGCGCTGCTTCGCCGCCTGCGAGGATACCTCGCATCAGGCGATCGCCATGTCCGAGGGCCGGGTTTTCACCGTCAAGGATGATGAATGCGTGGCCTGCAACCTGTGCGTCAATGTCTGCCCGGTCGAGGATTGCATCACCATGGAGCGCATGCAGCCCGGCACGGTCGATCCGCGCACCGGCACGGTGGTGCCCGCCGAGCATGGCGACTGGACGCGGCACCCCAACAACCCGATGGCTTCGGCCGCAGAGTAAAAAGTCGAAACAATCGCCGAATAACCCGCCTTTCCCTTCTCTCTGGCGGCAACCTGACCGGCACGCGCACTCCCGGCGTGCCGGTTTTTTTTGGGGCGGCGCCAGCCGTTATCGGATTGTTCAGACCTTGCGGTTTACGGTCGGATCGGGCGCATCGCGGTTGGCGTCATAGGCCGGGCCTGGTGTGGTCTGCCTGGCGGCATCCGGGTCGGCGCCGTCGGCGGGACTGTCCATGTTGTGTACCGATACGGGCGGCAGCTGCTGGGATGCGCGCATGTCTTGAAGGACATTGATCTCGAAGGCCGGGGGCGGCCCCACGGGTTTGTCGCGCGCGGTATCGTTGCGCGCATCCCGGGGGCTGGTAATGGGTTCCACCGGTCGCGGGGCCAGCGCGCTGATCGCGGCCGCGGGCTGCACGGGGGGGCTTGCGCCCTGTGCCTGGTTGGCCATGGGGCGCGGTTCGGGTGCCGGCGTGGGCAGGGCTACGGATGACAAGACGGCGGTCATGGCTGCCTCCTAAACAATCATGGTGCTGCCATTCAGTGTGGCCGCCATGGCTTAACACCCACTTAACCTTTCAAATTGTAATGAAAAAAGGGCGCCCGAACCCGGGCCCCCCTTAGAATTTGTTCATGGATTTCGAGCAACCGCGCAGCCGATACCCCGGCACGACCGCCAAGCCGAATCCCCTGCCCGAAGCCCTGCCCGAAGATGGTCAGCCGCGCAGGATCGACCGCCCGGCATAGACCGCGACCTCGCCCAGCATTTCCTCGATCCGGATCAACTGGTTATACTTGGCCAACCGGTCCGAGCGCGCCAGCGAGCCGGTCTTGATCTGGCCGCAATTCGTTGCCACCGCCAGATCGGCAATCGTCGCATCCTCGGTCTCGCCCGAGCGGTGCGACATGACGTTGGAATAGCGCGCGCGATGGGCCATTTCGACCGCTTCCAGCGTTTCAGACAGCGTGCCGATCTGGTTGACCTTGACCAGCATCGAATTTGCCACGCCCCGGGCGATCCCGTCGGCCAGACGCGCGGGGTTGGTGACGAACAGATCGTCGCCCACCAGCTGCACCCGGTCGCCCAGCGCCTCGGTCAGCAGTTTCCAGCCGTCCCAGTCATCCTCGGCGCAGCCATCTTCGATCGAAAGGATCGGATAGTCGTTCACCAGCGCCTCCAGATAGGCGACGTTTTCCGCGGCGCTCAGCGTCTTGCCTTCGCCGGTCATCACGTATTGGCCGTTCTTGTAATATTCGGTCGAGGCGCAATCGAGCGCGAGGTAGATGTCCTGCCCCGGAATATAGCCGGCCTTCTCGATGGATTTCAGGATGAAGTCCAGGGCGTCGCGGGTCGAGGACAGGTTCGGCGCAAAGCCCCCCTCATCGCCGATCCCGGTCGACAATCCCGCCGCCGTCAGCTCCTTTTTCAGCGTGTGAAACACTTCCGAGCCCATGCGCACCGCCTCGCGGATGTTGCTGGCGCTGACCGGCATGATCATGAATTCCTGAATGTCGATCGGGTTGTCCGCGTGCTCGCCGCCATTGATGATGTTCATCATCGGCACCGGCAGGGTGCGCGCCGATGTGCCGCCGATATAGCGGTAAAGCGGCTGGCCCGTGGCCTCGGCCGCCGCCTTGGCCACCGCCAGCGACACGCCCAGAATGGCGTTGGCGCCCAGACGCGCCTTGTTCGGCGTGCCATCCATTTCGATCAACGCGCGGTCGATGGCCAGTTGTTCGGTCGCGTCTACGCCCACCAGGGCCTCGGCGATTTCACCATTCACGAAGGCCACGGCGTTCTGCACGCCCTTGCCCATGTAACGGGTCTTGTCGCCATCGCGCAGTTCGACGGCCTCATGCGCCCCGGTCGAGGCGCCCGAAGGCACCGCGGCGCGTCCCAGTGTGCCGTCCTCCAGGATCACGTCCACCTCGACCGTGGGGTTGCCCCGGCTGTCCAGGATTTCGCGGCCAATGATGTCCAGGATGGTTGTCATGATCGATGCGCCTTTTTGTTTGCGGTGCAGAAGTGCCTTTGCGCGCGTCTATAAAGCGCGTGACACCGCGATAAAAGGGCCAAGACCAAGTTTTGCCGCGCCTGCGCGGTTTCAGATGCCGTTGCGGCGCGACAGGCGGATTTCGCGCATCAGCGCATAGAACCCGGCCAGTACCACCAGCCCCGCCCCCATCAGCATCACCGCATCCGGGCGCTCGTCAAAGACAATGATGCCGATGGCCATGCCGAAGACCAGCCGCGAATAGCGAAACGGCGTGGTCTGCGCCAGATCGCCGGCGCGGGTGGCGGCAACCAGGCACACATAGCCCACGATCCCCGCGCCCAGCGTGAAGCCCATCATCATCCACGCCCAGGGCGACATGACGACGGGTTGCGCGCCCGTCACCAGGAACATCATGATCCCGCTGGGTATGACCACGCCGAAGCCCCAGGCCGACACCTGAACCGAGGCGACATGCGCCGGGATGCGCCGCGTCGCCAGATCACGGGCGGTCAGCATGAGCACCGCGCCCAAAGGCAGCAAGGCGGTGGGGTCAAAGCTGGTCCCGCCGGGGCCGATAATCAGCAGCACACCGACAAACCCGACCAGGATCGCGCTCCAGCGGCGCCAGCCGACCGGTTCGCGCAAGAACACCGCAGCCCCCAGCGTCACGGTCAGCGGCATCGCCTGAAGCACCGCCGACACCACGGTCAGCGGCGCCAGCGCGATCCCCAGAAGCATGAACACGACGGCCAGCATCTCGGACATGTTGCGCAACAAAAGCGCGCCGCGCAGGGCGTCAGACACAAAGACTTTCCGGCCCTGCGCCCGGGCCCAGAGGGCGAACACCGTCAACCCGCCCACGCCCAGCAGGACGCCGATCTGGCCAATCGGCACCTGCCCTGCCAAGGCCTTGATCAGCGCATCCTCGGCGGCGAAACCTGCCATCGCGGCGACCATCAGCAGCGGTCCGTGCAAGGTGTTCATCGGGCGCCTCTTGGAAATTGACCGAATGGTCATGTCCAAGCCCATAGCCGCCAATTCCCCGGACGGAAAGGTGTATCCCGCTTTTTGCGGGTGTTTCCGGACGGCAGACACCACCCCGATCCCGGCCGCCCGGCGATCGGCCCGTCTGAGGGTGCGGGCCTTGTGACCTGACAAGTGAAGTTCGGACCTATGGGGTCGAGACCATTCCGGGGTTGACCCCGCGGGCCCGAGTTGCTTCACTTGCGAAATTTCCGCGCGCAGGGCCCCATGACACAACCGTCCCATCGATCGCTCGACCTGTCGGGCTTCTGGCTCATGTTCGGGCTGGCCATGCTGTTCGGCGCCAACAACGTGCTCATCAAGCTGGGCAATCAGGGTCTGCAACCGGTGTTTTATGCCGGGGCGCGCTCGGCTGTCGCGGCCCTGGCGGTGGGTGGATGGATGGCCTTTCGTGGCATTTCGCCGCGGCTGGACCTGTGGCGGCCCGGCCTGTTGATCGGTTCGCTGTTCGCGATCGAATTCATGCTGCTTTACTGGGCACTGGACAACACGAACGTGGTGCGTGCCTCGTCGCTGTTTTACGCGATGCCGATCTGGCTGACGCTGGCGGCACATTTCCTGTTTCCCGGCGATCGGCTGAGCCTGCGCCGGGGGCTTGGGTTGATCCTGGGATTCGGCGCCGTTGTCGTGACCTTTGCCGCACGCGCCGACATCCTTGAAGGCGGCAGCCTGCGCGGCGATCTGGCGGCGCTGTTTGCCGGCATGGCCTGGGCCGGGATCGTGGTCGTGTCGCGCCGCAGCCGGCTGGGACAGACAAGCGCCGAAACGCAATTGATGTGGCAATTGATGGTATCCGCGATCCTGCTGATCGCCGTAGCGCCGCTATTCGCCGGGCCGCTGGTGCGCGATTTCAGCGGTGAGCAGATTGTCTATTTCGCGGTTCAGGCACTGGGTGTCGCCGCACTGGGGTTTCTGACCTGGTTCTGGCTTCTGGGCCGCTATCAGGCTTCGACCCTGGCCAGTTTCAGCTTTGTGACCCCGGTTCTGAGCGCGCTTCTGGGCTGGCTGTTGCTGAGCGAACCCGTCACCTGGCAGACGCCGCTGGCGCTTGGCCTGCTGGTGGCGGGATTGTTCCTGATTAACCGGCGCCCCAGGACCTGAGAGGCCAACGCGCCCGGGCGGCAGAGTTCAGCGCGTGGCCAGCGCCTGGTCCAGCAGATCGGCCAGGGCGGCATGGGGCACATCCGCAGTCACGAAGGCATCGCCGATGTCGCGCGCCAGAATGAAGCGCATCGCCCCATCGACGACCTTCTTGTCCTGCGCCATCAAGCCGATCAGCGCATCGCGGCCCGGCAGATCGCCCGGAATTTCGGCCAGTGTGCGTTTCATGCCCATGCGCGCCAGATGCGCCGCGACACGCGCCGGGGCCTCCTGCCCGCACAGACCCAGACGGAACGACAGATCGAACGCCAGTTGGCAACCGATCGCCACCCCCTCGCCATGCAACAGCCGGTCGGAATAACCGGTTGCGGCCTCCAGCGCGTGGCCGAACGTGTGCCCCAGGTTCAGCAGCGCGCGCTCGCCCTGCTCGGTTTCGTCGCGCTCGACGATATCGGCCTTCATGCGCACCGCATGACGCACCGCCGCCTGCCGCAGGCGCTTGTCGCCCGCTGCCATCGCAGGACCATTGGCTTCCAGCCATTCGAAATAACGCGCATCGCCCAGCAAGCCGTATTTCGCGACCTCGCCATAGCCGGCCAGGAAATCGCGCCCGCGCAGCGTGTCCAGCAGGTCGATATCGGCCAGAACCAGACTGGGCTGGTGAAATGCGCCGATCAGGTTCTTGCCTTGCTCCGAGTTGATCCCGGTCTTGCCGCCGACCGAACTGTCGACCTGCGCCAGCAGGCTGCTGGGGATCTGAATGAAGCGCACGCCGCGCCGCAGGATGGCCGCCGCGAACCCGGCCAGATCCCCGATCACCCCGCCACCCAGCGCGACCACAACATCCCCGCGTTCAACCTTTTGCGCGACAAGCCATTCCACGCTGCGTTGCAGATGGGGCCAGGCCTTGGTCGATTCGCCCGGCGGCAGGATCAGCGCCTCCATGGCGATGCCGTCCCCCGCCAACCCGGCCCGCAAGCTCTCCAGATGCAGCCCGGCCACCGTGTCCTCGGTAATCACCGCGACTCGCTTACGGTTCAAGAATGGCGCGATCTCGGCCCCGGCCCGGGCCAGCAACCCCTGCCCCACGCGCACCGTGTAGGACCGTGCACCCAGGGCGACGCGCACATCGTCAACGGCGGGATAGGCGGTTTCGATCATGGGATCTCCCTGTGCGGTGGATGCGCGGCACGGGTCAGAACGTCTGGCCGGGAAAGCAACGCGTCGATCACCTTTTCTGCTGTTGTTTCAATGGCATATTTCGCGCGCGCCTGAACCGTCAAATTGGCCTGCGCATAAAAGGGCTCGCGCGCGGCCATCAGTTCGGCCAGCGTCCGGCGCGGATCGGCGGTGCGCAGCAGCGGGCGCGTGTCCTTGCGCCGCACCCGGTTCCACAGGGTGTCCAGATCGGCCTTCAACCACACCGATACCCCCTGCGCGGTGATCCCCTCGCGCGTGTCGGCGCGCAGGAAGGCGCCGCCGCCGACTGACAGCACACAAGGCGCCCCTTCGAGCAGACGGGCGATCACCTGCGCTTCCTTGTCGCGAAAGAAGGATTCGCCATCGCGGGCGAAAATCTCGGCGATGGTGGCATTGGCGGCGGCTTCGATCTCGGCATCGGAATCAAGGAAGGGAACGCCCAGAAGGCGCGCGGTTTCCTTGCCGACCGCGGACTTTCCAGCCCCCATCATGCCGACCATCACGACCGTTTTATGCAGCCTGAACGCCATTTTCATCCTTCGCCGACATCACAAGCGAGCGATTTATTGCCTTGCGCCCCTGAATGGCGTGATCTTGCCGGGAGTTCCAGTTATAAATCACGTCAAAGAGCACGGGTCTGGCGAAATCGCCGCCAGCACCTGGGCCGCGAACCGGGCCGAAAACTGGCCAGCAACACAGGAAACCGCCGCGCATGGCCCGATACAATTCGCGATATGACGACCGCCCGTCCCTGCTGGGATACCTGTTCCGGCTGTTGATGATGCTGGCGCTGGTCGGTGGGTTGGGCTTTGTCGCTTTTGCCTATTTCGGCGACCTCAGCGTGACGCCCGAGCCGCGCACGCTGCAAATCGATCTGAACCGCGAGTGAACGCCGTGCGTCGGCCCCTCTTGCCAGCCCGCCTTGCTGCCCGCTTCGCGCGCCGCCTCGCTGCCGGCGTTTTGGGATTGGGGCTGGGATTGGGGTTGGCGCCGGGGATGCAGTTCGGCGCCGCATGGGCGCAAGATCCGATGCCCCTGTCCGCCATCGACTGGCTTCGCAGGGGCGCGCCGCTGAGCGAACCGGGGGCCTATCCGCTGACCCCGCCCAACGGCGCCTCTGGGGGGGTGGGGATCTCGGTCCGGGCACTGGACGCGCTGCGCCCCGAGGCTGTCGGCCTCTATCCGGCGGCGCGCGTCGGCCTGCCCGCGACGCTGTGGGGCCCCACCCCGGCCAGCGCCCTGGCCGGGCAGATCGCCACGCTGCCCATCGACATGATGCCTGCCCTGCGCGACCTGAGCCTGCGGCTTTTGCTGGCAGAGTTCACCGCACCGTTGCCGGACGCCGGAGGCAGCCGCGGGCATCCGGTCGGCTTTCTGCTGGCGCGGCTCGACAAGCTGATCGAATTCGGCGCGCTGGATCAGGCGGCCGCGCTGCTGGACGCGCTGGATTCGGCGGATCCCACGCTGCGTTTGCGGCGGTTCGACATCGGATTGTTGCTGGGCGATGAATACCGGGCCTGCGAGGGCATCCTGCGCACCGATCCGGCGATCAACGATTCCGCGGCCCTGGTTTTCTGCCTGGCGCGTGACGGGCAATGGGACATCGCCGAGAGCGTCCTGAACCAGGCCATCGCCGAAAACAGCGTCTCGGCCTACGAGGCCGACCTGCTGTCTTTGTTCATCACCGGGGACGAGCGCCTGCCCGGCGCATCGACGCTGCTGCCGCCGCCGGTGGGCACGCCGACGCCGCTGGCCTGGCGCCTGCTGGAGGCCGCGGGCGATCCGGTGACGACACTGGGCCTGCCGGTCGCCTTTGCCCATGCCGATCTGCGCGGCACCGCCGGCTGGCGCGCGCAGCTGGAAGCCGCCGAGCGGCTGGTCAGGGTGGGTGCCCTGTCGCCCAACCGGTTGCTGGGGCTCTATACCGAGCGCCGCGCCGCCGCCTCGGGCGGGATCTGGGAACGGGTGCGCCTCGTCCAGCGCCTGGACGAGGCGATCTCCCGAAACGACCCCGAGGCCACGGCGCAGGCGCTGGCGCCCGCCTGGGCGCAAATCGTGTCCGGCGAGCTGGAGGTGCCGATGGCCAGCCTTTACGCCACATCGCTGGGATCGATGCGGTTGACCGGCGCCGCCGGCGATCTGGCGTTTCGCATCGGGCTCTTGTCGGATTCGTATGAAACCGTCGCGCTGGGGCTCGCCCCGGACAGCGCCGATGCCCAGGCCCGCTTTCTGGCCGCCGTCGCCCGCGGTCTGGACCCGGTGCAGAGCGGGTCCATGCCCGGCGATATCGCGCAGGCCGTGGCCCAGGCTTTCAGCCCGCTGACCCAGCCGCCGCCGTCCAGCCGCGAGCGGCTGGACCAGGGGCGGCTGGGTGAGGAGATGCTGTTGATCCTGAACCGGCTGGGCGGCCCGGCCGACCCGCGCGTCCTGGCCGAAGGGCTGACGGTTCTGCGCCTGCTGGGGCTGGAGGATATCGCGCGGCGCACGGCGCTCGAGAGCCTGCTTCTGGACCGCCGCGGGTAGATGTCATGCCGTCCACTGGTGATGCCCGCGCCATTTCAACCTTCCTGGACGCGATCGCGGCCGAAAACGGCGCCGCCAGGAACACGCTGCTGGCCTATGGCCGGGATCTGAGCGGCGCCGCCGACTGGATGTCGGATTATGGCTCAACCCTGTCCGAGGCCGACGCGACGGCGATCGAATCCTATCTTGTCGCGCTCGACGCGGATGGGTTGGCGCGCTCCACGCGGGCGCGCAGATTGTCGGCGCTCAAGCAGTTCTTTCGCTTTGCCTATGACGAGGGCTGGCGGTCGGACAATCCGACATTGCGCATCGACGGCCCGGGCCGGGCGGCGCGCCTGCCCGGCACACTGACCGAAGCCGAGGTGCGCACGCTGCTGGATGTCGCGCGCGACCACGGCGCCGATCAGGCCACGCGGGCGCGCAATGCCTGCCTGTTCGAGCTGCTCTATGCCACCGGGTTGCGGGTCAGCGAACTGGTCAGCCTGCCCGATGCCGCCCTGCGCGGCGCGCCGCAAATGCTGATGGTGCGCGGCAAGGGCGGCAAGGACCGGCTGGTTCCGCTATCCGATCCCGCGCGCGCCGCTGTGGCGGTGTGGCTGACGCATCGCGACAAGGCCGAGGATCTGGCGAAGGGCGCGGGCAAGCCCGCATCGAAATTCCTGTTCCCGGCGCGCGGCGCGAAAGGGCACATGACGCGCGAGAGGTTCTTTGGCCTGGTCAAGAATATCGCGGCGCGCGCACGGATCGATCCGGCGCGGGTCAGCCCGCATGTCCTGCGCCATGCCTTTGCCACGCATCTGCTGGCCGGCGGCGCCGATCTTCGGGTGATCCAGACGCTTCTGGGCCATGCAGACCTGTCCTCGACCGAGATATACACCCATGTGCTGGACGAGCGGCTGCGCACGCTGGTGATGGAGCACCATCCGCTGGCCCGCGACATTTCGGAAACCGAACACGAGGACCCCGAGTAGGGCTCAGTCCTGGAACAAGGCGCTTCGAAGCGCCTTGTGGCGCCAGGCGGGAACGCAGCGACCGGCCGGACAGCGGTTCGATTTCCAGAAGGCGGGCGCCAGTGTGCGCTATCGATCGGTTTTCCAGGGGTGCCCAAGGCGCTTCGAAGCGCCTTGCCCCGTCCCGCTAAAGGCGCGTCAGGAATGTTCTTCGGCGGCGATCGCGGCAAGCGCCCGGTTATAGGCTTCCAGCGCATCGACATGGCTCAGGCAGCCGATCACCTCGGGCGGCTCGGCGCCTCCTGCCTGTGGCGCGACAACGGCCAGATACGACGCGCCAGTGCGTCGGAACAGGTGCAACGCCTCCTTGAGCAGCGCGTCGCGACCCAGGCACAAGCCCTCACCGGCCAGATCCTCGAGCACCGCGCGCGGCAGCGCACGCGGGCTGCCGGGCCTCAGCACGACATGCTGGACACCGACGGAATGCAGCAGGTATTCCTGCGGCCCCTGCGCGATCCGCACGCCGCGCCGGTTGAGTTGTTCCAGAAAGAACGACCGTTTGACGAACCGGCTGGTCAACGCCGTCGCGGTCGAGATCGCGGCCATCACGGCGATCGCGGTCTGCCAGTCGCCGGTCAGTTCGAACACGATCACGGTGGTGGACACCGGCGCCCCCA
>TARA_R110002124_G_scaffold1365_2_pt1 | contig 11583 bp, 8 predicted proteins | sample TARA_R110002124 | Tara Oceans TARA_R110002124 (sample SAMEA4397445) | marine metagenome | biome: Polar Biome; feature: [SRF] surface water layer (ENVO:00010504); material: water (ENVO:00002006), including particulate matter (ENVO:01000060) such as... | depth 5 m | reverse complement strand
ACACCGAGGGGGTCACAGGTTCAATCCCTGTCGCATCCACCATTCTTTTCAGGGCCATGGCGAACCGGACCGGTTCGGCCGGCCTGATACTCCGCAAACAGGACGACAACCGCCCGACCTGCGAACCGGCGGGCGTTGTGGCGTCGGGACGGGCCGACGGTCGATCGGTCAGGCGTGGCGGGGCAGACTGTGCCCCATCGCTGCGGTCGCCGGTTCAGCCCGGCTGTTTGGCGAAATGGCCCGCGCGCCAGGCCATTGCCATCACCAGCAGGCCGACGCCGGTGCAGACCACCAGACCGGGCAGTGAAGCCTCCGGACCGAAGGCCCCGCCGGTCAGCCATTCCGGGACGCCCGCGCGTGCCGTGCTTCGGGCGATCGAGGGCCCGAAATCCCCGCCGGAGACGGTCGCGCCGAACAGATAGCCCTGGGTGAAATTCCAGGCCGCGTGCACCCCGATCGACAGCCAGAGCCGGCCGGTCAGGGCATAGAAGGCCCCCAGCATGATGCCGGCCTCGAGCGCGATACAGACGGCGGCGAACACGCTGGCATTGGGATTGGCGATATGGCCGAAACCGAACAGGGCGGCGGAGACGGCGAAGGCCACCCACGGACCGAAGGCGCGCCAGATCAACCGCAGCAGGACGGCCCGGATCATCAACTCCTCGATCACGCCCGACTGGATGGCCTTGCCCACGGAAACCCAGGCCGGGGCGAGGCCGAGGGCCTGGATGTCATACAGGCCGAACACCGCCATAGCGCCCATCACAGCGGCGAACATCAGCCCGCCGATCAACAGGCCGACGCCCAGTTCCGGCACCAAGGGCCGCAGGGCCAGTTCGGAGGGCCTGCGGCCCTCGGCCAGCCATACGGCCAGGGCATAGACACCCAGCCCCACGCCCGCGGCGATGATCGTCGCCGCCAGTTGAGCCACACCGGACGTCTGCGGCCACCATTTGCCGAGGGCTTCCCCGGTCGGCAGGGCCGTCAGGGCGACCAGGAAGACCAGGGCCACGGCCCACCCCAGGGCCCGCAGCCAGCGCAGCGGCCCCGGATGCAGGAAGCGGCGTTCACCGAGGTCGAGGGGGTGGATCCCCCGGCCGCCCGTCAGGGCGAGCGTCAGTCCGGGGACCGAAAACAGTTTCGAGCGCATGAGGATCTCTGTTGATCAGGCGGGTGTTCAGGAAGGGTCGGGCGCGGCGAGCGCCGCGGCCGCAGCCGCGATACGCTCACCGAAAGGGCGCTGGTTCAGGGCGTCGATCGCCTCGCCGAGGACGGCGGACAGCGGGGCCGAAAGCTCGGCATCCAGCTGGTTGGCGGCGGCATTGGTGGCCGCCCACTGGCGCTGCAGGGCCGGGATCATCGCCTCGGTCTTCGCGGTCAGGACCACGATCCGCTCGCGGGCGTCCTTGCCGGGCTTCAGCACGACCAGTCCGTCACGGGCCATCTGCGACACCGTCTGGCTGACCGCTGAATGGCTGACACCGATCTCGACCGCCACGGCCTTGATGGAGGTCGGCCCCAGACCCATCAGGGTACGGAGCACCGGCGTGTAGCGCGGCCGCCAGTCCAGGCCGGACGCGGCATAGGCGGACTCGACCTCGCCATCGAGCCGGTCGATCAGGCTTCGAACACGGGAGCCAAGGGTGGAGACAGACGAGGACATGATGGAGATATATAAGCGCTGTTATATTCTGTCAAGTGACCCGTCCGGCGCCGCACGCGGAGGGTGGCGTAACGGCCTGCCCAGCCGGAGGGTGTCGTGATCGTGTGTCTCAATACCCGCCACCCGGGCGTCATGCCCCCGGGGCGGACGCCGGAAACAGCCACCGTTTCGCCCGGTCCGCCAGCGGCATCCAGCCGCTGGCGATCACGGCCGTGGCGAGGGCCGCGCCCAGCAGGGTCGCGTCGGGCCGGGCCACCCCGAACACGGCGGCGAAAGGCGGGACGCTGAACACCCCGACCAGGACCGCGACGATCGCCGTCGCGATCAGCCAGTAGGCCCGGCGATAAGGCGCGAACAGCCGACCGGAACCGGCCGAGTCGGCCAGGGCCAGGCCCAGATTGCCGATCACCAGGGCGACGAAGGCCGCCCCGCGGGCCATGGCCTCGGGCCAGCCGACCAGGGCCCAGACATAGAGGCCAAACACCCCGGCCAGCACCCCCAGCCCCTGAAGCGCGGCCCGACCGATCTGGACCGGGCCGAACAGGGGCTCATCGCGGCGGCGCGGCGACTGTCGCATCGCCGCCGCATCACTGGGCTCGGCCTCGAACACCAGGGCGCACAACGGGTCGATCGCCAGCTCCATCAGCACGACATGCATCGGAAACAGCAGGGGCGGCAGGCCGAACAGGATCGGGGCCAGGGCCAGGCCGGCAATCGGTACATGGATGGCGGTGATATAGGTCAGGGCCCGGCGCAGATTGGCGAAGATCCGCCGCCCCAGCCGGATCCCGCCGACGATCGAGGCGAAACTGTCGTCCAGCAGGACCAGGTCGGCGGCCTCGCGCGCCACATCCGTGCCCTTCAGCCCCATGGCGATGCCGATATGGGCCGCCTCCAGCGCCGGGGCGTCATTGACCCCGTCGCCGGTCATGGCCACCACCTGGCCATCGGCCCTCAGGGCCTCGACGATGCGCAATTTCTGCGCCGGCTGGATACGGGCACAGACCCGGACCGTGCGCAGCCGGGCCGCCAGGGCCCCGGACGACAGGGCGGCGACCTCGGGCCCGAGCAAGGCCCCCGCCGTCGTATCGAGCCCGGCCGCCCGCGCCGTCGCCAGGGCCGTGGCCGGATGGTCGCCGGTGATCATCACCACGGCGATCCCGGCGGCGCGGGCCTCGGCCAGGGCGGCGGGAACCTCGGGCCGAAGCGGGTCCACAAAACCGACCAGTCCGGCCAGGGTGAAGTCCAGCCCGTCGGGCTCGTCCGGGGCCGAGGCCGGGACCGCGACCGGAGCGGAGGCGACCGCCAGCACGCGCAGGCCGTCAGCGGCATAGTGTTCAACCACGGCCTGCAAGCGCGTGATCGCCCCCGCCTCGAGCCGGCACAGGGCGAAGATGGCTTCAGGAGCGCCCTTGGCCGCGGCCAACCCCGCCCCGTCTGCGCCGGACCAGAGCTGGATCACCGCCATCCGGTCCGGCCGCAGCGGCCAGACCCGGTCGGGCTCACCGCCCGCCGAACCGGCCGGCCCGCCCCCGACATCCTCGGCCAGGGCGCGGACGGCGCGATCCATCGGATCGACCGGACGCACCGCCGAGGCCAGGGCCGCCAGCCGGATCAGGCCTTCGGCAGGGTCGCCCGTCGGCACGGGACCCGAAACCACCGTATCGACCCCCGCGGCCCACAGGCGGGCCACCCGCATCCGGTTCTCGGTCAGGGTCCCGGTCTTGTCGACACACAGGACGGTGGCCCCGCCGAGGGTCTCGATCACCGCCCCGCGCCGGGCCAGAACCTGATGACGCGCCAGCCGCCAGCCGCCCAGGGCGATGAAGACGGCCAGGACCATCGGAAATTCCTCGGGGATCAGGGCGATCGCCAGGGTGATCCCGGCCAGGATGCCGGCGATCCAGTCCCCGCGGACCAGGCCATAGGTCACCACCACGAGCAGGCAGAAGCCGAGGGCGAAGCCGCCGAGCAGGCCGACCAGCCGGCCCGCCGTCTGCTGCAGGGGCGTCGGGGTCTGGACGATCCCGGCCAGGGAGGCCCCGATCTGGCCGAGGGCCGAGCGCGCGCCGGTCCGGGCCACCCGGGCCACCCCCTGGCCGCGCACCACCAGGGTGCCGGAGAACAGCCAGGCGGTTGTCGCACCGCCCGGCACCGGGTCGTCGCCGGAAGGGGGGCCGGCGGCGTCCGGGGGTTTCGATACCGGGGCGGACTCGCCGGTCAGCGCCGATTCCTCGACTGTCAGGACGTCCCCGCCGACCAGCCAGGCGTCGGCCGGAACGCGGTCGCCCTCGCCGATCAGCAGCAGGTCGCCGGGCACGAGGTCGCGCGCCGGAATTGTGCGCTCCCGGCCCTCGCGGCTCACCCGGGCCAGTGGCTGGCCCAGGGCCTGCAGGGCCTGGAGGGCGCGCTCGCTGCGGGACTCCTGGGCCACGACCAGCCCGATCGACGCCAGGGCCCCGGCCACAAGAAAGAGGCCCTCGCCGAGGTCGCCGAGCACCAGATAGAGCAGGGCCGCCCCGATCAGCAGCAGGAACATCGGCTCGCGCAGGGTCTCGCCGACGATGCGCAGGATCCCGCGCCGTCGTGCCGGCGGCAGGGCGTTGGGACCGGCCTCGATCAGCCGCCGGGCCGCCTCGGCCTCATCCAGTCCGCGCAGGCTGTCCAGGGTGGTCAAGGTCGCCGGCTCCGGTCAGGTCCGGTCGTCCGGCCCTGCTGGGGACAGGATGCGCCGCCGTGCCGAGAGCGGCCATGACCTGTATCAAGACCCCGGACCTGACCGGTCTCAGGCCCCGCCCCTGCCCTCAGCGTCCGCCGACCGCGCTGCCCGACGCCGCGAGGCGCAGGATCACGTCGTCGACCTGGACGCCACCGCGGTCGATGACCAGGTTCTGGTAGTTGCGCTGGCCGTCGGCGGTCTCGGATTCAACGCTCTCGACCTCGGTCCGGAACTGACGGCGCAGATAGGTGGCCAGTTCGCCGGCCGTGACCAGATGATCCCCGTCGCCGTCAGCCTCGCCGGACATGCCGGTGCGCAGGAAGTGGGACAGATAGCCACCGGCGCGGAATTTATCGGCCACCGCACTGGTCAGGTCCTCTTCCGAGCTGAACAGGCCCATGACCCCGGGCCGGTCCACCACATTGCGGGCGAAGCCGCCCGAATAGCAGGAATCCAGCACCAGCAGCGCCAGGCGGGTACGCAGGCTGCCGAACAGTCGCGACATCTCGACATCGCTGATCTCGCCGTCGCGCAGCACGATGGATTCGCTGCGGCCGTCCGGCTCCAGCCCCGTGACCGCCGTATCGGACTGGTCGCCGTGCCCGGAGAAGAAGAACAGGAACATGTCATCGGGACCGGCCTGGGCCGCGACCCGGGCGAAGGCTGCCCGCACGCCGCCGACGGTGGCCTGGGCATTGGTCAGGACCACGCTGGACGGGTTCAGGACCCCTTCCCGCTGCAGGGTCTCGGCCAGTTTGCGGGCATCCTCGTCCGTATAGGGCAGGTTGTTCTGGCCGCCGCCATAGTCGGAGACCCCGACCATGACCGCGAACACCCGCGCACCCGACTGGACCGCCGCCTGTCGCGGCGAGCCCTGGCTGGGGCTGACACTGAAACGGTAGGACCCGGTTTCGCCGGAGGCGTAGGAGGTGACCATCACCTGATATTCGCCGTCCTCGGTCAGGACCGTGTCCAGCCGGCTGTTGGTGCCGTCCTGGCCGTCGTCATTCTCGCGCTGCTCGCCCGAGGGGGTGCGCAGGATGGTGTAGGCGTCGAAGGCCGAGGAGGTCAGTTCGACCGCCACCCGCTCCCCGCGCCGGCCGACGAAGCTGTAGGTGTCGACATATTCGCCGCTGTCCAGGGTCTCGTCACCGCTGCCCAGGGTTCCGGCCACCGTCTGACCGACCGTGATCCGCCCGCCTGAAGCCGCCCGCTCATTGGCCCGCACCGCCGGCTCGGCCCGGGTCGTGCCGGAATCGGCCAGGGCCGACAGACGATAGCTGCCGGTCTCGCCGGCCTCATAGCTGGTGGCGGTGATCCGGTATTCGCCATCGGCCGGCAGGGTCACCCGAAGCCGGCTGTCGCGGCTGTCCGACGCATCGGCATCGTCGTCATTGAAGCCCGAGAAATTGCCGGGGCCGGTGATGGACAGATAGGGGTCGAAGTCGCTGGACGACAGGCGCAGGTCCAGCCGCTGGCCGCGACGGCCCGCGAACACGAAACTGTTCAGATATTCACCACTGTCCAGCTGGCGATCGCCGCGCGCCAGCCGGCCGGTCCGGATTTCGCCCAGCCGCAGGGCCGTCTCGCCGGTACCGCCGCGGGTGTCGCGCGCGCGTTCGCCGCCGTCACCGCCGCCGTCCAGGCTGAGGGCATAGCTGCCGGTCTCGCCCGACTCATAGCTGGTCGCCGAGACCGTGGCCTCGCCATCGGCCGGGGCGGTGAAGCGGATCCGGCTGTCCTGGGTGCCGCGTCGTGCCGGATCGTCGTCATTGTCCTCGCTGAGCCCACCCGGGCCGCGCACCATCAGATAGGGATCAAAGCCGCTGGCGCTGAGTGCCAATTCATAGGTCTGGCCGCGCCGCACCGGCAGGGCATAGCTGTCGACGAACTCCCCGCTGGACAGGGTCTCGTCGCCACGGGCCAGCTGGCCGCGTGTGGTTCCGGTGCCGAGTCGGCCTCCGGTCGATTGCCCGCCGCCGCCCTGGGGCACGGCAATCGATCCGCCGATCAGGCTCAGACGATAGGTCCCGCGCTCGCCGCTCTCATAGCTGGTGGCGGTGACGCGGTAGGTGCCGTCCGCCGGCAGGCGCAGGTTCAGCAGCGCACTGCGGTCGTCATCCGAGGCGTCGTCATTGTCCTCGGAGAAGTCGCCCGGACCGCGCACCATCAGATAGGGGTCGAAATCGTCGGAAGTCAGCCGCAGGCCGACCTGCTGACCGGCCCGGCCCTGGAATTCGAACAGGTCGCGGAATTCGCCACTGTCCAGCCGGTCATCGCCGGAACTCAGGCTCCCGGTCACCTCGCGTCCCGGACGAAGCTGTTCCTGCGCGATCGCCGGCGAGCCCAGAATCGTCAGGGCCGTGGTGGCGTACAGAATGATCCTGAGCATGGCGTTTCTCCCTGAAACCAACCTAACGCGACAAGCGTGACCGTTGTTATTTATTCTCAAATAACAGGAATCGACCGACAGGGGTCCCCGACACCACCATTCGGCCTTGTTCATGCCGCACATGGCCGCCCCCGCGCCTCCGTTCGCCCGCCCTGTGGCTGGCCCTGTCATCCCGGCGCCCTACGGAATCTGTATGCCCTTCCCCGCCAGCCATCCTGCCCTCGACCGTGCCCTCGCCGAACGCGGCTATGCCGAGCCCACGCCTGTTCAATCCGCCGTTCTGGACGCCGCGCCCAATGAGGACGGCAGCGGCCGCGACCTGCTGGTCTCGGCCCAGACCGGTTCGGGCAAGACGGTCGCCTTCGGCCTGGCCCTGGCCCACACCCTGCTGGGTGAGGCCGAGCGTTTCAATGAATACGGGGCCCCGGTGGCCCTGGTCATCGCCCCGACCCGCGAACTGGCCCTGCAGGTCTCCAACGAGCTGCAGTGGCTGTACGCCCCGACCGGCGCGCGCATCGTCTCCTGCGTCGGCGGTATGGACCCCAAGGTCGAACGCCAGGCCCTGAACCGCGGCTGCCACATTGTCGTCGGCACCCCCGGCCGTCTGCGCGACCATGTCGAGCGCGGCTCGCTGGACCTGTCGACCCTGAAGGCCGTCGTCCTCGACGAGGCCGACGAGATGCTGGACATGGGCTTCCAGGAAGACCTGACCTTCATCCTCGACGCTGCCCCGGCCGAACGCCGTACCCTGCTGTTCTCGGCCACCCTGGCGCGCGACATCGTGCAACTGGCCAAGACCTACCAGACCAATGCCCTGCGCATCGACACGGTCGCGGGCAACGCCTCGCACGCCGACATCGAATACAAGGCCATCCGCGTCGCCCCCAACGAGGTCGAACTCGCGGTCGTCAATGTGCTGCGCTATTTCGAGGCCCCCGGCGCCCTGGTGTTCGCCAACACCCGCGAACGCGTCAAACACCTGACTTCGAGCCTGCGCGAGCGCGGCTTCTCGGTCGTCGGCCTGTCGGGTGAACTGACCCAGAGCCAGCGTTCCGAGGCCCTGCAGGCCCTGCGCGACGGCCATGCCCGCGTCTGTGTCGCCACCGACGTCGCCGCCCGCGGCCTCGACCTGCCCGATCTGGGCCTGGTTATCCACGCCGAGATCCCGGTCAACAAGGCTGGCCTGCTGCACCGTTCGGGCCGTACGGGTCGCGCCGGCAAGAAGGGCGTCTCCGTCCTGCTGGTCAGCTACACCCGCCGCCGCAAGGTCGAGATCATGCTGAACTCGGCCTCGATCACCGCCGAATGGTCGGGCCCGCCCAGCGCCGAAATGATCGTCGCCAAGGACCGCGAACGCATGCTGGCCGATCCGGTGCTGATCGCCCCGGTCGAGGACGAGACGATGCTGGCCATGGGCAGGCAGCTGCTTGAAAACAGCACGCCCGAACAGATCGCCGCCGCCCTGATCCGCCTGTACCAGAAGAAGCTGCCCTCGCCCGAGGACGTCTATGACGACGACCGGATGAAGCGCCAGCAGCAGGCCGGGGTCAACGACAAGGGCCAGCCCGACATGCCCTATACGGACTTCGCCCGTGGCGGCGACATGTCCTGGTTCCGCATCAATGTCGGTCGCGACAAGAACGCCGACCCGAAATGGCTGATGCCGACCATCTGCCGCCTGGGCCATGTGACCAAGCGCGACATCGGCTCGATCCGTATCTTCGACCGCGAAACCAAGTTCGAGATCACCAAGGAGGCCGAGGCCAAATTCCTCGCCGCCATCGCCACCGGGCTCGAGGACGGGGTCAAGATCGACTCCGCCGTGGCTCCCGGCCCGCGCGAGCCGGCCGAGCGTCGCCCGCGTCCGGGCGGCAAACCCTATGAGGGCAAGGCCGACGGCGGCGAGAAGAAGCCCTGGGTCAAACGCGATGCCCCCGCTGACGGCGAACGCAAGCCGTGGGTCAAGCGCGACGATGCGGGCGCGACCGGTGAGAAAAAGCCGTGGGTCAAGCGCGAGGCTCCGGCCGACGGCGAGAAGAAGCCCTGGGTGAAACGCGACAACGCGACCCCGGCCGGTGACAAGAAGCCCTGGGTCAAACGTGAGGCCCCCGCCGACGGCGAGAAGAAGCCCTGGGTCAAGCGCGAGGCTCCGGCCTCGGGCGAGAAACAACCCTGGGCCGGTCGTGTCGAAATGGGCGCGGGCGAGAAGAAGCCCTGGGTCAAGAAGACCGACGGCGGCAAGCCGGCCCCGACCGGCGAGAAGAAGGCCTGGGCCCCCAAGTCCGACGCCTCCGCCCCGGCCGCAGCCGGTGACCAGGCCTGGAAGGGCAAGCCCAAGGGCGGCGACCGTCCCTGGGCCCCCAAGGACGCGCGCGGCAAGCCGCCGGCAAAACCCTACAAGTCCAAGACCCCGCGCAGCTGATGTGACGAGGATGCGGCCCCGGTGATCCGGGGCCGCATCCGTCAGGCCGGCGACCAGTCGTCCGGCGCGATCTCGAAGCCGCCCCCCAGATTCAGCCCCGGCGCGACCGTGGTCCCGATCAGGGTCCAGGGGCCGAGGCTGCGCGCGGTGCGCCAGGCCCCGGTCGGCACGGCCAGCTGTGGCTGCTGATCCCCGGTCAGGCCGGGCCCGACAGTGGCGGTGACGGTGACGGCCCCGGCGATCTGCATCTCCAGCGGCGCGCCGTCATAATACTGCCAGAGCTCGGTCGCCTCGACCCGGTGCCAGGCCGAGACCTCACCCGCCTCCAGCAGCAGATAGGCGGTCACCCCCATCGATCGCCCGTCGACCTCGCGCGGATCGCGGAAGATCTCGCGATGATGACCCCCGCCCTCCAGCGGCTGGAGTTCCAGCAGGGCGATGATTTCGGCGGCAGTCATCATGAGGCGAATCGGGTCCGGGAGGTTGTCGCACTCTAGCGCGGGCGGGGCCCGGAGACAGCCGGTCCCTGTCGTCCCGGAACAGCCCGTCACGGCGCGGTTAGCGACCCTCGTCCCAGCCCTGAGGAGTCCAGCCCGGCGGGGCCAGGTCGAAACCGGCGAAGTCAAAGCCCGGGGCCACGGTACAGCCGACCAGGGACCAGTCACCCCGGCTTTCCGCCGCCTGCCACGCCCCGGTCGGCACGACGCCCTGTGGCGTCTGGCCCGCCGCCAGATCGGCCCCGAGGACGACGACGCCCTGCCCGTCGATGCTGAGAGCCAGCGGCGCACCCGCGTGGAAATGCCAGATCTCGACCGCGTCGACCCGATGCCAGTGCGATCGCTCGCCGGCCTTCAGCAGGAACAGGATCGCCGTCGACGCCGCCCGGCCGTCGATGAGACGAGGGTCGCGGAAGGTCTCGCGATAGTGGCCACCCTCGGGGTGGGGGCTGAGGTCGAACTGGCGGATGATGTCGTCGGCAATCATCATGGTCTCCGGAACCGGCGTCACAGGACTCCGAGCGAGCGCAGCCATTGCTCGACCTGTCCCGGCCATTCGCGCGTGATCGGATCGGCGGTCGGGCGCATGCCGAAAGCGTGGCCGCCCTTCGCATAGAGGCGCATATCGACCGGCACACCGGCGTCGCTCAGCGCCAGCGCATAGGCCATGGGCTGGCGAACGTCGTCGACGTCATCGTTCATGGCGTGGATGATCAGCGTCGGCGGCGCATTCGGGCTGATGTTCACCCAGGGGGCCAGTTCGAGGTCGTTACGCCCCCTGCTGGTGTCGAGGACACGGGCCGTATAGGCGACGATGGCGAAGTCGGGCCGCGGAGACTGTCGATCCGCCGCGTCGGTCAGCGGATAGGTGCGCGCCTCGGTATTGCTCATATTCGTCACGAGATAGGCCCCGGCGGAAAAGCCGATGACCCCGATCCTGTGCGGATCGACGCCCCAGGTGTCGGCCTGCTCGCGCAGCAATCCCATCGCGCGCTGGGCATCCTCCAGACCCAGCAGAACGTCCGGCCGCCGCTGCACGCCGTTCTCCCTCGGCCATACCTGCGGCGTCCGGTATTTCAGCACGACGCAGGTCATGCCCTGTTCGACGACCCAGTCGCAGATCTCGGTGCCTTCAAGGTCCATCGCCACCGCATGGAAGCCGCCGCCGGGCAGGACCAGCATCGCGGCCCCCGTATTGCGCCCCTTTGGCCGATAGATCGTCATGGTCGGCCGGGTGATGTAGGTGGCCCAGTGCCACATCCGGCCGCCGACGGTCGGCGAACCGTTGCCGGTCGCCTCGGGGCGATCGCCGCTGTCGGGTCTGGCGAGCGGGACGTTTTCAGGCCAGAGCGGAATCTGGGTCCCGTCGGCGGTCGGCTGCCAGACGCCTTCGCTTTCCACCTTGGGCACCTCGACCCGGACGGACGCGCCGACGGCCGGGCTGGGCTGGCTGGCCCGCTCGCCGGGGTCGGGCTCGCTGACCGGACCGGGCTGCCGACAGGCGGCCCCCGCAAGGCATATCCCCAGAAGCAGGGGCACGATGCGCCATCGCCGAACGGTCATCACGTCTCTCCACCGGTGCGCGACGGCGATTACAGCGCCTTGACGATCCCCTCGACCATCTTCTTGGCGTCGCTGAACAGCATCATCGTGTTGTCGCGGAAGAACAGCTCGTTCTCGACCCCGGCATAGCCCGAGCTCATGCCGCGTTTGATGAACAGGACGGTGCCGGCCTTGTCGACGTCCAGCACCGGCATGCCGTAGATCGGGCTCTGCGGATCGGTCTTGGCGGCGGGGTTGGTGACGTCATTGGCCCCGATGACGAAGGCCACGTCGGCCGAGGAGAATTCGCTGTTGATGTCCTCCAGCTCGAACACCTCGTCATACGGA
>TARA_R110002124_G_scaffold68091_8_pt1 | contig 11589 bp, 5 predicted proteins | sample TARA_R110002124 | Tara Oceans TARA_R110002124 (sample SAMEA4397445) | marine metagenome | biome: Polar Biome; feature: [SRF] surface water layer (ENVO:00010504); material: water (ENVO:00002006), including particulate matter (ENVO:01000060) such as... | depth 5 m | reverse complement strand
GCCGCAGGCGGCGATCTCCAGCGAGCGAAAACGGTTGCCGGTCCCCACGGCGTCGGCGATCAACACATCGAGGCTGGGACTGGTGAACTCATCGGGCACCAGGGGCGCATTACCGGTGAGCGTGCCCACCACCCCGCTGCTGTGCACCTGGTTCGGCCGCCCGTCCAGGTTGACGTTAAAGCCGCTGAGAATATTGAGCTGTTGCCGGTGCGGCGCCAACGCTGTCAACTCCGGGGGCAGTGCGAAGTCAGCCCCAGCCACGACGGGATTCCAGCGTTCCGGCGTCATGCCGCAGCCCCAGAACCAGGTGCCGAAGCGCAGCGGCAACGGGCCACCGGCGGCCAGCGCGGTGCCATTACCGTTCAGGAACACATCCAGTACCGGCAATCCCACGGAGATCGCCGAGCCCTGTAACAGGCCGCGCAATACCGCGCGGCGTGAAAATCGTTTCGAAGTCATGGTTTTTTCCTCAGGTTGACGGGTCGTCTGGCGGGGCAACGGCGTAAAAGTCGTTGCTGGTGGCAAGCTGTAGCAGTAAATCGCGCAGGCGGTAGCCGGACGCGGCAAACTGTGTGTTCAGGGACTGCAGCAGCTCGCGCTGCGAGGCCGTGTTCTCCGGCCCCCCCGCAAATCGATACACTGTGTTCACCAGGCACTCGGGCACGCGCGGATGTTCGCTCAGGGCCTGTCCCAGCCCCTTCGCGCCGGAGAACTGCCTGCCATCCAGTTCCCCGCTGGCATCGATCACCGCGCCGTTTTCCCGCGTGCGGAACATGCCGACGCCGTCAAACTGCTCCAGCGTCAGGCCGATCGGGTCCATCAGGTGATGGCAGCCAGCGCAGACGGGCTCACTGCGGTGCCGCTGTAGCCGCTCCCGTGCCGTCGCCTCCTTAGTGAATCCGTCCTCCAGCGTAAAATCCACATCCGCCGGCGGAGGCGGAACCGACTGGCAGAGGAAGGTCTCCCGCACGAACAGCCCGCGCAGGGTGGGCGAACTGCTGCCCGCGTGGGCGTGCAGCGAGAGCAGGCTCGCCTGGCTCAGCAAGCCCCCCCGTGCGGACGCCTCAGCGAAACGGTAGCTCTCCCATCCATCTGGCGACGCCACCGGTACGGCATACACCATGCCCAGTGACCGATCCATCGGCATTGACTCCCGCGTGAACAATTCGCGGTAGTCGCCGTTTTCCACCAACAGGTGCTGAATCAGCATCTGCAGGGTCTGCTCCTGCATCGCCTGCGCTACCGCGCTGGTGAACACCGGGTACAGTTCGACATCCTTGGACAGTTCCCGAAACGTATCGAAACGCAACATATCCGCGAACAGGCTGCGCATGCCGGCTTGCAGCCTGGGAGATTCCAGCAGCCTCGCGACCTGGCGACGCAGGCCCGCGGCATCGTGCAATTCACCCCGCTGCGCCGCGACCAGCAGCTCAGCGTCAGGGGTGGTGTTCCAGAGGAAGTAGCTCAACCGCGCGGCCTTGCTGGCTCCGGTCATGCGTTGTTCGCCCGGGTACTCGGGGTCCGGCTCCACCGCTTCAATGCGAAACAGGAATTCGGGGGATACCAGCAGGCTGGCGAGTGCATACTGGAGGCCGTCGTAGACGTCACCTCCCTGATTCACCACCTGTGTAACGACGTCCGCCCTCGATGCCAACTCATCCGCCGTCAGCGGACGCCGGAACAGTCTTTCACCGTAGTGCGCAAGAAAGGACTGAGTGCACTCATCGAAATGCGGGTTCGCGGCGGCGGGTTCACAGTGCAGAAATTGACTGCGGGTTTCGTCGCCGAGTACCTGCGCGGCGATTCCGCGTGCCATCTGTTCGTACTGCTCGAAGCCCGAGGGCGACACTGTGGCCCACGCACTGCCAACGGCAAGGAGGTGATCACGCCGGTAATCGGGTTCGAAGCGCCCGTAGATCCGCACACTGTCGCCAAAGATGTCGGCGATGCTCTGGCGGTACTGGGGTTCCGTCAGCCGGTGCATGGCGACGATGGTCGGCGCTTTGTGCGCTTGCTCCGCCGCCTGCGAGCCGGCACCGCACACGAGCAGGCAAAGGACTAATGTCGCCCGAATGTAGGCTTTGTCTTGAGGCATTCTGGTCTGTCCTTCTATCAGTCATTTCTGCCATTTTCGTGTCGGATCCTGAAGTTGTCCTTAAGTGTTCATCAATTTTTTGGGACATACCGGCACGGTCAAATGCTAGAGAAGCAGCCGGTAACCCACGCCGCGCAGCGTCTCGATGGCATCGCTACCCAGCCGTTTACGCAGATGCGAAATGTAGACTTCCACGGTGTTGGATCCCACCTGCCGGTCCCAGTTGTAGAGACTCGCTTCCAGCCGCGCTCGGGGCACGAAGCGACCGCGATTGCGCATCAATACTTCCAGCACTGCGAGCTCCTTGACTGGCATCGTCATGCCCTGGCCGCGAAACTGTAGTTCGCGTGACACCACGTCGAGCTGCAGTTCCCCGGCGTTAAGTTGCGGGCCGGATGCCCCCGCCGTGCGGCGCAGGCAGGAGCGCAGGCGTGCGAACAGTTCATCCATGGCGAAGGGCTTGCCGAGGTAGTCGTCGGCGCCCAAGTCCAGCCCCTTGACGCGATCACTCACCCCGTCGCGAGCGGTTAGCAGTAATACGGGTATCAACGACCCGCGCCCGCGCAGCTGCCGCAGCACCGCAAAGCCAGAACTGCCGGGCAGCCCGATATCCAGGATCAATGCGTCATAGGGCGCCAGCTCTAACGCAGGCAGTACCGCGTCGCCGCGCAGGCAGCGGTCGACTGCATAGCCTTCCAGCGCCAGGGCTTCCTCCAGCGATTCCCCGAACTGGATATCATCTTCAGCCAGCAGTATCCGCATCGCCTCTCTTGTCCCTGGTGTGAGCGGCAGATCCTTCGATGCATCGCCGAAAGTCCACCACTGCATGGAAGCGCGCTTCGTCCTCACGGTAACTCACGCTCAACTCGAAGCCGTGGAGCTCGCAAATACGCAGGGCGATGGCCAATCCCAGACCGGTACCAGGAACTGTCTCTGGACCACGCACTTCCACGCTTCGGTAGAATCGGTCCGTCAGGCGTGCAGGTTCCGCTATCGGGTGCGAGTCGTTACTGAACCTGAGAATGCCCGCGTCCAGCGCAATCGCCACCGCGCCGCCTTCCGGCGTGTAACAAAACGCGTTCACCACCAGGTTGCGCAGCAGAATGGCCAGTGCGTTCCAATCACCGCGCACCACTTCCCCCGGACGCACATCTACCTGCACCCGGAGCTGTCGTTCGCTGGCCAACGCGCCCGCTTCAGCAATAACGTCCTGCAACAATTCGTACAGATCCACAGGTTCCGCCGGTAGTGCAGCCTGGGGATCAAGCCGCGCCAGGATCAGTAACTGGTTTACCGAGTGCGTGGCGCGCTCCACCCGTTGCAGCACCCGCTCCATCCTGTCCCGCGTTTCGGCTTCATTTGTTAGCCGCTGGCAGAGATGCACTTCAGCGCTGATCGCAGCCAGCGGTGTCTTCAGCTCGTGGGCCGCATTGGCTGTGAAAGACTTTTCATCCTCCAGCGTGGCCGCCAGTCGGACCAGCAGATGATTCAGCGACGCCACCACGGGGCGCATTTCCCGCGGCGTGTAACGCGCTGGCAAAGGCTGCAGCGAAGACGACCGGCGGCGTGCTTCTATGGCCTCGCCCAGGCGACCCAGCGGGTGCAACCCACGCGCGATGCCGAGGTAGAGCGCCATCGCCGTCAGCGGGATAACGAGGGTCAGCGGCAGCAATAGGCGCAGTAACAACTCGGTGCCCCCGAACCGAATCTGCCGGGAATCGACACCTGCGGCGTACCAGATATTGGCGCTTGCATTGTGCCGGTATACGACGCGCCATTGCGCCTGGCCCACCTGTTGCTCAGCGGCAGCGCCAGTGCGCGTGCCGGGGCCGGGGCTGGCAAACACAGGTGTTCCCGACCCCACCAGATAATGGTCACCTTCTGTCCAGACGTTCAGTCGCGGCGAATATTCCGCATTGAAACCGGGCACATCGCGCAGTTGAATGAGCCTGCGACCATCCTGTCCGGCATTGGGAGATTGTGGGTCGCGGCCGATCTCCTCCCCGGTGTACAGGTCGCGTGCCGCCACGGACTGCAGTTGCGCTGCCACCGAGCCACCCACCGTATCCGCGAGCACCACAATAGCCTCCAGCGCCCTGTCCGTTTCATTCAGGAAGGCGGCGCGCGCCGACTGCGTCGTTGCCATCGCGGCCACGAGCCAACTGCCAATGAAAAGTACCAGCACGATTGTCGTCAGCCGCCCCCGAAGTGAAAATTCGCGGTCTCTATCCAGCATTCAACGTGGGTGACACAACAATATGAATCGCACGTCTATGGCCCTTCCTCCCGCACCTCAACGACTGCCACTGGGCCCATCAGCCCCGCAGCCACCAGCGCGTTGTCATAATTTTCCATGCCGCTGTAGTGCGGGTCGCCCGCCAGGGCGCGGCCGACAAATGCATTGCGCAGCGGCGCCTGCACCGCTATCTCGATCGTGTTACTCCCCTGTCTGAGAACCGCTGTTATATTTACAGCAAAGGGTGGAATACTGGCGCGTCCGAGTGCCTGTCCGTTGACGCTCACCTGCGCAGAACCCTGCACCAGCCCCAGGTCGAGCAGGTAGCGCGCGCCGACCTGCTTTTGCGGGAGTACAAACTCGTGGCTGTAAACGCCGGGGCCACTGGCGTAACGCAACGCCTCACTGTCGCGCCAGTCGATCAGCGCGGTCTCCTGCGCCGTGAATTCGCCCAACACCAATTGCCAGCTTGGCAGCGGCCAGCGGTTTGTCGCCTGTTGCAATGCCGCGCCGGCAGGTTGCGCTGCGTTTTGACCCTCGGGGAACGGGATGCCTGCCATCAGGAATCGGCTCTCGAAGCCGGACAGTGTCAATGTAACTGCGCTGTCGCTGGCCTCTGCCGGCCAAACTACACCCTCCAGTGCGTCAAACCACCACAGGGACTCATCACCAGATACGGTCAGTGACAAGGTCTGTGGCGCGGCGCTCTGGTTGGCGAAAAATTCTATCGTGCCGCCCTCGGGCAGGCGGCGACGATAGCGTTGGATCGCGCTATCGTGTTGATAGTGCACGGACTCTGTCGGCAACACCGCCAGTTGGGCCAGCCAAGCCTGCGTATCGAACGCGAGTTCGCGCGCACCGCCGGAAAGCAGCGTCTGCACGCCCTGTTGTACACGCGCATCACCAGCGACCGCGTCCTTGAAGCCGGGCTGGCGTATGGGCAGTTCACCGCTGAAAAATACCGGGACACCCTCATCTACCAGCCGCTGCAGTGCGGTGAGGGTAGTAGGCTCGACAGCCTCGACATTCGGCAATACGACGGCGCCATAGTGCCCGCCCGATGCATTCAGGCTGCCTGCGCCTAACGCACCGCTTTGTAGCGCATCATCATTCACCCAGCCCCAGCTGATGCCGCGACGATCCAGTTCGCGCAGCAGCGGCTGCAACTGCTCCACCCAGGCAATACGCTCATCCGTGTGTGGCGGTGCGGTCACCAGCCGGTCGACGAACTGCTCCCTGGCGGCAGTCAGCGTGGCGTTTTCAAACGCGACATAGTCCGGGTCTGCATCCGGCAATGCGCCCGCCACCAGGGCCTCCGGTCCGGGCTCGCTCGGGTTCGGCCCGTGGAACCCGAGGAACGGATAGTAGATCAGCACGTCAATTTCAGGCGTTCCCTGCCGCAACAGGTTCTGGCTGCGCGCGAAATACGCATTGAGCTGCGGTACATCGAGCCACAGGGAGGTGTTGCCGGGTGACACATTGCCGGAAAACTGCCCGGGATTGTCCGGCCCGGAAAATGGCGCCCAGCCCTCCTCCCCGTAGGGGCTCGGTGTGCCGCCAGCCCAGGTATACGGCGTGCCGTGGTACACAATGTGATTGATGCCGGCCAGGAACAGCTTGTCCGCCGCCGCCTTGATGCGGCGCGCCGTGGGCACATAGTCCCGGTTCATCCAGACGAACGATTCGGCACTGACCAGGTTGCGGCCGTACAGCGCGGCGGCGGAGGACGCGAATTTCAATCCCACGTTGGCTCCTCCGGCCCACAGCTGCTCGGTCTCGGGAATGGCATTGGCACCCAGCGCGCGCAGGATATCGATATCCATGCCGTAGCTCTGGCCGCGCGAGATCAGGCCGCGCTCGCTAGCCCAGGTCGCGGAGGTTTCCACGAAGCGCTCGATCGCAAGATCGGAGAGTGTCTGCTGATAGTCGTGGCGAATGCGATCATCCAGCGGCGTGAGTTCGAATTCCGGCGCTGCATGCACACCGAGGATCTCGCGGAAATATACGTTGTCTACGCCCTCGACGTAGACCACCGGCAGGTACGGCGCGAGGTCGTAGCCGCGCCGCGCCTCGAACTCCTCGAGGATGTCCGCCACCGCCATGCGCCGCAGGCGGAACTCCAGGCTGTCGTTAAAGAAGCCGCGCAACCCCTTGCCGTAGTATTGGGGTAGACCGGTGCGCGCGCCGAAGGCGTACTCGTACTGGCCCAGCACCTGCGGTTGGCGCAGGTGGTCAAACACGAATCCCTGCGGCTTTTGCGCCGCGCCCATCGGGACTTCCCCGGAGGGCAACAGGTAGCTGGCGATGATAGTCCAGTCGCCCGCCGGTGCCTCCCAGGTGAGCACGCCATCCTTTACGTGTTCCGTCAGGAGTTGCAAGGATTCAGGCGCGAGCGACACGGTGTCATCGAGGTGATAGGGATTCCAGCTGTGTTCGCCGGCGGTGGCACGCGCCGCTACCACGCTGAGCAGTCGCGCCTGGGCTGCCGGGAAATTGACAAAATCCGCCCCTGCAAATTCGATCATGCTGAACATGTACTCGCCCGCACCGGGAGACGGCAATGGCAATTCGAGACGCACAGTCTCGCCGGCCTCGGCAGACAGCGTCGTTTCCGCGTAGGACAGAATTGTCAGACTGTCGTCCAGGTTGATCTGTGGGCCACCCGGCGGCCAGCCGCTGAAGTTGGTCAGGTCAAATTGCATGCCGAGGGTTCCAGCCGTGTCGATCCCCGCACGCAAAGCGGTGTAGTAAGACTCCGTGTCGAAGCTGTACACCCGCTCCATCACCTCGTCATCCTCAACCACAATCAAGCCGCTGAGAAACGGCTGTACTTCCACGCCACCGAAACCGGCTGCGTCCAGCACACGCAATTGCGCGCTGACACCCGCTGCGTCCACGTCACCTCCGGGCCACCACCAGCGCGTCCACGGTCGCGCAGACTTCGGTGGTGAAGTGATGCTGTTCCAGGAGAAGGTCGGCGCCTGAGCCGCATTGCGCCGCGGCAACGGCTGGACCGCAGCGTCCATGTAACTGGCGATGCTGGCCTGCCCGACGGGATCAGGAGGCGGCGTGAGATGTTCGTCGATGCTGCCGAGCAACCAGAACCACGCGCCGCCCACCAGCAGCAATGCCACTGCCAACAGGACAGCAAGAACCAATACAACACGTTTAATCACAGATAGCCCCCGGCGTTCGCTGTTCATCTATTGCTCTTGCCCACCCATCGCCCAGCGCATAGCGCCGCTGATCAGCTGCTGGTACTCGGGCAACTCGTAGGTTTCCGGTCGATGACCGATGGACGAATAAAAGATCCTTCCCCGCCCCAGCTCGTGGCGCCAGGCCAGCGGATGCTCGCCCTCCATCCGGTCTGTCCAGCCCGCCATCCAGCCCGATGTGGTTTCGCCGTGGGTGATATAGGAATCCTCGTCGATGGTCAGCAGGATCTCGTAGCCCTTGTCCCGCGGATTGGAGGCGAAGGCGTACCACTCCTCGGAGGGGACTATCCACGGCGTGGGCAGGTGTTCTGTCATTGGCACAGCGGGTTCCGTCACCAGAATCGTGGCATCCTGATATTGCGGGTCCATCGTATGACCGACGAATTGCGCGCCAAGCAGGGTATCGACATACCACTGCCACTGGTAGGAGGTATCGCCACCGGAGCCGTGCACCCCTACCCAACCCCCGCCGTCCTCCAACCACTGCTTCAAGGATTCGCGTTGTTCTGGGGTGAGTACATCGCCAGAGACGTTGTTCCACACCACCAACTGGAACTTGTCCAACACGCCGGGGTTATGGACCGCTGCGTTGTCAGTGACGAAGACATCCCAGCCCTGCGCCCGCGCCAGTTGCGAAAACACTGCGTCCGCTACCGGAATGGCGTCTTTGTGGATGAAGCCGTTGGTCTTGTTGAAAACCAGCACCGCAGGACGTGTGAACGCCGGAATCGCCGGCGGCTGCGTCTCGTAATCATGCGAGGGGATGATGCCGATGGATTTGAAGTAAAAATAGATACTGCCCGCCGCCACCAGGGCGAGCGCGACGAGGGTCAGCAGTGAGCGTTTCAACCAGCGGGGCATTTTCAATTCTCCTTGGCCTGATAGTCACAGCCGTGATCAAAGGGCAGATACAAAGTTAATTCCGCGAAAATTCAATGCTGACGATGGCGTACTGAATGTCGCCATCCTCCTCCCTGCCAGGCGCAGCTGGTGCGCCGAAATACAGATCGTGCACGCCATCCAGCTGGCTGACATCGAGGCTCACCGTCGCTGAATCGAGACTGGGAATCAGGGGGATATCGATCGGGTGCGAGGCAATCGCCGGGCTATCCTTGTCATCGATCCTGAGTTCGAGCATGCCGCCCTTGGTGATCGGCTTCACGCCGGTGGCCGTCACAAGGATGCGCTGTATACCCGTTAGATCGATCCCTGTGAGCATGCCGTAACTGAAGGATTTGCCACCCGTGGGTGTATTGACCAGGGCAACTTCAAGCCCGTCTTCAACGCCGACTGTCGTTAACCCGTCGGTCTTGTCAAAGTCATTAGCCAGTACCACGGGCGATCTCAGAACCAGGCTGGCCTGGCCTTGCAAGGCCGGCGCCTGCGAAGTCCCATTGTCCGTGTAGCGAGCATTGAAGTAATAGTCCCCGCGATAGAACTTGCCGAGATCGACCGCGACGCCCTTGTCGAAGGCGACATGTATGAAATCTGCGTGGTGCTGGTCGAATAGCAGCGTGCCTGTCAGTGCAGCCCCAGCATCCCGACCTTCCTGCGTCCCATACAGTGAAGAGACAAAGGCGATGATCTGGTCCAGTTCCCCATTGGTAAGACCGGGATGCATGGGCATCACGTGATTGCCGCCCCACTTGCCGCTGACACCCTCACGAATTGAGTGGCGCAGGATCGCACCAGCATCCTCGTTCTTTGCATAGCGCTCCGCGATTTGCTTGAATGAAGGACCGATGGACGGGCTATCCAAGCCATGGCAGGCGTGACAATCGCTGCCCCTGGTGACCAGCTCCCGTCCCGCGAGGACAGGATCGACGCTTTCCGTTGCCAGCACTTTAGCCAGGTCCTCACCCCCTGACACGTAGCCGAACTTGACTGTGACATCTCCCGGCGGGATGTCGCCGATCATAGTACTGCCGTCTTCCAGGTCGCTGACCTCGACCTCGTAACCAACCGGCTGGTCTTCCCAATAGAAGGAGCGATTGCCGTTCGTCTTAATCGTCACTATGGGCCGCTCGTTACCCACGACAAAGCGCAGCATCGCTGTTGTCGTTTGTCCACCTTCGTCCGTCACTGCCAGCTGTACAAAGTGCTCTCCCGCTGCTTCCAACGTCAAGGGCTGCATTTCCTGCTCGCCTATGACGACACCAGGCTTGCCGTTCTCGACACGTTGCCACAGGTAATTCAACTGTGCTTTCTCACCGTCCCGGTCGTACGAGGCCGATGCATCCAGCACTGTTGTCAGCGGCGCGGCACCGATCTCTGTGGCAGCTTTTGCGATAGCGATGGGGGGCGGATTGTCGCCGCTGTAATATTCAATCCGGCTGAGGTAGGAATCAACATTGCCGGTAAACCAATCGTTGCCGTATTCGACGACGTACAGCGCACCGTCAGGACCGAAAGCCATATCCAGCGGCGCACTCAGGGGTTGGTCAATGATCGGCACGACGGTTTCCGGGCGGCCCTGCGAGTCGGTGGTAACCACCATCAACCAACGCCGGATAAAGTCGGAGATGATGAGTTTGCCGTCGTAATAAGGTGGAAACTTGATATCGCTGTCGCTGTCCACTTCATCAGAGTAATAGATGGGTGCGACCAGTGCATTGCGCCCGCCGCTGGACAGTTCAAAGAATATGTCGCTCATCTCGTAGGGATAGAACATCCAGGCCGGTTGGGCCGGCGGCAATACTTTCATCCCGGTGTTATTGCGCGAGCGATTCTCCGGCGCTTCTACATTCGCCTTGTCCAGGGCTTTTCCAAGTTCATAGTCGTAGTATGCGTAAGGCTCATTGTCCGCGATGACGAACGGCCAACCGAAGTTACCCGCCTCGTCGGCGATGTTGATTTCATCATACCCAACGGGGCCACGAGCATCCGCAGCACGGGCGTCGGGGCCAACTTCACCCCAGTACAGTCGGTGTGTGCGGCTGTCGAAGGCCAGGGTGTAAGGGTTCCGAAGGCCCATGACATAGATTTCCGGCCGTCCCTGTGTCGCTGAGGGGAACAGATTGCCCTGCGGTATATCGTAATACCGCCCCTCGGCATTGGGTTCTTCCCGGGGTGTTATTCGCAGTATTTTTCCTCGCAGGTCCTGAGTATTGCCCGCGCTGCGCGCCGCATCCTGCTGGAGATGGCCCGGCCTGTCGTCGATGTAGGAGGCGTCGCCGGCCTGAGTGTCATCGCCGGTGGTCAACAGCAGGTTCCCGTCGGCATCGAACTGCATGTCGCCCCCGGTGTGGGAGGTTTCATGGCCGGGCCTGCCATCCGCCGGCATGGTCAACAAGACCTGTTCAGATTGCGCATCGAGTGTGTCGCCATGCAGCTTGAAGCGGGCGAGAACGAATTCACCGGCCTCGCCTTTGGCGATGGTGCGAAACACATAAATCCACTGGTTATTTCGGAAATCTGGGTCGAACGCGAGCCCCAGCAAGCCGTATTCAAAGGAGGAGAAGACATCCTCAAAGGAGTGGACTGTGATGGAATCCTGCTGCTCGAAGTCGTAACGCTGAAGATTGCCCTTGCGCTCCACGTAATACAACTCACCACTGGGGCTGAACGTGAGTTTGAGTGGTTCATTCAGGTTTGAATCCAGCACCCTCCGGCTGAACCGCCAGGCGTCGGGCCGCGATCTGCTGTAATCGAGTGCAGCGCCATCCCCCATCGCATAGGCGATACCGCCACGCAGCAGACCCAGAACATGAGGGTTGGCAAAAGACGCCTCACTGTGCCCCAGCGCCATATAGAAACTGCGACCGCCGTCGAAGGGACGATACCAGGCCACAGGATGTTCCTTCCCCGCTCCCATAGTGGCCCCGGTATAGCTGCTCTCATCGACCGTGACCAGGACGTTGACTGCAGCGGACATCCGCTGGAAATCGTACCACTCATCGGAGACTTCCCAGGTCTCGGGCAGCGATTGCGTCGCCGGATGCGAGTTATCGCGTACCGTTAATTCACCCCGCTGGTCGCTGCTCTCGGGATGTGCAGCGAATACACCGCCCACCAGCCGCTGGTACCAGGGCCAGTAGGTACCG
>TARA_R110002124_G_scaffold28508_2_pt1 | contig 11589 bp, 12 predicted proteins | sample TARA_R110002124 | Tara Oceans TARA_R110002124 (sample SAMEA4397445) | marine metagenome | biome: Polar Biome; feature: [SRF] surface water layer (ENVO:00010504); material: water (ENVO:00002006), including particulate matter (ENVO:01000060) such as... | depth 5 m | reverse complement strand
CCTAACATCGGATTCATTGATGCCAACAGCACCAAGTGGGATGAGCTTCCAGGAGTTAACTCAAACCCTGAGCCCCATAAGTCATTTACTATTATGGTCCCTTTAAGCGGAGGTGGGAATCAAATAATTTATCATTTAATTAATAGGTCAAATCCCCCGATGTATTAAATGACTGGGACAGTAACTATATCACTAAAAGATTACAAAGAACTTGAGAACGCTCAAGGTAATGCCACAACTATGAATGAGAGGACACATCAAGCTGCCAAAGAGGTAGAGGTGTTTCTCTCATTTCTGTGTACAAGAGAAAGTATTACCCCTTACATAGAAGAGTTTAATAAACAATCTAGGCGTTCTAAACTTATACTAACCGACGGAAGAGTAAAAATTAAATTTAATGAGGAAAGTTAAGATAAAAGCAAACACTACCCTTAAATTCCTTCAAGTATTTAACGGGATATTAGAGCTTACTTATAGAGAATTACAAGTTCTATCAAAGCTTATTGACTTAGGGCAAACCAAAGACCTGTGCTCTGTAACTAATAAAAAGTTAGTAGCAGATGATATGGGTATAAAAGATTACAACACCTTAAATAACTACGTTAAACGCTTAAAAGATAAAAGCGCTATAAAGAAAACTGTAGATGGGTACACATTAAACCCAGTATTAGTTAGAAAAAATGACGTAGTAATTGAAATAACCTGTACAGATGAATAATATATCATTCCTACAAATGGTGAGAAACTTTGCAACCGAAGCAAAGGACTATATTAAACAAGGAGCCCCTAATGTTACAGAGTCACAGTACGCAGAACGCGTACAAACTTGTGATGCTTGCCCGCATTTAGAAAGAAAAGATATGAGATGCGGATTATGCGGATGTTTTGTAGAGCATAAAGCAAAATGGCAAACATCTAGCTGCCCAGATAACCGTTGGGAAAAAATTGTAGTTGGGGAAACAGGTAAAAAAATAAACATCAGTGGACGAAAGAACGATAATACAGAAGATGTCAATGGTACACAACCTACCAATACAGAAGATTGAAGAAGTAGTTTACTCTCAGTTTAAATATGTATCAGAGGTAATTCGTAAAGGAGACTTTGACGCTGTCAGGCTCCCATACTTAGGTAAATTTACTGCTAATCCTAAAAGAATAAAATACTTGAATGAAAGAACTGCTAACCGTAACAGAGAATAGAGTAATACCCTCCGCGTATGCTCTAACTATCCCAGAGTTCAAGGCCCTTAAACCAAACGAACTAGCATTTGTTTACTTTTTTACAGATTACGAATCTCCTTATGCTTCATACGAAGAAGAAGAAAGAATAGAAAAGTTAGGAGCAGACCTTAAATTAAAAGCTTCCCTTAAAGTTAGAGGGGCTATTGAAAAGTACAAAGAATTATCAGAAACATCTGCAGTAAAACTTTTAAAATCTGCGCGTATATCTGTAACTAAACTAGAAAATTACTTTAAGACTATAGATCTTACTATGTTAGACGACCACGGAAAACCTATATACCATGCAAAAGACTTAGTAAGTAATTTAGCAAACATGGGAAAAGTTGTATCCAGTCTTGACGAGTTAGAATCACTAGTACAAAAACAAAAACAGCGTGAAAACCCTAACCGTGGGGGAGTAGTAACTAATAAATACTCAAGTTGAAATTTAAAGATACACATTTATTCTCCCCAGCAGCCAATGCATACAAAAAGTATGGGTTCTATACGGATGCGCTCCCTGATACAAAAGAGTATTATGAGTTTTGGGATGAAGAACACCGTAGATGTTTAGAAGGGTATAAGGTAGGGGAGATAATGGTTACAGGATACCACTACTTTTACCTAAACTATTGCCCAATTGATCGTGCAGTAGATGCGTATCTCCCAGATGGGACTAAAATTGCACAACGTGAGCGTACATTTCCTGCATTTTACGACGGAGACTATGATTACTTTCACGTAGTTGATAGATGTCGTAGAGAAAACAAACATTTATCAGTATTAAAAGGAAGACGTAAAGGATACTCTTACAAATCTGGGTCTATGATGACTCGAAACTACTTCCATGTACGTAATTCTAAGAACTTTGTATTTGCAGAACAGAAAGAATATCTTATTGGGGATGGTATACTCTCTAAAGCCTGGGATTTTATCTCATTTATAGATGACAACACAGCATGGACACAACCTAGACTAAGAGATAGAGAGATGTTTAAAATGTCTGGGTATAAAAAGAATGTAAATGGGGCAGACGTAGAACTAGGGATGAAATCTCAAATTATTGGGGTATCATTAAAAGACAACCCAGATAAAGTAAGGGGTAAGGCAGGTGAGTTAATTTTCTTTGAAGAAGCAGGTTCTTTTACCGGATTACTTAAAGCTTGGGAGGTAGCAATGCCTACAATGCGTCAAGGTAACAAAACTCTTGGTACTATGATTGCTTTTGGTACAGGTGGGAAAGAAGGTATTGGATTTGAATCGTTAGAAGAGTTATTTTACCACCCAGAAGCATACGATTGCGTAGGTTTTGAAAATGAATGGGATGCAGGCGCTACAGGTAGTACATGTGGATACTTTGTCCCAATCTATCAAAGCTTAGATGGGTTTATAGATGATAATGGGAACTCAAATACTGGGGAAGCAATATTATTTGAAGAAGGTCAGAGAGAAAAGAAGCGTAATGCTAACGACCCAAAAGCATTAGACCAATATGTAGCAGAGCACCCTTTCTCCCCACAAGAAGCAACCCTACAAGTTACAGCTAATCTGTTTGATGTTAACTCATTAAAAGAACAGTACAATAAAGTAAAGGCTAACAACCTAGAAAAGGAAGGAACTGCGGGAGTATTGTACTACACGAAAGAAAAAACTGTAGGATTTCGACCATCCCCAGACGTGTACCCAGTATACAAGTACCCGCATAGAAAAGGTGATAGAACTAAAGGGGCAGTTGTAATATATGACTCCCCATACAAAAATAAAGATGGGGATGTCCCTCACAGTTTGTATATAATCTGCCATGATCCCTACGCACAGTCAGGACAAGGAGTTGGGGAATCGTTAGGGGCTGCATATGTAATTAAACGCCCTAACAACCTGTCTAAGCCAGATGATATTATAGTAGCGTCTTACATAGGACGTCCACAAACTCAAGATGAGTATAATGCGAACCTATTTATGTTAGCAGACTTTTATAATGCTAAGATTGGGTTTGAGAATGATAGAGGTGAGTTAATTGCATACGCTAAAAGGTATAGAAAGTTACACAAACTTCAAGAAGAATTTGAAATGCTTGATAAACGTGAACTTAGATCTAAAGTTACCCGAAGACAGTATGGTATGCACATGACTCAACAACGTAAAAAGCAAGGTGAGTTGTATATACGAGATTGGTTAATTTCCCCACGTAGTACAAATGAAGATGGGGTAACTACTCTAAACATGCACAAGATCTACGATCCAGCGCTTTTACAAGAGTTAATTAAGTTTAATTACAGAGGTAACTTTGACCGTGTTATGGCTCTTATGGTAGGAATGTACCATACGCGAGAGTTATATAATAGAGAGGTAGTAGAAATTACTACTGACCGCTCCCAAGATGACTGGTTTAATAATAATTATAAATAATTTTGCAGATATATGTATGGCTCCCATAAAATTCCACAACAACGTCTCCCACTTTCTAAGAAAACCAAAAAATGGAGAGAAGAATGCGTAGACGCATTTATTAATCTTTCCAAGTTTGGGTTATCTGAACGACGTAACTATTTAAAGAGTCTTTACGACTATTATAATGGTGAGATAGATAAACAAGACTATAAGTATGTCCTTAAACCTTTTGGAAAGACTAGAGAAAACTTTCCATCAAAGTTAAGAAACTACCCAATTATAAAACCAATCATAGATCTATTGATTGGGGAAAAATCTAAAAGACCTCTTAACTTTACTGTAGCTGTAAAGAACGGGGACGCAGTATCTTTAAAAGAACAAGCAAAAAAAGAAGTTCTTATTGCCGCTATCCAAAAAATGTTTGTGCAAGAAATGACTTCTCAAACAGATCCTGATAAAGGAGGGGCTGAGACACCACCGGAGTTACCTAAACAGATACTTGAACAGTTTGAAACATCATACGTAGATGATCGTGCTATTAAAGGTCAGCAGGCTATAAACTACATACTTCAAAACGAAGAAATATACGATAAGTTTCAAAAACTATTCTTTCACTTTTTAGTAGCAGGAGAATGTTACACAGAAAAAGGTGTAAGACGTAGTGAACCTTTCTACGACGTATTAAATCCAATGGATATAGACTTTGACAAAGATCCGGATATTGATTTTGTAGAAGACGGGGACTGGGCTATTGTACGAAAGTTTACGCATGCATCTACAATCATTGACCATTTTGGGGAGTTTCTAGATAATGGACAAATACTAGAACTAGAAAACCCACAACAAACTTCAGTAGATTCATATTTATTATATCGAGCAGAAGCGTCAGGAGCAGATGATAACATCTATCGTAACAGACTTATTGAATGTGTAACTATATATTGGAAAAGTAGAAAACGTATTGGGTTTGCAACATACATGGATCCAAATACAGGGACATTAGAAGAATTTCAAGTAGAAGAAGGTTACCGCTTACCTCCAGAAATGCAGGAACTTGGGGCTAAAGTAACTTATGAGTGGGTTAATGAGGTATGGAAAGGAACTAAAATAGACGGACGATTCTTTGTAGATGTAAATCCTATATCCAATCAAAGACTTTCATTAGACAATCCTTCACGATGCAAGCTTCCAGTAAATGGGAGAAAGTATTCAGATATTAACTCTAATAATATTTCTATAGTTAGCCTAGGCATCCCGTACCAGCTTAACTACAACATCTATAAATACCGTATGGAGTTGGCAATCGCCCGATCCAAAGATATCGTAGCCCAATTTGATATCAATATGATCCCTAAAAAATGGGACATGGACAAATTCATGTATTATGTAGAAGGTACTGGGATTGCTTGGGTTGATTATAACAAAGAAGGTATACAACTATCTCCACAGCATCAGTCTGTTTTAGATATGTCTATTAAAACTATTGGTCAGTACATTACACTTCTAGACTCTATAATGATGGAGTGGGAGAAGATTTCAGGGGTAAATAGGCAACGTCAAGGAAGTATAGGACAGTATGAAGGGAAAGGGTCTTCTCAACAAGCAATTGTACAATCATCTCACATTACTGAGGATATTTATAGAAAGTTTGCAAATTTTGAACAACGGGAGTTGCAAGGATTATTAGACTATTCTAAAGAAGCTTGGTTAACCGGGAAGAAAGGTATGTATGTAATGCCAGATACTACAATGCAGTATGTAGACATTGATTCAATGCAGCATATGGAGAGTGAATATGGGGTATTTGTATCTGATGCAGGTGCAGATATTGAAAAACTTAAACAAGCTAAACAATTAGCTCAAGCCATGATCCAAAATGGTACACCAGCATCTGATGTACTTGAAATGTTTGATACAGATAACTTTGCAGGTATTAAACAAAAGATTAAGAAGGCTGAAAAATCTAGAGAAGAGTTAGAACAAGCTCAACAGCAGGCTCAACAACAAGCTCAGCAACAACAAGCTCAAATGGAGCAGATGAAGATGCAGCAAGATGGTATTGAAAAAGAAAAAGATCGTCAGCTTGAAATAGAAGTTGCATTAATTAATGCAGAGGCTAAGATTAATATGGAGGCAGATAACATGAAACTTCAAGATATGATGAAGAAACATGAACAGAAAGATAGAGAGCTAGATATTAAAGAACAAGAACTTGCTCAGAAAATTAACCAGTCAACTGAAGAATGACAAACGCTGAAAGACGAGAACTATTAACGTTAACTAAACAGGCTCAATCCAAAGGATTTCAAGGGTCTGTTTTAGACGTACTACAAAATCCAACTACTCTTCAAGAGTTTTCTAATCAAATACAAGACCAACAAAAAGCTCAACCTAGGGATGTAGAAACTATGTCTTCCCCTGAACAACAAGAGCAAGGATTGCGTGGGAGAGAAAGACAGGATGCTCCAGGGGCAATGGTTTTCCCAAACATTCCAGCTAATACCCCGTTTAATACTATGGGTATGAAGTTTCCTGTTGACATAGAAAAAAGAGATAACATGGGACACTTAATTGAGTCACATAAAAACGTACCACCAGGACTAGTAAACATAGGGACGGGGTCCAAAGAAGGTATGGTAATTGAATCTCCTGCACAGAAGAGATATGGAGGATATAAAAACCTCCCAAAATACTAAGTGGTATATTATAAAGACTACTATAAAAAATAATTTTATAAAAATAAACCAAACACTTTTAAATAAATTTGTATTATGCAAACACCAGACGATAAATTAGACTTAGACTCAATCTCCTTCGATGATATGATTGGGGATGGGTTATCTGCCCTCCCAGACATTGAGGGTACAGAAGAACCGCAAGAAGAACTAGAAGAAGAACTAGAGGAAGAACAAGAAGAATTAGAAGAAGAAGATGAGGCAGAATATTCTGATGAAACAGAAGACGAAACCTTTGAAGAAGAAGAAGGAGATGAAGAGCCATCAGGGGGTGGTGGATCTGTAGCTGCTGAAATAGCTAAGACTCTTGGTTTTGAAATGGAGAATGAATACGCAGACACTGTTGAAGGATTGACAGAATTTGCTAAAGACGTTGCACAAGATGTAGCAGAGGAACAGTTGGACTCTTTGTTTCAACAATATCCTGAAGTACAAAAACATCTTGACTATGTAATGTCGGGAGGAGACTCAGATAAGTTTTTTGAGGCACATAACCCCAAGACTGACTATGATAACTTTCAATTAACTGAAAAAGATTTAGGATCTCAACGAGCTATTTTAAATCAATACTTTCAATTAAAAGGACATGACAACGAGTTTATTCAAGAAATGTTGGATGACTACGAAGATTCCGGAAAGTTGTATGGCAAAGCAAACGCTGCTAAAGGTGCATTAGCACAAGTTCAAAATGAGTATCGTGAAAACATGATAACAGAACAAAAAGCAACGCAGGAAAAAGTAGCAGAAGAAAACTCACAGTTTTGGGAGGGAGTTGCAGACATTATCGAATCTGGTAATGAGTTTGCAGGAATACAGATCCCATCAAGACAAAAGGGTAAATTCTTTGATTATATCTCTGAACCGGCAGGACCGAATGGAGAAACTCAAAGAGACTTAGATTACTCAGACGCAGAATTAGAAGTAAAACTTGCTATAGATTACTTAATGTATAGTGGGTTTAAACTTGACGATATAATTAACACGAAAGCTAAAACTAAAAGCGCTCAAAACTTAAGGAGTAGGATTCAGTCCAACCAAGAGAGAACTAAAAGTGCTAGAAAGGCTGGCCGTCGTACACAAGATTTTGATCCAGACGATCTGGACATGAACGCGCTTTTTTAATAAGCAATTAAATTTTAAAATTAGAATATCATGGCTTTGATGCAAGTACTAAAAACGTACTATAATGACTCGCAGATGACCGACACGAACTCGTTGGTTAATGCACTAATGGAGAAGCCAGAAGAGCTATCTCCAATTATTACACACCTAGCTGGACGTGAAGAAAAAAAGTTTCCACTTTCTTTTTTAACTGAAGGTGTAGGTAATACTAAATCTATTGACCGTTACGAATACGAATACAGAGTGAAAACTCACGAAGTAAACGTACGTCCTGTAATTGCCGCTACAGGCACAGGTGCAGGTGGATCAACTTTTAATGTTGTTTTCCCAGACCGCTGGTTTGTATTCCCATATACTCTCGTATCTGAGAGCGGAGTACTAGCTCGTATAATGGAAGAACCTGTACAAGTTTCAAACGGGTACCGCTACACTCTTAAATTTGTATCTCCAGATGCTGCTACTATGACAGAAGACGAAGGAGATGTTTTACCAGGAGCAATGTGGGGTATGTTGTATGCTAACGTAGGAATTGACTTTTCTCGTGGTAACGCTTCTAACTGGAGTGCACCAGGATTAGTTAGATCTAAAATTGGTACTATCCGTAAATCTTACCAATTCTCAGGTAACGCAAAAGACTACGTAGCTGAGTTTGAACTTCCAATGAAGGAAGGTAAGACTACTAAAATGTGGATGGATTATGAAGAGTACCGTCACATGCTTAAGTTTAAAGAAGAGTGTGAGATGTATTACTGGTATGGACAACGTACTTACAGTAATGATGGTACTAACCGTATGACAGATGAGAATGGACAGCCAGTTATTTCTGGTCCAGGTTTATTCGAACAAATTATCAATAAGGATACTTATTCAACTCTTACTCAAAAGAAAATTGAGGACGTTATTGGTGACCTTTTCTACGGAATGACTGACGCTACTGACAAGCAAGTAACATTGTTTACTGGTATTGGTGGTGCTCGTGAGTTTGATAAAGCAATGCGTAACTACTATGCTAGTGGTGTTGGTACATCTACAGGAGTAACAGCTGGTCAGAGAGGATACTTAACTTCTACGGAGTCTAAGTTTATCACTGGTTCAGGACGTAGCCTTGGAATTTCTGGTTACTTTACTTCTTATGACCATGTTGATGGACATACTGTAAATGTTGTTAAAGTTCCATTGTTCGATCACGGTCCTGTAGCACAAGCTTCTAAAAGACATCCAGATACTGGACTTCCATTAGAATCTTACAGAATGGTGTTTGTTGATCAGTCTACTTATGACGGTCAAAACAACCTTCAAATGATTAATAAAAAAGGCCGCGAGATGCTTCGTTGGGCTGTTGCTGGATCTGTTGTACCTAACGGATTTACTCAGACTGACACTCGTGCCTCAGATATAGACGGTGCTTCTGTGCACATGTTAAAGACAGCTGGTATCCTGCTTCGCAGATTTGATACTTCACTTGATTTAACTTGTACTGCATCGTAATTTGTGTTTGGTTTGCAAAAAGGGGGGGGAGAAAGCTCTTCCCCTTTTATTTAAACTAGTTATCCTTTCTCTTTAAAAGGACATAGTTATTCTTACTAAAAGAACATATTTATTCTTTAAAATTTAAAAGAACATGAAAACAATATATTTAAGACGAAAAGAGGCAACAAGCTACCTGCCTAAAGATATTTTAATAGGGGCTAGAGTTACATTAGGATCTGTATTTGTAGGGAGATTGCCACTAAATGGTTTAACCCCAAAAGAAGCAGAAAAATATCTCCCAAGTATTTTGGGATTACCCTTCAGTCACCCAGACTTTCCAAGAGCGGAAAAAGATTTTTGGGCAAGTTTACGGATTAAAGTTCCGTTTGAAGGTAAAGAGTTAGATGTATCACTGGACGCAGATGGCGAGCCAATGAATCCATCAGATTACATTAACTACCTGTGGGCAAAGAAACATCCACAAGTAGCAGATACAAAAGAAGGAATGGGAGTTCATGGTAAAAGATTTTATATCTATGACCCAGAAAGAGACCTTCTTAAAAAGAACAGTGCAGTCCAAATGGCTAAAGATGCAGATAGAGAATTCTTAAAAGCATCACAAAGTCCGGAACGCATGGGTAGACTGCTTAGAGTATTAACAAGCGCAACCCCAGAAAAACTTACAACGGTACAAGTAGAGAATCAATTATATGATTTTAAAACTAAAAACCCTGCTAAGTTTTATAAAGCATGTGTAGACAAAGATTTAGATCTTAAAGATGAGCTTGCTGAGTTAGTACAAATGGATGTCCTTAGAAAAATAGGAAACCAGTACATACACGAAGACGAAACGTTAGGGGAAACTCTACAAGATACATTAGTCTATTTTAAAAATAAAAAGAATTCTGGAGCAATAAACGCTATCAGAGCTAAATTGAAAGCTGCGAAGTGACAATAAATGAAATGCATATAGCTGTTAACCTGGGGGTGCAAAAGATTGCATCCTTTCAGGTTGACAATTTTTTATCTGAAGAGGTGGATCATGAGTTAAATATAGCTATGGACCGTTTCATTAAACAGAGGTATAATCCTTTGTCTAATAAATTAAGAAAAGGATTTGAACAATCTCAAAAAAGAATTGATGATTTACGTAACTTAGTAGTGGTTGCTAGAATAGACTCATTTCAAGGAGATACATTTGCATATGGAGATTTTGATGGGGAATTCTTTGGGACAGATAAAGTAGCTCTACCAAATGACTATATGTTTTTAGTTAATTTAAGAGCAATTGTAAACGACGCTTGTCAATCTGCTTCTATAAATGCAGAAGAAGATTACTTTAGTTTCCAACGTATAAGTTTAACACCTCCTATAACTGGGTATATACTTACATCAATAAGAACAGTTTTATATGATGGGGGAGACACAATAGAGATAGCTGCTAATACAACAGGTCTTACAAAAGATCAACTACTTAATAATGAAACTTATGTAGCTACACTAGTACCATCTCTTTCACTAGAACAATTAAATACAGATATTATAGAACAATCCCCAACGGCTGATGGGAATGAACTTTTCTTAAAGTTTTCTCAAGAGTTTTATAATGGGTCACTTTCAACTACACTTGTTTGGGAGCACCCAACTAATAGTGTAACTATTGGGGGTACTATACCAGTTACTTCTGTACCTATGGAAAGTGCAGAAACGGTATTAATTAGAAAAAGATTTATAGTAGGGAATACTGTTTATAGAAAAGTATCATGTAATTTTGCACAGCTTGATGACATTTATACTTTGTTAGATGATCCATTTAACACTACTAAAAGCACATCTCCGCTATACACAATTGAAGAAAATTTTATCACTTTTCACACAAACCAAGAGTTTGTAGTAGAAAAAGCTGATGTACAATATATACGTTCCCCACAACGAATGACTAAAACGTTAGGCGTGGGCTGCGAACTGTCAGAACATACTCACCAAGAAATTGTAGAGATGGCAGTAAAAAGCATACTTGAGAGCGTACAAGACGCCAGGTATCAATCACAATCTGTAGAAGTTACAGAGAGTGAATAATTTTTATTAATAATTCTAATATTTAGAAAAAATGAATCAAGTTTTTGTTTCAAATCATATGAGCGGGATCTCAGATAACTCCCACCAAGATTGGACAACACTAGCACATACTACTGGAGCCACTGCTGGACACGATACGTGTATGGTAGGTATTTGGGATCCACGTAACCTTCGTTTCCTTGATGGTACAACTGCTGCATTGGGACTTATTTCTCCTCGTAATATTGCTGCTATTGGTCAAGCTGGTAAAGGTTGGGCTGATATTATGGACGATGAAACCGCTTCTCGTGTACTAGACGCTGATGGTATTGCTATTGATACTGCTGCTGACGAAGCTATTAACGTAGTGCTTTCTAGCCCAAATTGGTTAAATCAAGCATTTCAGATTGTTCAAGCTTTACCAAGTGGTAATCCAATTGCGTCTCCTATTATTAACACTTCTCAAGTTAAGAGACTACGTTACGACTTTAATGTTGAACCAGTACTTCACAAAATTAATTGTGTAGCAAGTAGTTTAGCATCTATTGCTGTTGGGGATACTTTACAGTTAGTTGTATCTTTAAGATTTCCA
>TARA_R110002124_G_scaffold67835_4_pt1 | contig 11593 bp, 7 predicted proteins | sample TARA_R110002124 | Tara Oceans TARA_R110002124 (sample SAMEA4397445) | marine metagenome | biome: Polar Biome; feature: [SRF] surface water layer (ENVO:00010504); material: water (ENVO:00002006), including particulate matter (ENVO:01000060) such as... | depth 5 m | reverse complement strand
AAAAAAATGGTGCCAGAAAAAATCACTTTCGCGAAAAAACCGACAGCCGCCCCGATCAGTAATCTGCGGGCACCAGCCTGTTCCGGTATCGACAGACAGAAAATCGTTCCGGCGAAGATGATCAGATTTCCCGCGAATGCCATCACCGGCAATACGTTCATGAATATTGTCTGCATCTCTGTACCAAACAGAAAATACAGTACCCCGACCGCCGCGAGAAAGACGAGCACACCGCCATAAATCACCAGTTTGAGCCCCCGCCTGGTCGACTTCAACGAATCCGGCGCATCCCGGAGCCACTCCTCACCTGAGATCGACTCTGATTCTGCTACTGCCGCTGATTCGTGATTCATGCTTCCCGGATCTCAAATTTCGTATGAATAATGCAGATAAATCGAACCATAGTGAAACAACCTGGCAATCAAACCACAAGGCTTAACCCGTTACCTGCCAGCAGGACTCCGTTTTATGGCAACTGTTTCTGCAACGATTCAAGCCGATTGAGAATGACCGTCTTTTGAGCAGGGCTAGCATCTTCTGACAGGGAGCTGGTCTTCAAAGCCTGAGAAATATCCGTTGTCTTGTCGATCCGTAACAGCAACCGGGGCACAGAAAACGTTCTTATTTCATCCATGTCCATCAGTTGCTCCTCTTCTTCCGTAAGCTCTCTGTGATTGCTCCTGAAAAGCTGGATCAGTATCGGTTGCTGATCGCTGATTTCAAGCAGTTTCACAAAATAAGAGCGATCACTGTGCTGATCTGTCTGGAGGGGCATCTGTTTCCAATGAAATATACCTGTTTCAAACTGTTTGCCGGGAACCGCCATTTGTTCCAGTGTCGGAACGGGAGGAGCGCTGGCAAATTGATTCAGTATTTCAGGTGCCGTCTGATCGGAAAAGAATGAGACGCTGCCATCGGCAAACAGCAGATGCCCCCCCTTCCACTTTGGGAAGCCAAAACTCCCCGGCCCAGTACACAGTTGCTTTCCCAGAGACCGCCAGTTGAAAGGATAGGCCCATGGCTGATAATTCCCCGCCACTTCCCCTGCCACCCAGGTATGTGCGGTCCCCTTCTCCATCTGGTCGAAAGTGACACTGCTGTTACGATAGAATAGATGCGGGTTTCCCAGGTAATGGGTGAGCCCAAAACCAGTATTCGTGTAATTCGAATTGGCATCCGGATTCAGATAGGCTGGTCGGACTGTTTCTGTCACATCAAGATTGGCGGGGCTGTCCCAGGCTGTGTGCATATTGATCCTGTTATAATCCGGGCTGGCGTCCATGTAGGGCAGATACATCGTCAACCAGCCCTGCATCGCTGTACCATCTTCACGGATGACTCCGCCGGAAGGCAGACATCGATGCGCATCTTCATAGTTGAGCACCGCCAGACCGATCTGCTTCAGGTTGTTCTTGGAGACCGACTTGCGGGCCGCTTCGCGTGTCTGGTGTACCGCCGGCAATAACAGGCCAATCACCAGGACAATCAACACCAAAACGACGCCAATCGTAATCCAGCGCTGCATGTTAATGTCTCCCGCCTCATATTGTTTTGATCAAGGTCGCTCAGATTCCCTGATGGCCAGGTTCTATTTGGGGCAACCGCCCCTGCAGGCTCTGCAATAGTTTCACATTCGCTTCCAGTTGCTGTGGTGTTGTCTCTTCTACAAGTACGGTAGATTTGAGTAAGGAGTCTACGTCTGTCTCCGGACTGATGTGTGCCAGAAACTGAAATGCGGCTCCCTTTCCTTTATATTCAGGTAAATCTCCTGGTCTATTGATAAACTTGAAGCAGACATTCATTGATAAAGGCCTCCCGGACGGGTCTCGTAGAACCTTGACGATATATTGATTGATCCCCTCGGGATTAGAATCCAGGTTCATGCTTTCCCAGTAATAATCACCGATCTTAAACTTGCGGTCAGGAACCTGGACCTGTTCGCTGGTTGCAACGGGAGGCAACTCTGCCATTCGCTTAAGTACCTCGGCGGAAGTCTGCTTTGAAAAGTAAGACACTTTACCATCAGTAAGTAACATATGTGCCCCATCCCAGGCAGGGTATCCGAAGCTGTTCAGTCCATCACAGAGTTTAGTTCCCAGTGCTCGCCAGTTAAAGGGGTAAGCCCATGGCTGAAAGTTACCAGCAACTTCGCCCGCCAACCAGTTATGAGCGACGCCCCCTTTCAGATCTCTGAGAGCGATCGAACTATTACGGTGCAGCAGATTCGGATTTCCCAGATAAAAAGTCACACCTTGACCATCGCTGGTCAGCCCCATATCAGTATCAGGAATCTGATACACGGGTTTCGACAGTTCGCAGACCGGAAAATTCTCCGGGCTGTTCCAGGGCAGAGAAGAATCAACCATATTGTAATAGGGACTGGCATCGAGATATGGCATGATCATCATCATCCAGCCATGCATGGCTAATCCATCCCCGCGGATAGTTCCTCCGGGGGGAAAACATTGGTGCGTATCATGATAATTGTGCAGCGCCAGGCCAGTCTGTTTCAGATTGTTCTTTGAAGTCGACCTGCGCGCCTCTTCGCGGGCTCGATGCACCGCCGGCAGCAGCAGGGCAATGGTCAGAGAAATGATGCCGAGAACAACGCAGAGTTCTACCCAAGTCAGACCCAATCGACGTTGCTGATTCATGCTTTCAACTCCTACCACTAAGAGTCTCGGATGCCATTACTGTGATTACACTTCAGGCAATTACCATCATAGCGTTAGCAAAATGGGTGAAACAACACTTTTATCTGGCAGAGTCTTTTTTCAATAACCGTTTCTGCAGTGCCTGCAGTGTTTTCACATTCGCTTCCAGCTGTTCGGGAGTTGCTGCTTCGACGAGGGGAGTTGCCTTGAGCGCGGCTGCAATGTCAGTGGTGGAATCGATCTCGAACAAGAGTCGCGGACCTTTCAGATAGAACTTAGACAGTTCCTGCTCTTCTTCTGTTAATAAAATCTGGCTGTATACATTGAGCTTGAGTAATCTGTCAGCAGAACCTCTGAACCCAGTTGCAAAATATTCATCCCGCACTTTAGGATCAGACTGCAGATCGATGCGATCCCAGTGATAATCGCCGGTCTGAAACACTTTTTTGGGAACCGCTGTCTCTGCTTTCGTCGCAACGGGGGGTGCCGCGTCGTAGCGCTGCAGCATTTGAGCTGAAGTCGCGTCCGTAAAGAATTTGATATGCCCGTCCGCAAACAGGATATGCCCGCCTCCCCATTCGGGGCGGCCATAGCTGGCTGGCCCCTGACACAGCTTTGTACCCAGCGGTCGCCAGTTGAAGGGGTAACACCAGGGTTGAAAATCACCGGTCGCTTCGCCGGCGAGCCAGGTAAATGAAGTGCCATTTGTCATTTCTTTAATAGTCACATCACTGTTACGATGCAGCAGGTTCGGATTTCCCATGATGTGAGTCAGAGCGTATCCAGAATCGGTATATTGCTGTTCGACGCCGGGTATTAAAAATACGAACAATTTCTGATCGAACACATACCGGTTTTCGGTACTCTGCCAGGACTCGTTAAAATCCAGCCAGCTGTAATACGGGCTGGCATCGAGAAACGGCATTATCATGGCGATCCAGCCCTGCATCGCGACGTCGTCCTCGCGGATGGTTCCACCAGGAGGCAAGCAATGATGAGTGTCGTGATAATTATGAAGTGCCAGGCCAATCTGCTTGAGATTATTCTTGGCAGAACTGCGGCGTGCTGCTTCACGAGCTTGAAAAACCGCCGGCATAATTAAGCCGAACGCGAGCAGCAACATGCCCAGAACCAGACTGATGGAAATCCAGCGTTGCCAGGACATGAGAATTTTTCCTGAAAGAGATATGTTACACTCAAGACAGATCTACTATTTGAGCAGACTCTCAGGCAAATTTCCAGTGGCCTTCCCATTTGTCAGTCCAGAGGAACTGAGCCGCCAGGTGACCGTTGCGGCGGAGTTGCAGCCAGTCGAGATGATCAATGCGGCAAACGATGACGGCAAAGTTCTCGTAGCCCAACTGCGCTTCTTCGTCATTGGGCAGACGGTCAAACAGATAATCGGGCAGATTCGGTTCGGGGGTTTCACTTCTGGTCCCCGGCTCTGCCACCGTGATATAGCCGCGTCGATGTTCGGGGCTGCTCTTTTCCCAATGGGCGGCCGAGACGTCATCACCCGTATGCACGGTCGCTTCGCCGCGCAGGCGAATCTGCACGCGCGTAAGGGAATCGTAGGCCATCCATTCCATCCAGGGAGTCTGTTCGAGTTCGCTGATTTTATCGGATCGTCGATCGGTATAGCAGATCAGTTCCCGCCGTTCCGGCTGAATGTCCCGTAACACGACCGTACGCACACGGGGGCGACCTTCAGAAGCGGTGGCCAGCGTTCCCAGTCGCCAGGCATGTGTCTCTGTTTCTATCGCAGCCTGCAGATGCCGCCAGGTCTGAGAGAGGATTGTGTTGACGTTGGCAGGGTTAAACTCAAATTCTCTTGTCATCACGGTCCAGTCTTCAAAACAGTAAGAGTCGCTCTCTTCATTCTTAACCATGCAGGCGATGGGTCAAGCGAAAGTTTGAAAACTTCACGGACGATCGTGAGATAATATCTCATCTTTCGGATGATACAGGATAGCAATCGGCAAGACGACCGCTGCCAGGAACAGAAAGACATTACTCATCGGCCAGTTGAGGTAATTTAACACCATGGTAAAGTTGTCAAAAAACAGCGCGGAGAGCACGATGCCGATCCAGTTGATCAAATTCATCGCACCAATCATCCGCCCCTTCAGCGATTTGGGGGGGCGTGTCTGCAGTTCCACCTGCAGCGGTACGACAAACAGACCGGCAAAGAAGCCCAGCAGCGTGAGTATGCCCCGTGCGAGCCACTCGGTTGTAGTGAGGGGAATAAATGATGCCCAGAGGGAGACATCAGGTTTCGGCAGGGTTGCGCCTGCTTCGGGAGTTGCCCACCAGCCAATGCCCGCCATCGCTGTCAGGCAGGTTACCAGTCCCCAGGCACCGATCGTCACCAGCTTGAAGTTCACCCGCTTTCTCGACGCGCGGCCCGCCACAATACAGCCGAGTGAAATACCCACACCCATACAGGCCGCCATCAGACTGGTGCGACTTTCGCTGATCTGCAGTTGGCCGATGCCAAAAATGTTCACCAGCGGCTGGACGATGCCTCCGACGAACCAGAAGACCGAAGAAATCAGCAGCACCGATAACAGCCGGCGATCATTTCGCAGCAGCCCGCGGGTTTCGGTATCGATGCCCAGAGCCGAGCTGCTGAAAGGCAAGCCGGGATGGGCCACCGGGGTTCGACGAACCCAGAACGAGGCGATGGTGCCGATGACCGCGATGCCGATACAGAAATAACTGGTCTTCCAGAGTTGATCGGGATAGGCCTGTTTGACGAAACCCGCCGACGCCATTCCAAAAATAATGGCGATGAAGGTCGTCATCTGAATGATGCCGTTGGCCTGAGGCAGATCATCATCGCGGAGCATTTCAGGGAGAATACCATATTTCGCGGGGCCAAAGATCGCGCTCTGTGTGCTGAGTAAACCCAGTACAATCAGCAGCGGCAATAATTCTCCCGTGAAAAAAGCGGCCATTGCCAGCAGCGCAATGATGATTTCGGCAACCTTGCAGGCAATAACAATCGTTCGCTTGGTATGCCGGTCCGCATACCAGCCCCCCAGCCCGGAGAAGAACACGAACGGTAGCGCAAACACGGCGAGCGCGGTCCCCTGTCGATCATCTGTCTGCAGTTGCAGTGCCTGCTGCGCACAAAACAGCAATACCAGTTGCTTATACAGATTGTCGTTGAAGGCACCCCAGAACTGAGTGACTGTCATGCCCCAGAATGAAGAATCCTGATACAGGGGAGGTAGCTCTTCTGTCTTCAATTCCGTTTCAGACACCACTTACAATCCTTGCAGAGGGGCAATAAAGCTGGAGAAGCTCCCGGGGAAGTCGCTCGCTGATTTGCAAAACATAACACAGGTAAAAACGAGCTAAACCATAGTGGTTGACGGGAATCCTGACAATGTTGATTGATTCAAACTGCCGAATATGAACCGAATTTCATCAGAGCGTCATATCTTATTTTTGTACCAGCGGCTATTCGACCGGATCAGCTGCTTCCGGCAGGGGAGCCGCGGATATCTGTGCGTTCCGAATCCGGACCACCGTCAATTCATCAGAACGGCGTTTGCGGGCGAGCTGAATCACCAGCGACTGACTGCTGGTCTCTCCATAAATCCAGAGTTCGTTGATTTTCCCCCCCGAGATGCTGCGGCCGATCTGGGTGGGCGCCCCCAGTACTTTTTTCACCTGATCCCGGTTCATGCCTGCCACCACGGTCCCGTTTCGAATTGCCTTGCGGATCGGGTCATCCCGAAATTCTTTGACTTCTTCCGGGTTGAGCCACTGATCTTTCTGCAACATGAATCCCAGTCTTGCCAGCAGAAGGGATGCTTCCGCTGATTTAGGATTCAGCTCCCAGGCGCGCAACAGAACTTTTGCGGCGGCCTGTTTATCGTCGGTCAGTTCTATCAGATCACGGGCCAGCCGCACACGACCGTCTGCATCGTTGGGGTCCAGTTTTTTACGGCGGGACTCAATCCAGTTCACCAGCGTCTGCTTCGCTTTGTCTTTTTTTCCCCGCCTCTGAAACTCCTGTGACAGATCGAGTACATACTGACGCGGCAACTCGGCGACACGGTTGAAATCAAAATCAAGCTGCATGTTCTGATATTGCTGAACCAGCTCGGTCCGTTCGGGAATTTCTTTGGCAATGGCAGCTGCTATTTCAAAACCGTTGCTCCCCCCCTTCGCCAGATTTTTCAGAATCCTGTCGAGCACAATCTCTGCATAAAACCAGCGCATTAACCGGTTTTGTTTTGCCTCGTCTGACTGCTGAAAGATTTCGAGCTGATTTTTCAGGTACTGCTCTCGTTCCTGGGGATTGTCTTTGTCTTGCGGCGTTTTCGCGGTCGGGAAGAATTTCAAAATCTGACTGAGCAGCGGTTTCTCATCTGCTTTGGGCTGTTTCTGCAGCTCTTTCCATTCGAGTACCAGCGCCTCGTGCTGCAGTTCCCGAGAGAGTTGTGGATTCAGCTTGTATTCATGAACACGATCGGCCAGTTTGAACAGGGCTTCCGGCTGTTTGACGATCAGCTGATTGTACTCTGCTTTCACTCCCTTGCGATAAGCGTCCTGTGCCTTTTTTTTCAATTCGTCATCGTTATAAAATTCTGCCCGGTTGCTGGCCCAGTCTCCAAGGGAATACCATTCGCGCGGATCGGTCAGATCAATTTTGGATTCTTCCGTGACGAAATACTCCATGTCGTCCGGCATTTTTTTCAGGCCAGTAATCTTGAACAGGATGCGACCATTCTCTCGCGCCAACTGCCCGGTGATTTCCACATTTTGCACGGAGTTATCCAGCTTCGGAGTCTTGCCGGCATAATAAAAAGGGATCGGGCAGTTGCGAAATCGCAGGGACAGCGAATTGAAAGTGGAGATCCTGCCTTCCAGCGTCTGAGGGACTCCAATCAGCTTATCCCATTTTTCGCGCTGGCTGACAAAATTCTGAATGCTGCGGTCGGCGGCACGGGAAACAGTCTGAAGGCCGAGCACCGCCAGCAGCAGAATCAGGCATCGCAGGTATGTTTCTGATTTTTTCATTCTGTCAGTCCCAGAAATCGAGATTGTTGATTTAATAGCTTTTCGATCTGTTCGCGATTCTGAAACTCGTCGAACTCAATGCCGAGCAGTTTGTAAAGTTTCAGATGCGACCAGAGAAAAGCGGTTTCGCCTTTCAGCTCGATAATTCCGGTATCAGGGCGACTGGCATCCTGTTGAAAATCGACAATTTGAGCCGCAAAAATGACGGGTTGCCCCTGATGAGATTTCAAATACTCTTCAAACGCCGGTTCAGTCAAATCCAGATACAACGTGTATTCATCCAGCAGCACAGGCAGATTCAGGCGATACCGGGATTGTTCAGTTTCCTCCTGAGACTCGACAGGCAGGAGTGTTGCTTCAAAGATGATCCAGGTATCTGCATAACGCACCTCGAACAGCGTTTTCCAGCTGTCGACTCCCGACTGTTTGATTTGAACGACTGCTTCTTCCGCGATTTCGAACAGCGGCGAAACCGCTTGGGTGTTCATCGCCAGCAGTTCGCGAGATGTCTGGCGGATTTCGTTGGCCGCGGGATCGGTACGCCCCAGAACAGTCAGCGCCTGGAAAGCTTCCTGATAGGCGTCGTTGGCAGCGATCAGATCTTCCTGTTCCAGCATTTGATTCCCGGTCTGGGTGGCCGCTTTGAGTGCGTCGCTGGCCTGTTCCATTTTGCGACTGTTCAGGATTCCGTACCCGGTCAGCCCCACAATCAGAATGATTCCCGCCAGGATACCCCGGAATGGTGTAATCAGACGGGTCCGGGGTGCCGGCAGTTCAAACGGGGAGACTTCTGCTCTGGTCTCGGTCGCCGAATTCGCTTCCGCAGGTTTCCGGGCCTCCTGCTTCGCTTTACGTTTCTCTCGTAAGCGGGTCACAAATGCCGAATTCAATATGAAATCGGAAAGCTGCTGCTGTTTCGGTAACTGCTTCTTCTTTTTGCGCGCTTTGGGGGCAGGATATGTATTCCGCGGGAGGATGAAATAGGCTTCATTGCATTGCTGACAAGCATGTCGATAGGGGCCTTTCCGCCGGTAGCCCGACAGGCTGACGCCACAGACGCAAACGATTTCGTAGGGCTCGGGAATGTCCTCCTCGCGGCGTTTATTTTTCGAAGGGATTTTCAGCCAGTCAGCCATAAAAACGATACCGCTTTTGCACGAGGTAAGGTATTGCCCGAAGCGAATTTACCCTGAATTTGAGATTGGAAAATGACTCCCCCTATTATAGGCATCCCGACTGCAGATGTCACAGGTCTCTCCACTGGAGAGGCAAGGGATGAGAAATATTGTCTGAAATTCATCGTATTTTCAGAAATAACAGCAGACATTTGACCGCTACAACCGGTATTTCCGTGTCCAGTCATCCGACAGTTTTATTTAAGAGAATTCCCTCCTTTTGTGCAGGACCCAAAGTTTGACCGACCCGGTTTTCCAAGGTATATGCCAGTAGAAATACTATGTTTCTTTTTTGAATCATCGACGTTGATTTCACGCGATACTGGTCAGTACGGATCCGTTCCGCCTCTATTCAAAAATCAAATGACGCGATTTTCTGGAGTATCAGGATGTTAACAACATCATCCCCGCATGCGCAGATCACTCAGAATACTGGGAAGCCCTCTCTCCAGATTTCTCTGCAGCCATTAACTCATCAACTGCCTCCGCTGAAACTGACGTCCGGTGAATACACTGTTGGCTCGGCTGCGACCTGTGCGGTTCAGATTCAGGTTCCGGGCGTTGCCGCAGAACATTGCCGGATTATTGTGGGTGAATGTGATGTCATTCTGAAAGCCATCGATCCCCGTATCTGGTCTAACGATCGACCAGTCCGCCAGCTCAGACTGACTGCAGGAACCAGATTTTTTATCGGCCCGATTGAATACCAGGTGGAGTCCGTTGAACCGTTCTCTGCTTCAGAAACCATTCCAGAGTCCCAACCCGCAACCGGTTCCACCAGCAGCCAGCAGATTGAAATCCCCGCCGAACTGATGGAAATCGCAAACTTTCAAAGTGCGCTGCAGGAACGACAGAAACTGATCAAACAGATTGAAACAGAACAACAGGAGCTGCAGAAGGAAATGCAGTTTCAGGAAGCCGAACTGGCACAATGGCAGCAGCAACTGATGGCAGAGAGACAGCAGGCGGCCCAGAACCCTCCACAGCCTCAATTTGATGCTTCCTCCCGGTCCTTTGACGAATCCATTCTGGAACTGGATCAGAAACTGCAGCAACTGGACCTGCTCAAAGGAGAGATCACACAGGAACAGGCAGAACTGCTTTCGCATCAGGATCAGGTTTATCAACAACAGCAGCAACTGACCCACCTGGAAAACGCGCTGTTATCAAAACAGGAAGCACTGTCTGACGAATCAAGACTGCTGGCCCATGGGTGGCTGGATCTGGAAGCACAGCAAGACGCAACGCGGACAGAACTGGAAACGGAACAGGCACATCTGGAAGCAGCAATTCAACAACAGGAACAGCAGCTCCATTCTACAGAACAGGTAGAGCAGGTCTGCCTGGCACAGGAACAGCAGTTGCAGGAAGAACAGAGCCGCCTGTCCGAGCGCGAAGCCAATCTGGAAACAGAACAGCAACGACTGCAGACGTTGAAACAGGAACTGGACAGCCAGCAACAGTCACTCGATGCGGAACAACAGACACTGGCCGCTCAACGCGAACAGCAGACAGAACTGGAACGACAGCAGCAACAACTCCAGCAGAATCTGGAGCAGCTGGCAGTCAATCGCCAGCAGTTAGAAGAACAGCAGACCGAACTTCAGAATCAACTGAATACGCTGTCTGAAGAGAAGGCGAAAACACAGGAACTCCAGACAGAATTAGAGCAGAAGAGCGAGGCTCTGACAGAACTGGAAGCCGAAATTTCGAAACGTCAAAACAGCATTTCGGAACAACAGGAACAGCTGGAGCAGTTACAGGCCGAACTGACTTCCCGAACCACCGCGCTCGAATCAGAACAGCAGAAATTACAGGCTGAACGCGAAACTCTGAGCCAGCAGGTTACCGAGTTTGAAGAACAGAAGATTCTTTTCGAGAATGCACAATCCGAGTGGGATAATGCACGACAGACTCTGGAACAGGATCAGGATGAACTGAAAGCAGCTCGACGGAAGCTGGATCAACAACAGGCTGATCTGGAACAGTTACAGACAGAACTTGAACTTCAGAAGCAGGATCTGGAAAAACGGGAACAGCTGCTTGCTGAACAGGAAACACAGCTGGAAACAAAACAGTCAGACTTGAGCAGCGCTGCAGAAGCTGTGGCATCGCAGGAATCACTCGAAGAAGTGAACCGGGAACGTGAACAGCTCGCATGTGACCGTGCGCAATTGACGACCGAACAGGATAAATTGAAACTCTCTCAGTCCGAGTTACAGGATCAGCAGCAGAAACTGCAGGAAGAGCTGCGTACTTTTGCAGAGCGGGAAAGCCAGTTCGCTTCACAGCAGGAAGAACTGAAATCCTTACAGGACACGCTTGCAGAACAGAAACAGAAATGGGAACAGGAACAGGCGGCGTTCCAGGAATCACTGGCTGAGTTCGAACAGGCGCGTGAGCAGCTGGAAACAGAACAGGTTGATTTCTCGAAATTGAAAACGGATCTCGAAGAGGAACGTTTCACCTGCGAACGGCAGCAGGAAGAAGTAACAGCCCGCGAGCAGGAAATCAAAACACGCGAAGCAGAACTGACAGCCAGGGAACAGCAAGTCAACGAACTCCAGGCAGAACTGCAGTCGCAGGCAACTCCCAGTGAACTGTCGGAGGAAGAGAAAGACTCCACTGCTGCCAGGCAGGTAGAACTTCAACAGCAACAGGAAGAACTGGAACTGCTGCGAACCGAACTGGAAGAGTTAAAGTCAGAACTGAAACAACGGGAAGAACAGA
>TARA_R110002124_G_scaffold77152_5_pt1 | contig 11613 bp, 12 predicted proteins | sample TARA_R110002124 | Tara Oceans TARA_R110002124 (sample SAMEA4397445) | marine metagenome | biome: Polar Biome; feature: [SRF] surface water layer (ENVO:00010504); material: water (ENVO:00002006), including particulate matter (ENVO:01000060) such as... | depth 5 m | reverse complement strand
ACAATTCCGGAAATATTTTAAACTCGAATGCATTAGTCCGAGGACCTTTTCCGGCTTTGTTGGATGAAAATGGTCCCTGGGAGAGTAGATACAGAACAGCAAAAAAAGTTGCAGGTGATGAAGTTGGTTGGACTTGGAAGGAACTTCCGTTTGTATTCTACGAACCAGGTGTCACTCGCGCCGGCACAGTATCTACTTATTTGTTTTATTTAGGTGATTTATTGGAGGTGGTATCGGATTGTCTTTATAAAAAGGATTCGGATGATCATAGGTCAAATGTAAATAATATAAATTTAACATTTATGATTGCAGATATTCAAATACCAAACGCCAACGACCCAACAACGCCTTTAATAGTAAATCCATGTTGTATCCCGATTTCTTTACAATTCTTCGCTAAATGGTATAACGACACTATTGTAAGAAAAGATTTAGCATATTATCCAATTGGAACATTTATAAGAGATCTTGTGGAAAGATTGATCACTAATTTATTATACGAGGTTTGTTTTTCTAGTATGTTGCCTGATGAAATTCCACCTGTTTTAAGAACAACGTATCTATCAGATTGTGATTATAGGAAATTCTCTCCCGCTGAGCACTGGGAATATCCGAATAGCGGAGGATTTTACTATATGGTGGATAACTCCGAGGAGAGGCCTCTGCTCAGTAAAGATATAAAATATGATACATCCAGCGGGGTACAAAATTATTGTATTATCTACCAACAAACACCTCCATATTTTAGAGAAATGAAAATGCAACAAGCCGGCAAGAAACCATTACAAGACGATCCTACTGTGCCTACGATCAGATACGGTAATCAAGATAGAAATAGTTCTTATGTTTCTAATGTTAGTTTTGCTAAATCAGACTCTCCAATGTTAAGAGAAGCAAGGTATTTTAATAATCAAAACGGCAATTTATCATTATTATCTAATTTATATGATTTAAATTTTGATATAGATAAGCGGAAGGCTACGACATCTCTTTATCCCGGACAGATAATAGATTTTAGATTAGAAGATTGGGGAACGCGTGTCCAGACCAGTAAGTTTGATGTAGGAGAAGAAGAACTGGTGGTCACCGAGGCCGGCGATAGTGACCCACACACTCCTGGAACAGCAGCAAATACTTTGGGCTTCGGAGGTTATTATATAATCAAAAGGGTAGAATACAATCTGGGTCCAACACCAGCGGTATATACTATAAAAATTCAAACTAAATTTTTGGGAACAGACGCAGATCAAGAATTAAAAAGAAGAGACCCCGATGCAGAAACTATTGATATAATAAATGAAGACGAACAATGTGCACCATCTTATGAAAAAATGGTTAGACACTATGAAGACATTGGCGGTGGTGTTGAAGGCGATGGCACAACGACCGCCAAGCGAGACCCCGATGAAGAAACCTTTCCACATACGGAGGCCGGCAACACATACCACAAAGTCACAATGCCTCCCGTACGGGACACAAGTCGAAAGACAATAAGGTTTCCGGAAGGCGAAAGTGAATCTACAACAACGCCTGTTACCAGAGGCACGTCCGGCAGGCCCACCAAACCAATATAACAGGAAATTATGATATGGCAAGAGAGTTTGATTCTACAAACAGCACACGATCTACAATAGAAAGAGTGTTTTATAGAGAAAAATATGACGAAGAGGCATTTAAATCCGAGAATAATGATGGTCTTGGTTCCATAGCTATAAAAGATTTAAATTTTGTTGAAAGAATAAACTATGGTTTTATTGATAATAGTAATTATTCCGTAATTCCCAATGAAAATATGCTTGTCCCCTTAAAATATGTTTTAGACCCATCTAAAGCAGAAAGAGTGTTCGATTTTGTTGCAGATGCATATTCAAATATGAGATTGAATTTTACAGTTGCTTGCCAAAAAGGATTGATATTACAAGAGGGCGCCGCTTTCGGAGAATTTAAAGCAACTAAAACATACAAAAGTCCTATGATTAGATATGGAGAATATATAGACAAAATCTTTACAGGTTATACAAAGTATATTAATAGAATAGTTGACATATCTAATATAACATCGTATAAAGAATATGTCAATTATTTTATAAAATATATTTACAGTGAAGGTTTCAATAATCCAATTACGATGACAAGGTTTCAAAAATCAATTCTATCATCAATTACCGACACAGGCCTAGCCATAGAATATTTTAAAATGCCAGTGGATGCTGACCAAAGAAAGATTGATGAAATAATTGACCACCCATCTTTCCCTTATTTTGAAAATTTGTGTTATAATATGGGCTTTTCAATACTGAAAAACAGACCAAACATATTATTATTTGATATTTCTTCACCAGCAGCCAAACCTTATCTCTCTAGATTAGGCTTATTTAATTTAGATATTATATTTGAAAAAAGATTTAACAAAACACACATGCATGACATGAATATATTATTAAATTATATTAATATAAACTATAATAATTTTGTTCTTACAAATCCTAGAACCAAAGTAGTAACAGTTAGATGTAGAAAAACAGTTTCTCATATGATTTATAGACAACAGGTTGCTATTGATACCATACCATATAATGACAATCAGTTGTTATCAATATATTCTAATATTAGAAATGTTGAAGAAGGTCAACCGTTTACTAAAGAAAAAGTAAATGAGATAACAAGAAAAGCAATTTTCTTTCACAAAAGATTTGACAAAGAAAGAGCAATGGGTTATATTAGTAGTGAGTACAAAGATCAGGTTTGGAATAAAACCAGTGGTTATGATGATCACATTAACAAATTAAGAGGAAGAACAACAGACACTTCCGGTCGGAGAACTCGCGGAGAAGGCTCTTCCACATCTGGTGGAGGGTCGTCGTCAGGATACTAGGAGGACAAATGATATTTCAAATAATGGACGATAAAAAAGATTGCATAGGAGTATACACAAATGGAAAATTTATATACGATAGAATACCAACAAACGTGGATAGCACTTGGGGCTATTCTGATCATCTTCAAAATAGGAATATTCAGTATGGTGTATTGTGGGCTCAAGGCTCTTCGATATCAGATATCTGCCCTGAACACTTATCTGCAAGATGGAGATTATCAGAAAGAAAGATTAAATCTCATTTTAAATCAATCAATACATCGAGAATAAACTTCAACGATGTTTGTTTTTTTGATATTGTACCGAAAAAACAGTTAATGCATTATTTTCAGATTAAAAATGAAATTTGTGACTGGGTCTTTTCTAATATTAAAAAGCCCACGCATTATGGGTTGTTGCATGATAGTTATATAACAATACAAAACATCGCTAAACAAAAATTAACCATTAATAAACATAAACTTTTTAGATATGCTAAAACTGATGCGAAAGCTAGGAATTTATGGAAATGGATAAAAGATAGGGAGGATGTATATATTAAATACAATCTCTTCGGTAGCGTTACAGGACGTCTAACAACCGCTGAGGGATCATTCCCCATAATGAATCTTAAAACGGAATTAAAGGACATTGTTGAGCCTAAGTGGGACTGTTTCCTTGAGCTTGATTTTAACGCTGCCGAGATAAGAACAATGATTTCCCTAATGGGACAAGAACAACCACCGGAGGACATACATGAGTGGAACATCAAAAACATTTTTAAAGAAGAGATTACCAGAGACAAAGCAAAACAAAAATTCTTTGCATGGCTTTATAACTCGGAAAACAAAACTATTGATTCTAAATTCTATAGCAAAGACGCTCTCGTCGAAAAATTTTACAAAGAAGGTAAAATACAAACTCCGTTTGGTAGAAGGACAATATGCGATAGATTTCATGCACTCAACTACTTATTACAATCAACTTCCTCCGACAATTGCTTGGATCGAGTTAACAAAATTGAAAAATTCTTAAGAGACAGGAGAAGTTATGTCGCCTTTACTATACACGATTGCTGTATTATCGATCTACATCGGGATGATCGTCATCTTATTCCGCAGCTAAAACAAATCTTTGAGGACACAAAACTTGGCCAATTCAAATCTTCTTGTCATGTCGGAAAAAACTTTGGAGACATGGAGGAGTTTGAATGGGATTGAAACAAGGCGACCTTGTCATTACTTTACCAGAGGTACACAAAGTTAAATCAATAAGGAATAGTAGACTAGGTATGAACCTTGTTGGGGTGATAGTTGAAACAGACCCGAGGTTTGATCACTTAAATGTATACGGAGTCCTTATAGATGGTGTGGTATATTATCTTTTTGAAGATGAAATAAAAAAATTGGAGGAAGAATGTTAATAATAGGTCTCGGAGAAGCAGGTTGCAACATAGCTGAATTATTTAAATCGCATAATCAATATGATGTTGAACTTTTAGATGAGGACAAAGGTATTAAAAAATGTTCCACTGTAGAAGAATATGACGGTATCAGTTATAAACCACGCAAGAAAGCTATCAAATCTGCCTCTGCAGGCATTCTATTTGTTTGCGGCAGTGGTAAGATAGCTGGAGCCACACTAAGGATTCTAAAGGGTCTCAAGCACGTTAATATGCAAGTAGTTTACATAAACCCTGACCTAGATTATTCTTCACATGAAGAACAATTGAGGCACAAGGTGCACTTTAGTGTTTTACAGGAGTTTGCTCGCTCTGGTATGATTAAAGAATTGATTTTGTTGGACAATAAGACTCTTATAGAATTATATGGCCATGGTACAATATATGATTATTATCAAAAAGTTAATCATTGTGTTTACAGTATGATACACACCCTTAATTATTGTAACAATGTAAAACCTGAATTTAGTTCATCGCATAAACCGAAAGATTTCAGTAGAATATGTACGATTGGTTATAGTCTGTTAGAAAAAAATGAAGAAAAGTTATTCTTTCCGCTTGACAACATTACCGAAACAAGTTATATTATAAGTATAAATAAAGAACAACTAGCAAATGATATTGGAATCTTGCCCATGGTTAAAGCTTTGGCAAAAGAAAATAAAGAAGCAGGTCGGCAAACATCATTTGCAATTTGGTCGACAGAAGAAGCTGAGAGTTATTACTACACCAAGCACTACACACATTTTATTCAAGAAATTAAAAAAGAAGAAGAATAAACTTGACAACATAACCTTAACGGGTTATATTATATACATAATAGAAAGCAAGGAGAAAAAATGCTTAGTTTAATGTTACTCACACTCATTGGGTGTGGAGAAAAAGAAGATGACACTGCGGAAGCAGTTGTCGAAAGCCCTTCCGAGGGTTAAAAAAAAGTTTTGAAAAAAACTTGACAACATAACCTTAACGGGTTATATTATAATATGCTTAAAATTAAAAACTTGGAGGTTATATGAGCATCACACAAAAATTTACTGTATACACTGGAACATTCCTTAATAAGACTGGTCAAAAACGAAATATGAGCTTTGTAAAAGTCTCAGACTTTCCATCATCTGTGACAAGTCGGTTTAAAAGTACGCGTAATTTACAGGAAGGACTTGAAACAGTCTGGGATGTAGATCTACAACAATATCGTACCTTTAATTATAATACGCAAGTGGGATCCCTAATCTCAACAGATCGTATGATCACAATTAAAAGTTAACACTTTGTCCTCTGGGTTTTGTTCGTTTCCCTACTAAAAAACGTTCATTTTTTACTTGACACGGTTTAAAATACGTGTTATATTATAACTGTGAGTTAATTTATACAACTCAAAATAAACCGGGAGTAAGGTTAAGACCCTGCTCACCTTAAAATAGCAACAATAGGAGAACTAAATTATGGCTATTAATATCGAAGCGATGCGTGCCAAACTTACTGCATCTAAAACTGGCAATAAAGGTCAATCTAATAGTACGAAATGGAGACCCGCTCAAGGGGATCAAACCATTCGTATCCTTCCTACAGAAGATGGAGATCCCTTCAAGGAGTTTCATTTCCATTATAATGTAGGCAAAAACCCCGGCCTTCTATGTCCAAAGAAAAACCACGGAGAGGAATGTCCGATCTGTGAGTTCGCGTCCAAATTGTGGCGTGAAGGTGTTGAGACCGATGATGCTACACTCAAACAAGAAGCGAAAAAACTTTTTGTTCGTAAGCGTTATTATTCACCAATCCTTGTTCGTGGAAAAGAATCCGAGGGAGTGAAAGTATGGTCTTATGGAAAGATGGCTTATGAAAATCTTTTAGGATATGTTTTAGATCCAGATTATGGAGATATTACAGATGCTGAAAGTGGTACCGACATTGTATTAAATTATGATATACCCGGAACCCCTGGCTCTTTCCCTAAAACCACTCTTAAGCCTCGTCGTAGACCCAGTGTACTTTGTGATGAAGCAGTTACAAATTGTGATGAATTGCTTGAGTCTGTACCAGACATCGGAGGTCTTTTTGAAAGAAAAACCGCCGAAGACCTACAGGCTTTACTTGACGATTTCTTGTCTACCGACACGTCCTCCGAAAGTAGATCTAGTGAAACCACCAAGTACAAACAAAGTGGTACTGGCGTCGACGAGGCTTTTAATAAATTTATGAATGATGATTAGATTGTAGTCCTCCTGTGTTGAAGGGTCAGTCGCCTACCCACTAAACAGTAAAAGGCGACACTTTTAATATGGAGATAAAAAATGACAAAATTAAATGTTACAGAAGGAGATCTAGTCTCAGTTCATTATGTGGGGACTCTTGAAGATGGCTCCATCTTTGATAGTTCTCGAGAAAGAGAGCAGCCGATAATTTTTAAAGCAGGCAGTGAAGAATTAATACCTGAATTTAGTAAATCAGTTATTGGAATGTCCCTAGGGCAAGTTAAATTTATTACAGTGGATGCAGCCGGGGCCTTCGGGGATGTGAATGATGATCTTTTTCGTCAGGTACCAGTTGAACAATTTGGAGATAATCCAATCCCAGATGTGGGAGAACAAGTAACTTTTCAAAACAATGATAATCAGATAATCGGCCTTGTACATTTGGTTGAAGATGATAAAGTTATAGTTGATTTTAATCATCCAATGGCCGGAAAGAAGCTGAACTTTGAAATTGAAGTAGTAAACTTTTCAGTCGTAAAACCAGATATTGATTTTTCTACTATGACACTTAAAGAACTAAAAGCTCACGCTAAGGAAGCTGGAGTTAAGGGATATTCTAAGATGAAAAAGGCTGATATAATCATCCTTATTCAAAACAAAGGAGACCAAGTTGGGTAAAGTAATCAAAATGACAACAAAGCCGGGAAAAATAGATATTAGTGCAATGAAAAGATTCGTCAACAAAAAAGTTGGTATGGACGTTGCACATGATCTTCGGGAGGGTTCACCAACCGAAGTAAAACAGTGGATTCCAACAGGCTCACGCTGGCTTGACTCTATTACAGTTAGAGGAAAGTATGGTGGAATCCCCGTTGGTAAAATTACAGAGATTGCCGGGCTGTCGTCAGCCGGAAAATCTTTTATGGCTGTGCAAATAGCCGCCAACGCACAAAAGATGAATCAATTCGTTGTCTATTTTGACGCGGAGAGTGCCATCGATCCAAAATTCCTCACAGATGCTGGAGTGGACACATCTAAAAACTTTTTGTATGTTCAAGCAGTGTCAGTTGAGAAAACTTTGGAGACCATTGAAGACATGATGGGTGAGTGGCCTGATAATCAATTCCTATTTATTTGGGATAGTATTGCAGCCACCTCATCGGAGAAAGAGATCGAATCAGATTTCAATCCCCAATCAACAATGGCGGTTAAGCCTCGCATTTTTGCTAAGGCTTTTCCAAAACTCACAATACCTCTGGCTAATCAACAGTGTACACTGATCTTGATTAACCAGTTGAAAACCAACATCACTAGTAATGTTGCTGAAGCAATGACGACACCGTTTATTGCACCTGGTGGCAAAGCCATTGGGTACTTTAGTTCTATGCGTATTTGGCTAACAAAGCGCAAGGCGAAAGCAGCATACGTTACTGATGACTCGGGATTGAGAGTAGGTTCTGAGGTGAAGGTCAAGATTGAGAAATCTAGATTCGGAACCGAAGGCCGTACTTGTGGCTTCAAGATACTCTGGGGAGACAGAGTTGGAATTCAAGATGAAGAGTCTTGGCTTGAAGCCCTCCGCCTATCTGGATCCCCCCGGTTTAGGGTAGGCGGAGGATGGTACTACCTTACCGACTCAAAAGGTAAGGAACACAAGTTCCGATCGGCCGGATGGATTAATAAACTAAAAGACCAAAAATTTAAATCAATAGTTTTTGAAATTATGGACGAAGAGATTATTAAGAAGTTCGACTCTGAAGGTAAAAATTTCTCCCTTCCTGGTGAAAAGGAATAGTACCCTTTTTTACCCCAAAACGATTAACCCCCATGCTCTTTAGTGTGGGGGTTTTTTTATTTAAAAACTTGACAAACATCATACGGTAGGTTACATTATATATATAATAGGAGGACACTATGAAGAAGATTAAATTCTGGCAGAAGAACACTGGCAAAAAAAGAATTCACCAAGGTTGGCTTGTTGAGGACAAAGAAACAAAGTTCGTTGTAAAGGTGGGGGATCATCTAATAGAATACCACTACCCTCATTTCTCATACGCTTACGAAATTGTGGAGGAAGAATGAGTAAAGTAATGTTTATCGATGGATTGAATATGTTTATCCGCAGTTACATCGTAAACCCTCAAATGGATAAACACGGAAACCCTTTTGGAGGATGTATAGGGTTTATAAAATCACTCCAGAAGGTATGTCGTAAATTTCAACCGGATGAAGTCATCGTGGTGTGGGATGGGCACGAAGGATCTCAACGCAAGAGAGCCCTCAACAAAGAATACAAAGAGGGTAGAGGCCCTATAAGGTTTAATCGGAGACTAATCCAACTAGAACCTAAAGAACAAGCGAAGAACAAAGCCTATCAGTTAATCAGGCTTATGGAGTATCTAAATGAACTACCAGTTATACAAATCACAATCGACTTTGTTGAAGCCGATGATGTTATCGCTTATGGAGCACGGCACCCTTATTACGGAGGGTGGGATAAGATCATTGTTTCATCCGATAAAGACTTTTTTCAACTCTGTGATGGGCGAACATCTATCTATCGACCCATCCAAGATAAAGTTGTTACAGAACAAAGTATTCTTAACGAGTTTAAAATTCATCCCAATAATTTTGCCCTTGCTCGTGCAATTGCTGGAGACCCGAGTGATAACTTACCAGGTGTGCCTGGCGTTGGGCTTAAAACAATTGCAAAAAGGTTTACTTTCATGGCTAACAAAGAGGAATCTGATTGTGATAAAATTGTTACAAATTGTGCAATGCAAGCAAAAAAGCTTAAATTGCATCAAAACATATTACAATCTGCTGATTTGATCAAAAACAATTACAAAATTATGCAACTTTACAGTCCAAACATCAGACCGATTAACAGAATATTTATTGACAATACAATGTTAAACTTTGAGCCTGAGTTTTCAAGATTAAACTTTACAAAGATGCTGTTTCAAGACGGCGTTGGCAGCATCAGATTTGATGAATTGGAATTAACCATGAAAAATATCAAAAGATAATGTTATTTTTTGAATAATCAAATAATCATGATATATTTATTAACACACCTGGAGGACAAATGACTATTAATAAAGACCACGATACATTCTCACGATTTGGAAAAAAATTCCAAGAAAATATGTGCCAACTCATGCTCGAGGACAGGCCGTTCTATGACCAAATATCAGAAGTGATAGACATAAACTTTTTTGAAAAAAAATATCTGCAAATATTTATAGAAACGTTGATGAAATATAGAGAGAAATACTCTACTCATCCAAATCACGAGGTAATGATGACATTATTGAGAACAGAGCTCAATCATCACGATAAAGCAACAGCAAAGTTAGTACGGGAATTTTTTGCAAGAATTCATTCTTCGGATGGAATTGAAGAAGCCGCCTTTGTTAAAGACAGGTCATTGGATTTCTGTCGTAAGCAAGTGTTAAAGGGGGCAATGATGAAATCTGTAAAATTACTTAAGTCATCTTCCTTTGATGAGATTGAAAAGGTAATTCAAGATGCTTTGAAGCTAGGAACCGATAATAATTTCGGTCATGAGTATCACAAAGATGCTCTCGCAAGGTTTGAGATAATTAATCGTTCGCCGGTCTCAACTGGCTGGGATAGAATGGACGAAATTATAAAAGGAGGGTTAGGTAAAAGTGAATTGGGTGTTGTTATTGCTCCTACTGGGGCTGGTAAGTCAATGGTTTTGGTCCACTTGGCAGCGGAAGCTTTGAAACAAGGTAAGACAGTTGTGTACTATACCTTGGAACTTAAAGACACTGTCGTCGGCAGCCGCTTTGATTCTTGTTTAAGTGGGATTCCATTAAATGAATTAACAGATCGTAAGGAAGAAGTTCTTTCTCACATTGAAGGAGTGGATGGTACTTTAATTATTAAAGAATACCCAACTAAGTCTGCCTCAGTTCAGAATATCAAGAATCATATAGAAAAACTTAAGAAGAGAGGAATAAATCCCGACATTATTATGTGTGATTATGCCGACCTTCTTCGCCCCGTCCGGCATTCTAACGAGAAGCGGCATGAACTTGAAGAGACCTACGAAGGCTTAAGAGCACTAGCACAGATTTATGAGATCCCTGTGTGGACTGCTTCACAAACAAACCGTAGTGGTTTGAATGCCGAGGTTATTACCATGGAAGCAATTTCTGAGGCTTTTAACAAATGCTTTGTAGCAGATTTTATCTTTTCCTTGTCGCGAACAGTACAAGATAAACAGGCAAACAAAGGTAGAATATTTATTGCAAAAAACAGGAACGGACCAGACGGATTAGTGTTTGAAACTTTTGTGGACTGGTCTGACGTTACAATTAAAATTTTAAACAGAGATGAAAATGTTGATCAGATGCAATCTACAGCAGATGCACTGTCCATTTTAAGAAAAAAATACAATGAAATATCATCAAAATAGGAGAAAGATTACATGGACATAGAAAAAAAAATATTATCTGATATTACTGTGCATATGAAATATGCCAGATATTTAAAAGATAAGAGCCGAAGAGAAAATTGGGAGGAACTGGTTGATAGAAATATGAAAATGCATATTAAAAAATTCCCATCACTAGAATCGGAAATTAAAAATGCATATAAATATGTTTTTCAAAAGAAGGTTCTCCCTTCAATGAGAAGCATGCAATTTGGAGGCAAACCAATTGAGGTTTCTCCGAATCGTATTTTTAACTGTGCGTATTGTCCAATTGATAATTATCATACTTTTTCAGAAATCATGTTCTTGCTTTTGGGTGGGACTGGTGTTGGCTTTTCTGTACAGAAACACCATGTTGAAAAGCTACCTGAGATTAGAAAACCATCTACACGAAGTCGAAGATTTTTAATAGGAGATTCTATAGAGGGTTGGGCAGATGCAGTCAAAGCATTGGTTGCTTCTTATTTCAAAGGCACCTCGAGACTTCGTTTTGATTTCTCGGACATCCGACCAAAAGGAGCAAGGCTGGTTACCTCTGGGGGGAAAGCACCTGGCCCACAACCACTTAAAGAATGTTTAGTAAAAATAGAAGGAATGTTAGATGCGAAAGAAACTGGTGACCAACTCACTT
>TARA_R110002124_G_scaffold92039_1_pt1 | contig 11629 bp, 9 predicted proteins | sample TARA_R110002124 | Tara Oceans TARA_R110002124 (sample SAMEA4397445) | marine metagenome | biome: Polar Biome; feature: [SRF] surface water layer (ENVO:00010504); material: water (ENVO:00002006), including particulate matter (ENVO:01000060) such as... | depth 5 m | reverse complement strand
TCGTCGAATTCGACCAGATCACCGGCCATGTCGAAATTCATCACGTCGCCGCCGTAATTGCCGTAGAGCCGCAAAACGCCGGCTCCCTGATCGGCGGCACGAATGGCGTCGGCCATCTGTTCAGCGGAAGGCGATGCAAAGACATCGCCAATGGCACAGGCATCGAGAAGGCCCTCGCCGACATAACCGGTGAACACCGGCAGATGGCCGGAGCCGCCTCCGGTGACAATACCGACCTTGCCGTCCCGGGCTTTGCTGGCCCGCGCCACAACTTTTCCCGTCTCGCCGTAAAGCTGATAATATTGCGGATGGGCGGCGACAAAGCCAGCCAGCATCTCATCGACATAGTCATTTGGATTGTTGAGAATCTTTTTCATGGTTTCCTTTCAGATCAGCCGGATCGGCCAGATCAGCCAGTTTTAGCCGGGCCAGGGCGGAACATTCTGAACGCGGCCCAATTGGTTGTGTTGATCACCATAACGAAGATCAGTAATGCGCCCCAGATCAGTTCACGGGCGAAATTCGATACCTGCAACATGTTGAGGCCGCTGGACAGGAACTGCATCGACAGCACGGCCAGCACCACGCCCACCACGCGGCCATAACCGCCATAGGGATTGACGCCGCCCAGCACCGCAATCAAAACCGCCAACAGCAGATAGCTGGAGCCGTAATCGGCTTTCGCGGAATTGGCGCGGCTCATGATGACCAGTCCGGCGACCGCCGAAAACATGCCGGACATGATGTAAACCCTGAGCAGCATGCGGTTGATGTCGATCGCTGCAAACAGCGCGGCCAGCGGGTTGGCACCATACATCGTGACTTTCAGGCCGAAGCTTGTGCGGGTCAGCACAATGTGCAGCCCGATCGCCATCACCGCAAAGACGATCAGCGGCACCGGGATGCTGAACAGGCGTTCATTGCCGAGCCATGCCACCACATCGGGAAATCCCATAACCGCACTGCCGCCGGTCATGGCGACAGCAAAACCGGTGAACACCAGGCCGGAACCGACCGTGGCAAGGATCGGCGGCAAACCGAAATAGGCCACCAGCGCGCCATTGATGTAACCGCAAATGGCACCGATCGCCAGCGACACGATGATCGCGATTCCGAACCAGAGCAACGCAAAGCTGACGCTCATTTCGGGGCCGGAGAAGCGGGTCAGAATTGTGGCGGCGATGACTGCCGTGAAGTTGGCGATGCCGACGACGGACAGATCGATGCCGCCGGTCATCATGGTGATTGTCATGGCCAGCGCAAGGATTGCAAATTCGGGAAACTGAAAGGCCATCGAGGTCAGGTTCTGAGGCGACAGAAACCGCTCCGGCGACAGAAACGACATCAGCGCGAAGACCGCAATCGCAATCACCGCAAGGCGGAATTCCGGTGTGTGCATCAGATTTGCGTTGTTGGGGTTTGTGTTCATGGGTTTCCCTCAGGCGGCTTTGGCTGCGGCGCGTTTCGCCTCGTAAGCGGGCAGGCCGGTTCCGATCAGGATCAGCAGGCCGATAGTGACCGACTGCCAGGTTGATGGAATACCGATGACGATCAGGCTGTTCTGCACCAGCACAATCAGTGCGACACCCAGCAATGTGCCGGTCAAAGTGCCATAGCCGCCGACCAGACGCGCGCCGCCGAGCACCACGGCTGCGATCACCGACAATTCCAGGCCGACCAGCGAAAACGGATCAGCCATGCGCCCCATGGCACCGAAAATAATGCCTGCAAGACCGGCAAGTGCACCAACATAGACATAGATGAAGAATTGCGTCGCCCGGACATTGATGCCAATGCGGCGGGCGCTTTCGACCGAGCCGCCAATGGCGAAAATCGACCGGCCCAGCATGGTTTTCTGCAGGATGAACCAGGTCAGCACGACAACGAATACCAGGGCCGCCAAAGCCCAGGGCAGGGCATAAAAATTGCCGCCTTCGGTGGTGCCGCGGGCAATCATCAGGCGGGAAAAGTTCCGCATTTCCGGGGGCAGGGCGGAAATCCGCTCAGAGCCGACAAAGGTCAGCAGAAAGCCGCGAAACACTGAAAGCGTTCCAAGCGTGACAATCAGCGTTGGCAGGCCGAAGCCGGCGATGAAGATGCCGTTGACGGCACCCAGCAATGCGCCGATTCCCATGGAGATGGCAAAAATCAGATACCATGGCATCTCCGGCCACAGGCCAAGGGTGAGGACGGTTGTCGAGTACATGGCGAACACTGCGACAGCGGTGAAGCTGACATCGATACCGCCTGACACCAGAACCAGCATGGCCGCCACGGCGAGGATGCCAAGCACGATGGAGGCGCGTAACAGATCGCTCAGGGTCGTAACCGAGAAAAACAGCGGATCGGACAAGGTTGCAATAATGCAGAAACCGATGATGACAATCGCAACCAGCGTTTCATTGCGGATGAAAAATCCTTTTGGCAGCCAGTTGGTCATGATGCCAGCCTGTGGGCGAGTTCAGTTTCGCTGACCGACATGCCTTCGATTTCGTCGACGATGCGGCCCGCCTTCATCACCAGAATGCGATGGCAGGTGGCGAGCAATTCCGGCAGATCGTCGGAAATTACAATGATGCCGATACCGGAGCGGGCCAGATCGCGGATAATGCCATGAATTTCCGCCTTGGAGCCGACATCAACGCCAACGCTTGGACCATTGAGGATCAAAACACCGGGTCTGCGCGACAGCCAGCGGGCCAGTGCGACACGTTGCTGATTTCCGCCTGACAGGGATTTGACAGGCGCTTCGATATCCGGCGTCTTGACCTTCAGCCGCTTGAGCCAGTCTGCGGCTTCCGCCACCAGCGAGGTCAGATTCAAAAAGCCGTGCTTTTCATGGGCCTCGAGGCGGCCGACCGCAACGTTGCGCACGATAGACTGGGTCAGAAACAAGCCTTCGGTCAGGCGGTCTTCCGGAACATAGCCAATTCCGCCGGCAGCTGCCGCAATCGGATCACCCAGCGGGATGGAATTTCCGTTGAGTATAATTTCACCCTGATCGGGATCGGCCAGACCGAACAGGGCTTTGGCAAGGGATGTGCGGCCGCTGCCGAGCAGGCCGGTGATGCCCAGCACTTCGCCTGCCTTCAGATCGAAATTGACATCGCTGAAGACATCTTCCTTGCCAAGTCCGGACACTTTCATCAGAGTCGGCGCGCCGGGGTCAATCGCGGAGGGCGGCACTTCAGCAACGTCGCGGCCCGTCATATGCCGGGTCAGGGAGGCGGTATCAAACTCGTCTGCCGGGCCTTCGGCGACTTTTTTGCCATTGCGCAGGACAAATACTCTTTCGCTGACTTCCAGCACTTCGGCCAGCTTGTGGCTGACGAAGACAACGGCGACGCCATCGTTCTTCAGGCGGCGGATGATCTCCAGAAGAGAGCGCACCTCACGTTCGGTCAGTGCCGTTGTCGGCTCATCCATGATGATCAGGCGGGCGTTGGAGGCGAGAGCACGGCAGATGCCGACCAGCTGTTTATGGGCTACGGGCAGATTTTCCACCCTTGCATCGAGCGGAATATCAACGCCGACACGCTGCAGCACTTCTTTCGCCAGTTCACGCGATTTGGCGCGCTGGAAAAACCGGCGATGGCTGCTGAGCTGGGTAGAAAATGCGATATTTTCGGCGACCGACAGATTGGGGAACAGCGAGAAATCCTGGAAAATCACCATCACGCCCGCTGCAGACGAGATGCGCGGGTTCAAATTCACTCTGCGCTGGCCGTTGATATAAATTTCACCGGAGGTCGGCTGTTCGACACCAGCGAGTATTTTAATGAGGGTGGACTTCCCCGAGCCGTTTTCACCGGCAAGGCAAACAGCCTCGCCCGGACTGACTGTGAAATCCACATCATCCAGAGCTGTGACGCCCGCATAGCGTTTTGTGACGCCGTGCATCTTGATGAAGGCGTCAGGCGTTGCTTCGGTCATAAGCAATCTTCAGGTCATGAGAAAGGATTGGGCGGCGGATAGGGCCGCCGCCCGCATTGTATGGATCAGAACGGATAGTCTGCCATATTTTCCTTGTTCACATTCACCCAGGCCTGTCCATAAATGACCTTGCCGTCCAGAGTGATGTTCTCATAACCCGGCAGGCCGAGATCCATGCCGTCGGTTATGGCTTCGCCATCGATGACCATCGCGGCGAGTTTGTTCATGGCATAACCGGCAATCGAGGGATCCCAGAAGCCGATGCCGTCAACAGCGCCGGTGTCGAGATATTGTCCGGCAATCGAGGGCAGTGATGTGCCGAAGACGCAGGTTGCATCTTCCATGCCGCGTTCTTCAACGGCAAGTCCGATGCCGGCAACGTCTGTGGATGCGGAGCCCTGCATACCCTTGATGTTGGGGAATGCGCGCAGAACTTCCTGTGCCTTCTCGTAAGCTTTCTGGGAATCGTCGAAGGTTTCATTCTTGTCGCCGACCATTGTCATGTCGGGGTATTTTTCTTTCTGGTAGGCGATGGCGCCGTCAACCCACTGATTGTGGGTCTGCGATGTCAGCGAACCGACAAAAACAGCATATTCGCCTTTGCCTTCCATACAGGTGGCCAATTGTTCCATCAAATTGGCGCCGAAATCTTCATTGACGAAAGCTTCGATGTCGTAATTGATGTTCTGCTGACTTGCCGCTTCATGGGTGATGACGGTGATGCCCGCTTCCATTGCGCGTTTGAGAACCGGCTCCAATGCTTCCGGTGACATGGGTACAACAGCAAGGGCATCTACGCCCTGGGCAATCATGTCTTCAATCAGCGCAGCCTGCTGCTGCGGGTCGGCCTGTGCAGGCCCAACCTGAAAGGCATTGTCGGAGGTGTCCGCAGCGTATTCCTTGACGCCTTCTTCCATCCGGTTGAACCACTGAATTCCGGCAATCTTGACCACGGTCGCGATTGACTTGCCTTCAGCCATCACCGCAGTTGAACCAGCGGCGAGCGCTGTACCGGCAAGCAATGCTCCGGCGAGTAGAGTTGTACGTTTTTTCATCTATTCCTCCATGATGCCCTTGGGGGCGTTTACTCCGGACGTCCTATTCTGGACGTTTCCGGCCGAATTCATCTTTGGCAGCCAGTCGCTATACCAGCAACAAACCGGACGCAACGCAAGCCTGCGAACGCCGGTTTCTGTCGAAGCTGTAGCGGTGCATAGTGACGCTTCGCAACACTTGTGCATTGACTGCACGTATGTGACTATATAACGATAAAGGTGTTGGTCAAGGCGTTTTGAAAAAATTACAATACGCTGGCGGAAGTCTGGCGAAAGGACCCGAAGCGAGTCAAAACCAAGTCGGGGAGGAGTTGATCTGAATGCTGGCTGTCACGCGCCAAGATGACGAGATCGCGCATGCGGCGTGGCTGTATTATGTAGGCAAATTAAGTCAACAGGAAGTCAGCGACCGCCTGGGTATTTCGCGTTTCAAGGTGCTGCGTCTGCTGGCCGATGCGCGCGACCGGGGCATGGTTCGCATATCGCTTGAGCACCGCACCTCGCGGACACTGGCGCTGGCGGACAAGCTGGCGGAACAGTTCAATCTCAAGGAAGTGCGGGTTGCACCGGTCCCCGTGGCCCCCGACGATTATGAGTATGCCCGGCTTGCGGTCGGCATTCTCGCTGCGTCCTATCTGACGCGTGTCGCCGGCAGTGATCAGCCTTTTACAATCGGCATCGGCTGGGGGCGCACCCTGTCGGCAATGGCGGATAATCTTGCCGGTCTGAAAAACCAGAATCTGACTTTTGTGTCGCTGATGGGGTCGGTGACCCATGCGATCCACACAGCACCGGTTGATGTGTGTGTGCGGCTGGCTGCGCAAACCGGTGGCAGAGCGATGCTGATGCCAGCGCCGTTTGTCGCCGATAATGCCGCCGCATGTGAGTTGATCATGAGCCAGCGGCTGGTGCGCGAGACGATGAAAGTGGCACGCAGTTCGACCCATGCCATCATGAGTGTCGGCGAATGCCGCGATGGTGCAATTCTGTTTGAAAGCGGGCTGTTCAGTCCCGAGCAGCTTGATGAGCTGCGCGACAATGATGTGGTCGGTGATTGTTGCGGCGTGTTCTTCAAGGCGGATGGTTCAATCGCCGATATGCCACTGAACAAATGCACGCCCTGTGTGAAGCCCGATGAAATGAGTGCCATGGATGTGGTGATAACGGCCGGTGGCGCTACCAAGGCGACAGCTACTGTGGCAGTGTTGCGGGCCGGTTTTGTCGACCGGTTGTTTTTGGATGAAACACTTGCAGAAGCGATTTTGCAGAACAGTTGAAAAAAGAGGATCCGATGGAAGGCTTTGGCGTTCATACCAGTATGTGGACAATGACCTGGGACAGAGCAGGTTGCGAACGGGCGGTTGCGAAAGCGGCGTCCTACAAAATGGATTTTCTCGAGATAGCGCTGCTTGATCCGCCTTCGGTTGATGCGGAACACAGCCGCAAAACCCTTGAGGCTCACAACATGCGCTCGGTGTGTTCTCTGGGGTTGCCGGAAGCGGTCTGGGCATCGCGCAATCCCGATGGCGCCGTGGATTTTCTCAAACAGGCACTTGATAAGGCGGCTGCAATGGGAAGCGAGGCGCTGTCAGGCGTCACCTATGGCGGCATTGGCGAGCGCAGCGGTATGCCGGCAACCGACGCGGAACTGGATAATGTTGCCAAGGCGCTTGAGGCCACGGCAAAACATGCGAAATCGCTTGGTCTGCTGTTCGGTATCGAACCGGTCAACCGCTATGAATCACATCTGCTCAATACCGGCTGGCAGGCTGTCGCGATGATCGAACGGGTCGGCGCGGACAACATGTTCGTGCATCTCGACACCTACCACATGAACATCGAGGAAAAGGGAATCGCGCAAGGCATTCTCGATGCCCGCGATCACCTGCGCTACATCCATCTGTCTGAATCCGACCGCGGCACACCTGGTGCCGGAACGGTGGGATGGGATGAAATTTTCGCCACATTGCGGGCGGTCGATTTCAAGGGCGGACTGGCGATGGAAAGCTTCATCAATATGCCACCGGAACTGGCCTTCGGGCTTTCGGTGTGGCGGCCGGTGGCCAGCGGCGAAGCGGAAGTCATGGAAAACGGGCTGCCATTCTTGCGCAACAAAGCCAGACAATACGGATTGATATGACAGTGCTTGAGACACAGCAGGGCAGCAATTCGGAATTGGCTGCCCATTACGCCATGATGCAACGGGTGCGCCTGTTTGAAGAGTGCGTCGGAGAATTGTTTGTGCGCGGCCAGTCGGCCGGCTCGATGCTGCATTTGTCGATCGGCGAGGAAAGCGCCGCGGTTGGCGTCTGCTCGCAGATGCGTGATGGCGACAGCTTTACGACTCACCATCGCGGCCATGGCATTTTTCTTGCCCGTGGTGCCGATCCGGCGCGGATGATGGCGGAAATTGCCGGCAAGCAAGCGGGCTATTGTGCTGGCAAGGGCGGATCGATGCACATCGCCGATATGAGCCTTGGCCATCTGGGTGCCAATGCGATTGTCGGCGGCGGTATTCCCGCTGTGGTCGGGGCAGGTCTGGCGGCACGGCACAGGAAATCCGAAGCCGTCAGCGTTGCATTCTTCGGTGACGGTGCGACCGGACAGGGCATCCTTTACGAGAGCATGAATATGGCAGCGCTATGGGGTCTGCCGGTGCTGTTTGTCTGCATCAACAACCAGTATGGCATGGGCACGCGGATTGATCAGGCAACGGCTAACACTGAGTTGCATGAGCGGGCGAGCGCCTTTGGCCTTGCCGCTGAAACCGTCGACGGGCTGGACGTGCTGAATGTTGTTGCAGCCGCCAAAAGACTTGTCTCCGGCGCACGGCGCGGCAGACCGGGCTTCCTGGCGATTGATTGCTACCGGTTTTACGGACACGCCCGCAAGGACAAATCGCCCTATCGCGCTGAGGATGAAGAAGCCGAAGGCCGGCAGAAAGACCCGGTGCTGCAGGCCCGCGAAAACCTTCTCAGTTCCGGAGAAATGGACAGCGCCGCACTGGACGCGCTGGATGCCAAAATCGCCGAAGAAATGGATGCAACGATCGATTTTGCCATCGCTCAGAAAGAGCCGCCTTTGACCTCGATGTTCCGCGATGTCTACGACCCTTCGCAGCCCGAACCGGAGCCGGTCCGCACCCGGCTTGAACGCATATTGGCACGGGATTGAGGGGCGATCATGGTTGAGACAACTTACAGAGACGCATTGCGCCAGGCATTGCTGGACGAAATGACCAGCAACCCGGATGTCATCATCATGGGCGAGGAGGTTGGCCGCTATGGCGGCGCCTATGGTGTGACCAAGGATCTGATCAGCCAGTTCGGCAGCGAACGGGTGATCGACACGCCGATTTCCGAAGCCGCCATTGTGGGGGCGGCGGTGGGCGCGGCGATGGCCGGCCTGCGGCCCGTGGCCGAATTGATGTATGTCGATTTCATCGGCATGACGATGGATCAGCTGGCCAATCAGGCGGCCAAGATCCGCTATATGTTCGGCGGTCAGATCGGTGTGCCGATGGTGCTGCGCACACAGGGTGGCACAGGCCGTTCCGCTGGGGCGCAGCACAGCCAGAGCCTTGAATCCTACGTCATGCATACGCCCGGTCTGCGGCTTGCGATGCCGGCAACTGTCTCCGACGCCTATCATCTGTTGCGCCAGGCGATGCGCCAGCCCGACCCGGTTGTGTTTATCGAGCACAAGGGGCTTTACACAATGAAGGGCGAGCTGGATGTGGAGGCAGAAGCGGACCCGTGGGGCCAGGCGAAAATCATGCGCGAAGGCGATGATCTGGTGATCGTCAGCTATTCGCGGCAGTTGCATTACGCGCTGGCGGCGGCGGAAACGCTGGCCAAATCCGGCGTGCAGGCCTGCGTGATTGATCTGCGCACGCTGAACCCGCTTGATTTTGAGACCATCCGCCCGCAGGTCGAGCGCGCCGGCAGGGCCATGGTGGTGGCGGAAAGCGTCATGACCTGCGGCGTCGCGGCAGAGCTGGCGAGCCGGATTTCGGAAGAATGTTTCGATTTCCTGGAAGATCCGGTGATCCGGGTTGCCGGCGAGGATATTCCGATATCCGTGTCGCCGCTGCTGGAAAAAAACTCCGTTCCCACGCCGCAGCTGATCGTTGATGCGGCAAAGATGATGCTGGCATGACCATGATTACCTTGGCCATGCCGCGTCTTGGCGAAACCATGGAGCAGGGCACAATCGCCAGCTGGCTGGTGGAGGCGGGGCAGAGTTTCAAGCGCGGCGATCCGCTGCTTGAACTGGAAACCGACAAGACGCTTGTTGAATATCCCGCCCTTGGCGCGGGCAAGCTGGTGAAGATTCTGGCAACGCCGGGCGACGTGGTGGATGTCGGCGATCCGATTGCGGAAATCGAGAGCGATGATCCCGCGATGAACACGGAGGCGACACCGCCGGTACCGGAGCCGGAAACGGCTGGCGAAGCACCAAGCGCGCGTTCCCAACCCAAAACTGCAACCAAATCTACCGGCGGCAGCATCAGAGCAACGCCGCTGGCCCGCAGAAAAGCGAAGCAGGCAGGTTTTGCCCTGGCTGATATTTCCGGCACCGGCCGGCGCGGGCGGATTGAGGCAAGTGACGTCGATGCGGCGTGTGGTGGCGATACTATTGCATCCGCCGCTCCCGCTGGGCCGGACGCGCCTGCAGATGCCGAAGGCGGGTTTGTGCTGGTCCATGGTATTGCTGGCGATCAAACGGGCTGGGCCGCTCTGGCAGGCGCGCTGCGCCGTGCCGGACATATGGTGGATGCGGTCGATCTGCCTGGACATGGCGGCAATGAGGACGTTGCCAACCATCCGGAAGATCTTGTCGCCTGGCTGTCGGCGCATTTGAACAGGGTCGCAAAACCCGTGCATCTGGTCGGGCATTCGCTGGGCGCTTTTGTGGCGGCGCGCGCCGCCGCTGAAGTGCCGCAGGCTGTTGCCCGGCTGACACTGATTGCACCCGCAGGCTGCGGCCTGGAGATCAATGGCGCGTTTGTGTCCGGCATGGCCCAGGCGCAGTCTGTTGGGGAGTTGTCGCATTTGCTGCGGCTGCTGGGGCCGAAGGCTGCAACCCTGTCAGCGGAGGGTTTGTCGGCCATGGCAGCGCAACTGGCAAAAGGCCGGTTGAAAGCTCTGGCCGCCGCCATGGCGCGCGGCAATACGCAATGCATCGACACGATATCCGCGATTGCCGCCCTGCCGGAAAGCCTGCCGGTATCGGCACTGTTCGGTATCGCGGATGCGATCATTCCCCGCGACCAGATCTTCAACATGCCGCCGCGCGTTGCGGTCCATGTGCTGCGCGCCGGCCACATGCCGCAATGGGATGCGCCATCTCAGGTCGAACGCCTGTTGACGCAAGGCATGGATTGACCAGTATGATGGCTCGGGAGGAGCAAACTCATGGCCTATATTCTCACCGCTGACGGCGGCACGGAAAGCCTTCGCGCCCGGCTTTATGACCTTGAAGGCACCTGCGTCGCATCCCATGCGGAAGCCTATGAAACCGTGTTTCTCACCGGTGCGCGGGCGGAACAGCGGCCACAGGACTGGTGGGACTGTCTCGTCAAAGCCACCCGCGCCTGTCTGGCTGCCGCCAATGTCAGCGGCGATCAGGTTGAGGCCATGGCCTACGCCACAACCTGCTGCACGGTTGTGGCGCTGGACCACAAGGGCGATGCGCTGCGCCCCGCCTTGATGTGGATGGATGTGAGGGCCGATGCGGAAGCGGCAGAGGTTCTGGCCACAGGTGATGAACGTCTGGTTCTCAATGGCAATGGCACCGGGCCGGTTTCGGCGGAATGGATGATCCCGAAAGCGCTGTGGCTGAAGCGCAATGAGCCCGACATCTTCGATCAGGCCACGACGATCTGCGAATATCAGGATTATCTGACGCTGAAACTCACTGGCGAACGCTGCGCCTCACTGAACAATGTCGGCCTGCGTTGGCATTATGACAATCGCGGCAGCGGCTGGGCCAGCACCATGGTCGATGCGCTTGGCATGCCCGAACTGGTGCAAAAATGGCCCTCGCGCGTGGCAGCGCCCGGCGAAGTGGTCGGCACGCTGACACCAAAGGCCGCCGAGGCGCTGGGCCTGACCACCGCCACCAAAGTGGTGCAGGGCGGTGCGGATGCGCTGATCGGCATGATCGGCCTTGGCGTGGCGCGGCCCGGGCAATTGTGTCTGATCACTGGCTCGTCGCATTTGCAGTTCGGCGTTACCGAAGCGCCGTTTCATGCCAAGGGCGTGTGGGGTGCCTATGCCGATATCGTCTATCCCGAGCGCTTTATTGTCGAAGGCGGCCAGACCTCGACCGGGTCGATCATCAACTGGCTGAAGCGGTTTCTCGGTGGCTCGCTGGATTTCGATGTGATGAATGAAAAGGCGTCAGCGCTGCCGCCTGGCTCTGAAGGGTTGATCGTGCAGGACCATTTTCAGGGCAACCGCACGCCCTATACCGATGCCCAGTCGCGTGGCGCGATTACCGGACTGACGCTGGCCCATGAACCGCACCATGTATTTCGCGCCGTCATGGAGGGCATCTCCTTCGGCACCCGTGCGATCCTTGATGCATTCCGCGATGGCGGCTATGAAGGCACCGAAATCACCGTTGGCGGCGGCGCC
>TARA_R110002124_G_scaffold236648_1_pt1 | contig 11658 bp, 4 predicted proteins | sample TARA_R110002124 | Tara Oceans TARA_R110002124 (sample SAMEA4397445) | marine metagenome | biome: Polar Biome; feature: [SRF] surface water layer (ENVO:00010504); material: water (ENVO:00002006), including particulate matter (ENVO:01000060) such as... | depth 5 m | reverse complement strand
TATCAATGTAGCGTATGACAGGCTTGAGCTTGAAGAAAGTATATTGCAAGCGGAAAAGGATCGAGAGATAGTTGCTCAATACGATCCATCTACAAAGTTAGATATACTTGAAGAACAGTACAAAAAAGAAAGAGAATTACTGGCTGGTAATGTTCAAGGGTTAATAAATATAGATAAACACTATGCCGATGAAAAGATTAAAATCAGTGGTACGTTCTGGGAAAAATATGCTGTTAATGCACAGGAAAGTTTAGGTACGTTTGATGAGATAAGTGCAGCTTCTTTAGATAGATTTACAGCAGGGTTTGGTAATGCCATAGCCAATGCTGCATTTGAGTCAGACAATCTTGGTGATGCAATGGCTAGTATATTTAAAGATGTCGGCAAAAACATGGTTGCGTATTTCTCTGAAATGGCGGCTCAACAAGCGGCAACTTGGGCTTTCGAGAAGTTCATATCAACAGAGAAAAAAGCGGATAAAGCAGCAGAGGTAGGCACTACTTTAGCAGCAGAAACAACTAAATCAGGAATTGTTGTAGCAGCAGCAGTAGCTGAAAGGGCGGCACTTTATCCAATAAGATTAGCTGGCGCAACAAGTATAGCTGTAGGCGCACAAGCGATGGCATTACAAGCGTCTTTGGCTGCATTTGCATCAACTGCAGCAATACCTGTTGTTGGCCCTGCATTAGCCCCAGCAGCAGCAGCCTCAGCTTTTTCAGTTGCAGAACCTATTGCGGCAAGTATCGGAAGTGTTGCTTTCGCTGGTGCATTCGATAAGGGTGGCAGAATACCATCAGGAAGCGCTGGTATTGTTGCGGAATACGGTAATGAGCTGGTTGGTGGTACAATGGTTTACAATGGCTCTCAAGGCTCTCTAGGTGTAACTGGAAGAGAGGCTACAGCCAAACAACAGGGTGGCAACACAAATAACAGTATTTCTGTAAACTCGTATGGCGATGCTTCACCTAAAGCTATTGCAAGAGCTTTAGAAAGAATGTTGAGAAAACCTAACAAGTCTGTTGACAATTCAGTGTATGATTCAATGAACCGTGGCAGAAAAAATAAAGGAAAACGCTTTGTCTCTTAATATATCAAACTTCCCTTGGGCTGATTGCACCATAGAAGAAAATCGGGTCATGTATATATCTGACTCGTTATCTTTAAAGCGGTCAAAAAGAAACACTGGTATTCATCGTTATGAGTTTGAACTTGTAACTATTGATATTGACCTAAAAGAGGGGAGGAGCGTTAAGGCCAAATTATCAGCAGCAGTTGATGACACCTTAATGTTCATACATCCTAGATTAAGTTACAGTGCTGGCACTGAACCTGCTGCAGGTATATTCGCCTCAGGCAACCAAGCTGCAGGCGTTAAGACTATTCAAATGTGGAATTCAACATCACAATGGCAGTTATTTGCTGGAGATTATATTCAGTTCTCTAATGACACTAAAGTTTATGAAGTTTCTGAAGATACATTGTTGCAAAATGGCGTACAAAATGTAAAGTTGACAAGTCAATTGAGAAATCCAATTATTGGTAACTCAAGAGTTACAGTTAACGGTGTTACGTGGCATTTAACGTCAAACGGTGTGATTGAGGCTAGTATGCAATCAGACAACAATCAAGATATTCAAATAACTTTGGTGGCAGTCGAAAAATTATGATAAACGCTCCTCAGATAGTTCTAGATTCATTAGCTTCAGATAGTGTCAGTTATGCAAATTTAATCACCATAAACCTTGGTGATGCTTACGGTAGTGGTGCTGACACTATACTGTATTACACAGATTACGGTCATAGCATATCTTTTGCTGGTAATACTTTTACGCCAAACAATAGCCTTTCAGAATTATCGGGGATAAGCAGAAAGGCATCTACTGGATCTGATGCTGTTGATATTGTATTTGGGATAACTGATGAGGACATAGTAAGCGCAATTAGTTCTGAAAGGTACATAAACAAACCAACAGTAATTGAACGCGTAGTTATGAGTGACGGTGTTGTTGTTGGCGATTTTGCTATCCCAGTACGAACAGCATGGGGTTTGAGTCACAGTATATCTGGCGATCAAGATGAAAGGCAAATAACACTAACCATTGATTCATCCCTAGGCGATCTGGATGGTGATAACGGATGGTATGCCATCAATGCTTCGCATGAGCAAAGATACAGTGGCGATAAAATAATGAGGCATAGCCAAACGGTTATGACTGAAGACCAGCAAAATAAATACACGACAAACTTTAACGGTGTAATAAATAGCCAAGTAAAGCCTCCAGCCCTATCAAAGATATACGGTTATAAAAATGCAGAGTTAATACCTGTCTGCATGTTAAACCACAGAAAAACACATACGACCTATAGGCATTACTTCACTACATTTGTTTATGTAATTGCTATCGGTGATTGTGAGAGTGTTGATATATCCAATCTAAGAAAGGGCGATGAAAAATTTAAGCCAACATTAGTGACTGGTACTAACTCAAACGTAGGCGGTTGGTCTATGAAAGTTAGAACGCCTGCTCAAAACAACACATCAGTAATTGACGATCCATATCTAAACTTCTTTAAGCAGAGGATGGACACTCAAGAGTTAGCCCGATTAAATGGAATGAAAGGTAGGGGTCTTACATTACTATTTCTTGTCAACAGGAACAGGGATGATTACCTTACATCAGCACCAAAGTTAACAGTCCCAGTGAAGGGTGCAAAGGTTCTCGATCCAAGAACAGGTCAAACATCATTCACTAGAAACCCTGCTTTACAGTATTCGGATTTCTTGCGATCAACAGAATATGGCGCAGGTAAAAGAGGGATAGAAATATCTGATAACAACATATCGGAAATGGCTAACCACTTTGATCAGATACCAGACTCTATAGGTAATGATGGGATTAATTCGGTACTTATAGATGTACAGATAGACACAAGCAATCCTATTGTTGACAATATGAATGTCTGGATGGAAGGGGTACGACTTTACACTAGTGACTATTACGGGCTATTTAATTTACGTGTCGAGACAAAGAAATCGGTCGACTGGGTGCTGGATGAAAACGATCTACTAGAAGTCCCTGATTTTGAGTCAGGCAGCTTTACAGATAGATTCAACCAACTTACATATACAATTAAACAATTAGTCCCTGACGTATCAGAAGATGCCGTTACTGGTGATTTAGTTGAGGTTGATGTAGAGGCCACATTCCCTGCAGATGGCACACAAATACACACTGATTGGCTTGCAGAGGATGGAGGTATAGTTAGCTTCGAGTCAGAGCAACTTGATTATGTTACCGAGCTTGAGCAAGCGTACTATTGGGCTATGGTCGATGCGAGAATATCCCGTCAACCAAGAACATTAAAGATAAAAGTTGGTGAAGAATACTGGTTATCTGAAGTTGGTGATGTAATAAGCTTCTCATCTACTATAATGGGAACAACAGATCAATTATGGCGCATAGATGAAGTCGCTGAAGAAGAGGGTGATGTTGAGTTAACTCTTGTTGCATACAGTGACAGTTTTTACACTCCAGACCCTGATGTTATACCTAACCCCACTGCAATTGCAAACCCTGTTGTTAACGCTCAATTGTCTGCTGTTAGCGACTTAGATGTAATAAACAAAGATGGGTTGTATTATTTATCTTGGACTCCCCTAGCAAGTGCTAACGTCTCATTCTATGCTGTAGAAATAACTAGAGATAACGTCATCGTTTATGATGATCCAAAAGTGTCAGCACCTACTTACTTGTTGACCAGTTTGATATCAGGTGACTATTCAGCAACAGTAACTGCCGTAGGTATCAATGATGAGGGTGTGGAGTCTACGTTAAGCTTTCAAATCGCATTGCCAACTGCGCCAACATTAAGCGTTACCTCTGGTTCGTTTGATGCTGAAATAATACCTTCAGTCACAGATAATTTTTTAGGGACTACATTTGAACTTCGCAGTAGTAATGAGAATAATTTTGATGGATCAATAGACCGAGGGACTTCAACTCAATTTACTCTAATTAATCTATTCCCTAGCATAACTTATTTTTTGTGGGCTAGAACTGTTAATGCCGTAGGTGTTTCCACTTGGACAAGCGCTATTCCCTTTACCACGAATGACGGTCAAGGGATTAAAGATCTGGTTGGCGAACACTCATATCAATATACGTGGACTGTTTATTCAGATAAGAATGATGGCACTAGCGAACTTTTCGCCACAAACGATCAAGACTATAAATATCAAGGAGTAAAAAACAACCAGAATTTGGAGCAGCCAGCCAACCTGTCAGATCAGCAAGTATTATTCTATGAGTATTCTTGGTTGCAAATGACCAGCTCACCAACGGATATCTTTGGTACTGAAGACATGGCTATACTTGACTCGTTAATGAGTGGAGATAAGTTTGACGGTACGTCTTTTGGAGCTTTTGCGGATTTAGATACTGTAGATTTGAGTGACAGTTTGGTTGTAACAGGGGCGTTAACCTCGGAATATATTGCAAGCGTAAAGCTATCCGTTATAGATGCAGATGTAGGCACGTTAACAGGGGCTACAATACAGACAAGTGATTCGGACTCTGGGTTACCAAGAGTGGTATTAAACTCATCGTCAACACCAATGCAGATGTTTAATTCCACGGGCAATTTGGTTTTTGGTATGGACACTGATGGACAGCCATTTTTCAACGGTGGACTAGAGTCTCAGTCTGTTGAATTCGGCATGCTTAGTTCAGATGCTATACAGAAGCTAACACCAGAAGTAATAGGTTCAACGGGAGGGAGTGATAGCACTAATGGCGCTGCCATTTCTACCTCAAGTCTAGAAATATCTAGGACTTTAGTTATTCCTGAAGCCAACGCTGGCTCAGTTACTATTAGTACGGGTTTTTCTGATAACAAGCCCGAAGAGTATAGCGCTTCAAATCCGATGGTATCAAGACCAAAGTGGCGCATAAAAATAAGAAGAAAAGTCAACGATGGATCATGGTCTTGGGTTCCAGACTACACATCCCCTGCGAAGGTTTTTGAAGGATCCTCAGTAAATTATATGGAGCAAGGCGGCTCTTATTCAAGCGCTTTTAACATACACGTTAATGACAGCTTTGTTGATGAAGGTCATGGAGCTACTAGTGGTGATTTGTTAACATACGAAATTATTGTAGAGCATGTTTCAGGCTCTTATTTAGCGCCAAAACTTACGGGTTGTTCAATAGCACAGCAGTTGTCAGGAGGTGGCATTGCAGGAGCAGCTACAACGCTTGACGGTGAAGATGGCTCTTACTATTTAGATTATAACAATTTCACTAATATTCCAGCAGATCAAAACACTTGGAGAGGCATTAGTAACTCAGTAGAGTCATCAAGCTCGTCTGTGTCTGCCAGCTCTCTTGCTGTGAAAGCAGCGTATGATAAGGCTGTCGATGCACTACCTAAAGCTGGAGGTACTTTAACTGGCAATCTTGTGGTTCAGGACTCTGAAGTTCACATTGGTAATGTTTCTGGTGATAATTGGACAAAAGTAAAGCATAGTGCAACTGATGCAGGTGTTGATAACTATGGATTCGCGCTGCAGCATAACAACGCATCAGTTATAGTTAATGAGCAAGGGAGTACGAATGAGGCTCTAATTCTTGGTGATGTGGATGCTGATAATGACAACTCAGGTTTGTTTGGTATATCACACAAGGTTTCGTCAGGAAATTGGATACCAAAGTTAGACTTGAAAGGGGATGGTGATCTATATATCGGTTCATCTGCTCAGCATAAAGTATTGACTAGTGATAATTTTGACGGTGAAAAAGGCTCTTATTATTTAGATTACAACAACTTAACCAATGTTCCAGCGGATCAAGACACTTGGAGGGGTATTAGTAGTTCAGTAAACTCTACTAGTACATCCGTTTCAGCATCATCTAAAGCCGTAAAGACCGCCTATGATCTAGCTGCATCTATTGTAGCTCCAGTGAGTATTCCTAGCATAACTTCAACAACGGTAGTTGACGAAACAATAGAATTAATTATAGGATTGTCGGCATCTGCTGGCGTAGATCATTATGAGGTGTGGAGTGATGGAGCAAGCTCGGACTACTCTTTAATTGCAAGAATATCAGAAGAAGATATAGCCGCATCAATGAGTGTTATAGATGCTTCATTTGATAGTTCTGGTACAATTTCTTATCGTGTTTATGCCATTAGAAAAGGGGTTTATTCCACTGCTGCCACTACTACGCAAAACTTTGCAATGCCTGTGTTGGATGTTGGTAATTTATCGGTTGTTCCTGATTTAAGTGTTTATCATATACAATACAATTTACCAGAGTCTAGGTTTTTAGATCATGTGGAAATATATGTAGATATAGAAGCATCACTAGGTTCACTATCAAGATCTGGTGCCACCTTGATTTACAGTGGAAATAATAGACAATTCGTTTACAGTATAGGTAACAGTGATTTAGATAATTACCATCAGTTTTGGGTTGAAGCAATCACTTAAAAATAGGAAGTTTCATGGAAAACTTATCGTATTATCAAAAGTGCCTTGAAGAATATCAAGAGGCACTAGGATCGGAACATGAAATGCTTGAAAAGAACGACAGCATGATTCGTTTGTTAAATCTGAGTATTGAAAGTTGTCAGGATTATATTAAGGAATTGTCGTGAGTAGTATAAAAGCATTGCCAATAAGTCGTTCAGATATCATTTCAATAAAAGGCGCAATTTACGGTGAATGGGGCGGTCAGCAATCAATAGTTCCACAATGGAAGCGAGGCATGAGTAACACTGTCACTTCTAGCAATAGCGGTGAATATGATGGCGGAGACAGGGTTATTGGTTTTGGCGCGTACCATGTGGACGGTGATTTATTAATCACAGCAGGCTGGGGTGATGGCTGTGCTATTCGTAGACTAAATGATGACGGTTCTATGACTAAACTGTACTACGACAGTCAAGCACTTTTTAGAGATACAACAAGCACTTACAATCACATCAACTCGTTAGCAGGTCACTCTGGCTCTAGCCAAATATGTCTGACTACCCATAATGTCAACGGTTATTCGATGCTGGATTATTCGGATTTAAAAGCAGGCGGCACAACGGTAGTTAACACAAGACCACCCACAAGATACGTTTTCAGCAACGGGGTGAATATAGATAGAAGTGGCAACTACTATGAAAGTGGAACAGTTACTGCTGGAGATTGGTTATACATCTTAGACTATGATGCTTCGCATTATAAAAAATATCCTAGGCGAAACTGGTTAGACGGAACGGAAGAGTTGATTAACGGCACTTTAGACGAATATAAATATACTGGCTCTGCAACGATTGATAGAAATGGGTATCGAGGCTATGTGGTTTATGACGAAATAAATGACCGCGTTTTTTACATGACATATTACAACGCTAACTTTATGATGATTGTAGATGCATCCACAGCAAACCCGAAATGCGTCTGGTGTGACATGGCTGATGTAGGATTGGGCGATGATGCTTACGAGTCAGGATTGTTTATAGACGATCCAGTAAACGCACCAAACAATATGAAGGTCGGCTGTAGCGCAAGATTTGCGCACGTAGACGTTACACCCTGTTTCACAGGTTCTAAAGCTACGCTTATTGCACAAATATACGTAGAAAGCGTAGATCATGGGTTTGCAGGTAGTGTTTTACTTCGAGGTGGAACTAACAAGCAAGGCACTTCGGGTGAATGGATTGATAAGATTCCAGAATACCCAGAATTCCATCCTACATCATCAGACAGAGGGAGAAATCAACTTGATGGTTGGTTCGACTGGAGTAATAATAGGATAGTAGGGTTATACAGACTAGACTCAACTACAGAAGACCAAACGGGTGGCAGGGGTAGAAGTTACCGATCCGACTACTCTAACCCTATATTTAGAATGACTACCTCAAACGGCACCAAATACTGGGTAAAAACTGGGTACGGAGCTGACGGTCACTCTTTCAAGGTATGGTCTGAAGAGATAGGCGCAGGATTAATTGGGAACTGGTCTTGTGAGTTTGGGACGTATAAACTAAATAACAGTGGTAATATTGACTTCTGCCATTTAGAACAGCAAGATCACTTTACACCTTCATCCTGTTCTTTAGCTGTTTACCTAAGTAACAACAACGGTTCTAGCTGGGAAAGCTACAATATTAATGATGTGCATAATTTTTCAAGCACTGGAAGTGAATTAAGGGTAAGATATGTTGCAACAGGGCATCAAGACAAGGCTCCATATAAAATGTCATTCACTAAAGATAGTGTTACTTTTGGAACTTTATACACTGGGTTGCTAGATAACAACATACCCACCAAGGTAGTAAGAAGAAAAATTCGAGGGAGAAAAGGTTAGATGGCAACGGTAACTGGTTCAAAAAGAAATAATCCTATCACGGGTGAGTTAGTTAACTACGCTACTCACACTGACGTAACAGAGCAGATAGAAAATATAATTGATTCTGCTCCGAGCGCAATGGACACACTCAATGAGTTAGCTGCCGCATTAGGTGATGATCCTAATTTTGCTACGACAGTCACAAATAATATTGCGGCTAAATGGACTGAAGATAGCGCGAAACTATTAAACTGGGATAATGCATACTCGTGGGGCGATCATGCCTCAGCAGGTTATGGTGTATTAACCTCTGATCAAGCTTGGGTAGGTAATAACAGTTTTACGGGATATTTAAGTTTCGGCAGCTCTAGCTCAAGATTGAATGGTAGTGATGCTCTGCCCTTAGTTCAAGTTAGCAATGATAGAGCTTATCTGGGTTCGACAGGCAGAACGAGTACAACAATAGCCTCGTCTGATCTGTTAACCCACACTCGCGGTTCAAGTGAACATACTATTCATACAGATTACAGTTTTGGTAAAACTGAGATTGATGCATTAGGTATTGCTGCTACAACAGCCTCAAGCGCTACTACTGCAACTAAACTGACCAGCATAGGCGGCAGTTTTAGTGGTGAGTACCCAATGACCATTAACGCTGGCGGTATTATTTACAGTCACAGTGGTGTCAAATTTAGAGGGAGTGATGGCAGGCTTACAGCAACGAGCTTTAGCGGTGATTTAGTAGGTAATGCAAATACTGCTTCATTTGCAACCTCCTCAGGATCCGCAGGTAATGCACTTACGGCCAATAAAGCTTATCAAATAGAGGGGACTACACGTTGGGGTATCAGCGATACTAACAACATCCCTACTTACCCTGTTTATTACAAAGTCGCCACTGTTAACAAAGGGAATGGTGGTTTACATCTGAAAGGCACAATTAATAATCATGTTGGAACTTATGGAACATGTGATTTTGATTTGTCAATATTTGGCCGTGCAAATGGTAGCCTAGATATATCAATAGTGGGTGGCTTGAATGTAACTAAAGAGGGAACGGGCGTATTAATAGTAAAATCTAGTAACGAGGGTAACTATCATAACTTTGATGTTTACATAGCACTATCTAGATACAGCATGGTTAATGTAGATTTAACGCCTGAAGGTAATACACAAGTCTTTAGTCCTGCCAAGGGTACTGGCGGCACTACTACAAAACCTACAGGGTTCTCTACTAAGTTTGACTCTGTTGGATCTACTCAAGGCTCTTACGTTGTTTCAGACAGCATCATCACTGAGAATTACCATGCAGGTAACTTTGGTAAAACTCAAATTGATGCGCTCAATGTAGATGCGGATACACTTGATGGTATTAGTTCAGGAAGCTTCTTGCGCTCTAATACTGCTGATACTTTTACTGGTACGATTACTGGTAGTATGATGCATTTAGGGGGTAGTCAAATAACTGGCTCCGCAGCAGCTTTACAGGTAAACGGCTTTCAACGCACTGGTACTATACATCTGCATGAAGGATCTGACCCTACAACAGATAACAAACCACTGTCTAATGGTGGCGGTAAGTTAAGATGGGATGGCCAACTTGTAGGGATATTGTCAGAGGGGCAAACTTGGACAAATACCAACTCGTTCTCAGCTAATATTTATGCAAATGGCGATATAGTTGGTAACAAAGCGACAGTCGTTTCAGGTATGTTTATCGGCTCAAATCCTGAGGGTCTGGGTAACTTTCAACCAAGTCTTATCAATGACATTGCGTATAACACAGAGAGAGGTCATGCCATTTCTGTTTCAGGGGGTGTCACTTACCTCAATAATGCAAAAGATATGTTTAACGGTGGTGCGAGTCACGCAAGCTTTAACTGTACGACAACACCTACGGTCATAGAGTTCGACATAGACAGACAAAACTGGGGCCTGTACGCAGGTATTTCTTTTGGTAACTCTAATTGGACTCCGCATAATTGTAAGCTAGAAGTCTTTAGCCAAAACGCGTGGGTTGTTGTTAAAAATACCACTGATAAGAGAGAAAATGTCTTTGGTGTAGTGGGTGGTAACTCCTCCACTGGCGCAACTAAAATGCGTATCACGTTATCTACATCATCAGGTACAGTAGCGGCAAGAATCACACACCTTTGGACAAGAGGTTATAATTCACCGATGGGACGCTCGCTGTTTTTAGGTAGAGATGGTGGCGATCTATACGGTGATATTAATGTCAACGGTAATAAGGTTTTTCACGAAGACAACTTGTCGTTATCGACTCTAGGATATACAGGTGCTACAGATGCTAATAACTATGTACTACCAACTAATATCAATCTGTCAGGTAACTTAGGCGCTTCTACTGTTTCAGCCACTGCAAACCTTGTTGAAGGTGGACAAAATCTTTCTAACAGATATCTAGGAAAAACCGCTAAAGCTTTGGATGCAGATAAGCTTGATGGTTTCGATGAGACTTGGTTCTCACGCTACAGAGGGCTTTTAGGTGACTCGAATGTAGCATTTGGCTCTACAGCAGGTTGGCCTAATAATCCACAAGGCGGTTCATACAAAACAGATTATGTGGGTTATTCTGGTCTTGTGATGATGAGTAATGACGTTTCAGGTAGTACATCGTCCATCGGTGTCGAATTTGCATATAACGGTAAAATGAAGTTCCACTCAAACACTGATGGCAATCAATGGCATTCGCATGAGGTCTATACGTCTCAGTCGTTAACTAAAGGTGTTATTGACGCGCTTGACGTTCATGCGGCTTCAGCAACTATAGCTACTTATACTACACAAGCAAGTAATGCATATAATGCTGACAATGCTGCCAACTCTGCCAATTCCCTTAAGTTAGGTAACGTTGCTGCCAGTGGTTACATGCTAAAGCAGACCCAAGGCGTTTACACTGCTATACAGTCAGGTGATTGGAAAGTACCTGCGTTAGGTCAGGGAACCTTTGCAAAATCAGGTAGTGTGGGTAAACCCTCAGGCGCAGGTAGCGGTTACTGGTTCAATTTAGGTAGGCGTGATGGCTCGGCAGGTGGTTATGCAGGTATCTGGGTCAATGATTACCAAACCGCAGGGTCAGGTGCTTGGTTAGGTAGAAATGATGCAGGTGGAGATCCCACTTGGGAGAAGATATTTACTGATAAAACCTTAGCTAAAACTGATATTGATGCGCTTAACGTTCATGCAGCTTCAGCAACTACGGCTACCAATGCCACCAATGCTGCAAAGCTAGGTAACGTTGCGGCTAGCGGTTATCAACTCAAAGATGATACTGCTCAGTTTAGCTATGTGGCTG
>TARA_R110002124_G_scaffold72821_6_pt1 | contig 11669 bp, 10 predicted proteins | sample TARA_R110002124 | Tara Oceans TARA_R110002124 (sample SAMEA4397445) | marine metagenome | biome: Polar Biome; feature: [SRF] surface water layer (ENVO:00010504); material: water (ENVO:00002006), including particulate matter (ENVO:01000060) such as... | depth 5 m | reverse complement strand
GAACCCGTCGATCCTAATCACCTGAACCTCACCCTGCACCGCGTTGTTCGCTAACAACATCGTTGATGATTGACCAAACCGCGAGATGGCATTGATTGCCGACAAGCCAAGTTCGATGACTCCGCCAGTTACTCGCGCGTACGGGAAATCAGCCGCACCCGTGTTACTAAAGAACTCTAGTGATTTCTCGCCGCATAATAATATCTCAGTGTTAGCGGTGAACACTCGCACCAAATCGTCCGGTGATTTCTCGGCAGTAGCAAAATCAGTTGCGCTCATCATGTCTGCAACGTCCGTTGCATCCGCCGTGCTAATAAAGAACTGCCCAGTTCCAGGGCGCGGATAGATGAAATATCCATCGTGATACGCTAAAGATTCAGCTGTATCAATGTGCTGCGCGTCTGTCACTACTGCGAAGGTTGCGCTCGCTATCGTGTAAAAATAGCCGTTAGTGCCATCCTGAATGCCTATGACGCCAGCGTGATTGTCAACCATATCGACTCGCCCGTTGGCGGTGTTAAGCGTGCCTCTGTCCGTCGCCGTGCCCGCCGCATCTATAGAGTAGAACGAATCGCCCCAGACAGCGTACATTGTGTCACCGACGCTGTACAAGCCGCGCACTGGCCCAGCGTCGCCCAGGTCGGTGAACAGTGTCAGCCCTGGCGTCGGGTGCAGCGATATCTGCGTCTTGTCTTCCTGCGGCTGTACGTCGACGTACAGGTTAACGCGACGTTGCGCGGTGACGTTAGAGCTTTTGCCTTGCTGCCCGATACCGAATATTGGATATCTCACTTAATCACCCGTGAAGATGTTAAAGCTGCGACCTTGCGAGAAGGCCGAAACTTCCACCTGCGAAACGGGCACGACCCGATTAAGTCGGCGGATCTTAGTGCGTGACTTAAACGCAGATTTTGCGACTTCCGGCGGTACAGCAACACCAAATTCGGGTGCGATTTCTTCTGCAACCGACGTGGTGAACGCATGCTTATACCCTGGCGGGAATGAAACCGGTGTCGTCAATGCAGTGAACTGCGTCAGTTGTTCCGGTGAGTGTAGCTTAATCGTTAACGACGTATCAGGAACAGGCCAGATGTATAGCGTTCCATCCGGGAAGCTCGGCTCATAGTACATGTACTGCGGTAACGTGCTCGACGTTGATTTCGCAACAATTGCAGAATAAGCGGCCTTAGTCGCCAACTGCTCCAAAATATAATCGTTGCTATTAGCGTCGGTGAAATATGAGCTACCGCCTATCTTAGTCGGGCGTGTGGTGACAAAGTTACCCGTTGCGCCGATCGTGCGGCTTTGCGTTGCCGTAGGCCAGGTGACGCTATCTTCTTTGATCGTGAAAATGTACGCGCGATCTGTCGACCAACTATCTAACATGTCGTTCATAGCGGCCAACACATCGGCAGATTCGCTCGCTGACGGTTCCTCGTCTGCATCTAATACGTGTATCAAACGCATTGATCTCTTAATTATGTCTAATGCTGTCGCCATTATTTTATCACCATACTTCGCGGTTGGATGAAGGTTGAAACCTTATTGGCGCGTTCTGCCCAGGTAGTCAAATATGCTTTGTATTCTGGTTCGTGCGCATCATCACATATGATCGAATCAACATCATTGCCAAATAACTCTATAAACTTTCGACGGCTGTTGAGTTGATGCGGCGGGCCATCGTTAATGCCTAGTGCAAAATGATTCGGCAGATCCTTTCCTGTAAGGTCGTACCAGCCATCTTTGATTGGGCATACACATAGCCCTATGTTTGTTACTTGCGCCTCGTGTGCGAGCATACGGAGCCTCTCAGCGTATTTCTCGTCATGCTCAAGGCAGAATACCGTCTGGTCCGTAGCTGCCGCCATTAGCACGGTAGATAGGCCGCTGCCGGTCTCGATTATTGGACCGTCCGCTTGTTCTGCTGACGTTATTGCTATCGCCAGAAGTTCAATGCCAGAACTCCATTCGTTGTCGTCGTAGCGCCGTACTTCGCGGATATCTTCTACAGTCCATCGACGTTCTTTAATCTTTGTCGCCACATGGCGCAACGTCATGTTGCTGCCGCGACGCATGAACGCGCCAAGGCTATCGGTAAACACGGTTTTAGCGGAGTGACCTAGCGTTATTTCCGGGTCACACATTACGCGCCCGCCGGTAGCCCGCCAGCGGTTGCAGAAGTCTAGATCACCTCCCCATCGAGTCCCGTTAATGAGCGTGCGCTGAAACAATAACGGCGTATGGGTCTCATGACCGTTATTGCCGTCGAATGATTCAGCCCTGGCTGCTAACGTCTCGATGACGTTGCGACGCATCCGAAGGAAACCCGTAGGCAGTCCTTCAACTTCTAACAGTCCATTCTTTGCGACTTCGCCGGGCATCATGCGCACCGGCATATCGTTTGCTTTATCTTCTCGCTTGAACGGATAAACCGCTCCGATCATGTCCTCGTCGTACTGACACAATTGCAGTAGGTCTTTAGCTTGCCATGATACGTCCGCATCAATGAACACAAGTTCGGTGCAGTCGGATAGCAAGAACTCTTGCATAATTCGGTTACGGCTATCGTCAACATGACAATTGCCTTGCAGTAAATAGTATGCCGTCTGAATGCCTGCGTTGTGCAGCGCTTCGCGGCTGTCCTGTAGCGAGAATGTATAGCTCGCGTCCGGGTTATCGTAGCTTGTTGTGGCGATGCAAACTTTCTGTCCTGTCGCCTCTGGTCCGTTGTCTTGATGTAGCTTGCTCATAGAGTGTGATGCCTCTAGAGAATTGGGGGCGCATCACCGCCCCCGCTTCCGGTTACTTACGTGGTTACAATAAGACCCAGCGCAACTAGCGCAGCGTTGATCGAAACGATCGCAGCTTCATTAGTTGCGGTGGTTGCGGACGGATTTGGCGCAGTGACGCTTTGCTGCACAACTGGAGTGGCGGCAAAGAAGCCGACCTTATCAGTTGCCGCAAGGCCGATGCCCATTCCGCCAGACATGTTTCCGCCGAGATACTCGACGTCAGATGCTCTAGGTGTTGCCATAATTAATTACTCCTTACGACCCACTGCCCATGACACGGCACGCCCACTCAGGACGCAGCGCCTTGTATCCGTGAAGGATATCAAGTCGACATGGGATGTTGTCGTTGTTGATGTCATATTGACGAACAAGACGGATACTCAAACCATCGTACTGTTCGCGTGCTGCGAAATGTACGCCTTGGGGCATTTCCAAATCGGCAGTTGCGAAAGCAAAAGCCTGTTTGTGATACACAAGGTGATTAGGATACGCAGTCAATGCCGTTCCAACAAAGGTTATGACATCGTTATCGCTCGGCAACTCGTTGATGTTCTGACTTGCGCCGGTCGATATAAGAGCCGGTGAGAACGTCAACAGAGTAGTTGTAGCCGCCGTCACAACGAATTGCATTTCGTGCGCATAAACGACTTTCGTTTCAGGATGAACGGCTTTGACACCTGCGATAGTGAAAATATCACCAACAACAGCAGCCGCACTTGACGCATCGATCACTAGAGTGGTGTCACCGCTAGCGAACGTTGTGTCATTAATAGCGACAGCAACATCACCGCCGACAGTGTGCGTGGCAATACGCTCATTTTCAACCCAGTTCAAGCCCATCGACCGGCCAACAACACCGTCGCGGTACTGCTTGCTGATTTCTTTAGAATCTTGGAATAGACCCTTCAGAGCATTGACTTCACCAGCCATATCGACAGATTCCATTTGAATGGAACGGTCGTTATCTTTTGGCGCTAGGTTTTGGTTGAGCTTCGCTTTCGCTTGCGCGATTTCGAGGATCGTCGGTAACGTACCCGGCGTGCCAACGTGGTTGTAAACTTCATCTGTTACGCTGGTGAGCATTGAAGATTCAATGTTCGACACTAACACGGCAACGGCAGGCTCAATAATTCGCTTACTGAAATCGTCCATTTCCATCGTCAATTCAGCAGAACTGAAGTTCATATCGACACCCTTTTGGGTGGCAACCGTTAGTGACACGCTGCTTTCTGCGGTGTCTTGTGCGTTGAGGGTTTTGCCTGATCGAACAGTGTATTTGTTCGGCAGACGAATTTTGAGCGTATCGCCGATCTTTGCGCCGGTCTTGGCGAAAGAGTCGTCATATTGACGCTCAACGGTTCCGATGAACGCAGCGCGTTCATGCGCAACGCGGAGAATCTCGCGCGTTACGGCTGTCGGAGTGAGTGGAGTATTAGCCATTTAAGGGCTCCTTATGTATGAGAAAAGTGTGCGGACTTAGCCGCGTATTTGTTTATTGCGCTTCGACATCCATTCCTTGATGTCGGATTTGTCACTTGGGGCTGTTGAACTAGACCCGCGACTGCCGACAGATTTGGTTGTCTTCGGCGCGTTAGACGGTTTTTTAGCTGTCTTGAGTGACACCGCTAATTCGCCAATTGCGAGCACTTGTTGCACGGCAGACATACTTGCGATCTTCTCGGCTTTGCCCGGGTTCTTGCCCAGGTGATACCAGAGATCGTGACCTTGATTGCTCGCCAACAAGGCTTCCGCCATCGTTGGTGAGATCTCAAGATTCTCGGACAGAGCGACTTCGCTAAAATCCGAATAGGTTTCACTGCCTGCATCAACTAAGTCATCTCGCGATTGCTCGAAGTGCGCGGACGCATCGGCGTGATTTTGCTGGGCTGCGGTATCCCGCTGCTTAGCTTCCATCTGCGCGATGCGCACACCTGCCTGGTGATCAACTTTCGCTTCTATGAAAAGTTCATAGTCATCAAAATCGTCACGGTTAGGTGCTGTCGCCACTTGTTCGCGTGGTTGTTGCAAGTCGGAGATCAACCGTTCCTGCTCTCTCACGCGCTTAGTCAGCTTATCGATCCGTTTCTGAACTCCACGCTTGGGCTTTGGCTTCTCGGGCTCTTCGCCTTCGGTGGTGTTCTCGGTGGGTTCGTCACCTTCTAACGCTGCCGGAGCGTCGGTTTCAACTTCGGTCGGTTCTTCACTTTCCTCGGTTGCGGCTAATACTTCGTCTTCGTCTGACATTTTGTAGCTCCATTCGGAGACCGGCATAAGCCGGTTTACACGGTGAGCCCCACCGAGAAGGTATAGCCTTTATGGCTTATGAAATATATTTCGAAAGCGCTTGGGCTTGGTTAGCCGATAATGCTCCCGTCATCGTCAACTTGAACGGACATTATGACCGGCTCAACTGCTTCGTTCGGCTCGCTTATTTCATGAATCACTGCCGCCAGCATCTCGCCCTGCTGTATTGTCAACTGCGTTAAAGTCGCTAGAATTTGCTGCATAACGTCATTATTTTGTGGTTCTTCTATCTGCTGCATAGCCTGCATAGACTGTTCTGCTTGCCACTGCTGCGCCTCTAGCATCAATTTGGCTTGGGCCTCTTCGCTTTTAGCGCTTGCGGCTTCTCTCTTAACGTCAATATCGTATCGCTTCAATTCGTTGTCCTGCGCAGCCATTTGTTGCTCGATGGCCTTGCCCTGAACTACGCCGTTAAGCTGCTCATTCTCTTGCGCTAGCTGTTGAGCCTGCTCCTGCAGTTGCTCAAACGCTTGTTGCATTTGCTGCATCTGCTCCATGTGTTCGGGCGTCAACTGCGACTGGTCACCGTCCTGGTCCTGGTCGTCTTGGAGTATCTCCGGCGGGATCGTGGCGCGCATTCGCTTCGCCATTTCATCAGCGCCCGGCCAATCCATGTTCTTAACGAGCAGGTCGCCAATGACGCCCCACAGGTTGGGATTCGCCTGCGTCATCTGCGCCATCGAAGCGAATGCGTCCTGGCGCTTGGTGTTGAATGACGGGCCGGTGCTAACCGCTACGTCGTACTTGCCGACGTTCAGGTTATAAATAGTGCTGATCTTGCCGGCAGCGTCCTGCACTTCTCCGGACTGCTCGGTTGACAGGCGCACCACTTCCGCGTTGCCGTCCTCTCCTAGCGTGCGCGCGACTCGCTCTGTGTCGTATATCTGCGGTATGAGGTCCACCATTATCCGGCCAGCGTGGCGTATGGCATGACTCATATTATCCGGGTAGTGATACGTGGCGATGTCGCCAACGCGCTGACGTTGCTGTATAGCGACGCCTGACTTCTCATTGCTCGGTTGACCTAGCGACGCGGCGAACTGCCCGATCGTCGCCTGGAGGTCTCCATCCGCCATCTGGAGCATGTTTACGAAGCCTGCGTTCACTCCGGTAGGGAACTGACGCGACGGCGCAGGGACAGGCTGACCGTCCTCTGTGATGCTGTTGTAAGGCAAGTAGGCGTAGTTCTTCATGTTCGCCTGAGCCCATTCCGCTTCGTGGCCGTCTATGCCTTCCTCTGCGACGATCCAAGGCGCTTTAGGTTGCAGAGCATTAGTCTCCGCGTTGACGCTCACAGAGTAGTTGTAGAGCCTCTGGGAGTCTTTAGCGCGACGTACAATGCCGTGTATAACGCGCTTGTCTTCGAGCCAATAGTCTTCGCCAGGCACACGTACGATCGGGATATACTTCCCGAGCTTCTCCATGCCGGAAGTGCCGCCTTCAAGTATCTCTTGGCCGTTGAGTTTCTGCCAGAGTAGCTGCGGCTCGGTGACGCTTGTCGTGCTTTCTACGATGGCATCCATACCGCTGTTCTGGAACTTGATAGCCTTCATCCAGTCGCCATTGACAAATACATAGTCAATTTCGCGGTCTTCGAGCCAGAAGTGCTCCGCTACTCGAACGCGCTTGTTACTCAACCATGAGTCGCCCTTGCCGTCGCCGTCCCAGTTGATAGCTTCCGCTTTCGGGAATTCGCGCTTAAACGCGGCCTCAGACATTGATTCAGTGACAAACACGCGCTTTGCGTCCGACCCTGCGTGGTCTTCAACCCAGGGGTCGAAGTACACTGAGAACGGATTACGGATGGGGCGCACGACAAGGTCTTGGTAGTTGTACAGCGCGTCGACTTCTACAGTATCAATGCGGAAGTAGCCCATGCCCATAAACACCTGGTATTCGGCGGCGATATCGTACGCCATGCCTGCGTTGCTTACGTGCTCGATGTGACGAACCATGCCCTGGAGAATCTCAGCCGTGTCCGGGTCCGCTTTGTCGTCAACCGGTAAGATCTTGACCGCTGCACGGTTCTGGCGCATGTCGTTAATGATCTGGCGCGCATGTACCGGTATTTTGTTGACTGTCAGGCAGGGGCGAGCGCCGTCTGGATCGTCTTCTCTAATCCGCTTGAGCGCTTCCGGCCACTGGTCGTCGGCCATACCGAAACGCAAATCTTCAACCCAACCGTCACGCAATTCTTGCTCGTCTTCTAGTATCTGCTTGAAGTTCTCTCTGATGTCTTCAATCTTCATATATTATTAGCCCATCATCCAGCCGGTCGAGCCGACATTGTGTTCGATTGGTCTGCCTCTTTTTTTCACGCGCTTCTCTTTGCGCGTCAGGCCGGGGAATAACTCAGTAACGCCGAAGACGAAGGCGTCAGCCCTGTTAGGGCTGCGATCTCCGATGTAGCCGGTGGTGGTGAACCCGCATAGCTCATCTTCAAGCTCAGGGAATACGCCAACGAGACGCACCTTGCCCTGCTCGTGAAGGCTAGATATGGGTTCCGCTCGCAGCACCTTACCGCGACTAGCGTTCACTAGCTTAATGTGCGCATCTGGCTTCGCTGTCTTCAGCACGTAGCGCACCATTTCGCCGCCGTAGTTCTGCTCGGCGACTATCAGGTCTGCGTCGTGCCTTTCGAACGCACTAGCCGCCACCTTGCCCCACGTTGCCGGGCCTGCCTTAACGGTCAGGTCTTCTAATAGGTATGCGTTGCCGTCGACGCCTAGCGCGGTCACCGTGATGCCTATCGCATCGTTATTCTTATCGGGGTCATCGTCGGCTCCACTAGGGTCTACCGCCACCACTACCCGCTGGAAGTCTGGCAGTTCAACGCGGTCATCTGCTCGCCACTTATCGAGTATCTCGATAGTCCACAGCGCGGAATCATCAACCTCTGAGTACAGCCCGTCCAGGAAGCGCAAGCGCAACCTCACAGGCATGTTCTCTAGTTCTTCTAGATACCCTAGCGGTAGGTTCTCCGCGTTGTCGCGCGGGTTCATCAGCAGCTTGCTGTACTGGTCGCCGTTCATCAGCGGCTTATTCGAGTCGGGGTCTTGTCGTTTGTGGAATAGCTTATAGATCCAATGCGCCTTGCTGGGCGGGTTGCAATCGTAGAAAGCCTTGAGTTTAAGCACCTCCTCGTCGCCTGTTAGCGGGTTGGTGTACGGGCAACGCTGCGCCAGGCGCGTCAGAGCCGTATTTCGCGCCCCTAGACTGATCTGCGAGACTTCATTAAAGAAGATCGAGGCATATTCGTTACCTAAGATCTTCTCAGTTCTCAGCTTGTCATCGAGCCCGCCTAACCATAGCTCGCTCCCGTTCGGGAACGTGATATACCAGTCAGACTTGCTTAAATTGTACTCAACCTCTGGAAAGCATAGCTTCATCATCTTCGGGAACGTATCCAGCCCGATCGATGCTTTAATGTGGTTGAACCGAAAGCGTAGCGCTACATGTCGTGAGTTCGGAGCCTTCAGAGCCCGGTAGACCATGCACCGTAGAATGGTGAATGTCTTGGTGCTACGACTGCCGCCTTCGAACAGAGTATGCCGGGATGGTAGGCGGAGGATTTGATTCGCTTCTACCTGCTTCTCAGTGAGCTTAAAAATCCTGTTCAGCCTCGCCGAATACGATCTGCATCGGACCACCGCCAGCACCTGAGAGTTCTATGCTCTTAGGCTTCGCGTAAGCGTGCTCCATCAACCATCGGTTCACAGCCGCCTGTTGGGCCGGGTTGAGGTTATGGTCTTGGCTAGCCTCAACGAGCTTCGTCACAGGGCAATGCCCTTTTTTCTCTAAGATAGAAACAACAGTTTTTACGCTTGCGTCCATATCTGCGGTTACCTTATCTGCTGCTGTCTGAGCCATGTGCTTCGGCGGTGGTGTGGCGTTGCGTATCTGCACCAACCGGTCTTGGAATTTGTCTTTACTCATGCGTCGCGATGCATTATCAATACACTAATGCACCAATGACGAACCCAACGGTTCCGACGATTAGCGTGATACCTGCGATCATCGCGTACGCGACTACTATTTCTTTGTTGTAGTCATACCAGCGCAACCAAGTTTTATATATGTCGTTTATTTTTTCCATTCTTTGATACCCTTTTCTGTCGACCTGCCGACGATATATCCCGTTAATCCGTACTGTACGATCTTGAGAAGTCCGTCGATCATTGACTCTGTTACGTCAGGTGACGTGAACCCAAGGAAGTGCGCTACAACTAGCGCCGTGAACGTAAGCATCACTATAGGACGCCAGGTGGCTGTCAGGACGTGTTCTGAGCTAGCTTCAGCGACAATGACAGCCTGCATAGCTTCTAATTCCTTCAGGGCTCCCGACTGCTCGGCCTCTAGCAACGCTAACTTGGCCTCGGCACGCTTGGCCGGGTCCGGGATGATCTTGTCTAGTAAGCCGCCTAGCAGCGGTAGGATAGCTGTTAGCATCTAATCTCTCCGTAATGCGTTAGCTGGCGGCCTACTGTTGAACATCTAACTGCCAGCCAGTGCATTGGTTGGTTCTTCTTGCATGCCTTGAGTGCCTGCGCCAAGAACGGCGGCAGCAGCGGCTGCCGTCATACCCTTGGACATCAAGTAAGCCATCATTCCGTCAACCCACTCCTGATTCGCTTCCTGGGTCGGAAGGCTCAACTCCATCGAGCGTGCGTCGTAGCCAGCGCCCGAGTCATCACGGTCTGCGCGGCGCGCCTTGATGAAGTCCGGGAACATCACGTCGCGAGGTACGCCCTCCTTACCAAACCCTCCCACGTACTCGCCACCCATCTGCCGGTCATATGTGCTATGCGGCAGCTTAGGGTCTTGGACCACCGTACCGCTTGCGCGTGCAATAGACTGGCCGCCCTGTCCAAGAGGCACGTCGAGCAGGTCCGGGTCGGTGAGCGCGTACCGAAGCTCGGCAACGTCCGGCATGCCCGGAAGGTTCCTGAATTCCTCGCGTCCCACGATAGACATGAACGCCTTGCGCACCTCGCCGTTCCCGTCGAGCATCGTGCGGGCCTCGTCCGAATCAATACCAGGCCATAGGTTGCGCTTCTGACGCATTAGCCTGTCGAACTTGTTGCGCGCCGTCTTCGATAACTCGCCACCCTTCATGAGTTCGTAGGTTGCGTCGGTCATCATCGTGTTGAAGTCCAGCGTTTCGTGGCCCATTGGCACGTATACAAGGTAAGGGTCTCTGCCAGCTTCTAGAGCCTCATTCGCCTTATTATTCAAGGCCGAGACTTTACCCTCCGCGCTCGCCCATACGGACTCGTCGCCCTGGCGCGTGTAGCCGTGACCACCCTCAAGGCGAACCGGAGACGCTAGGGCGTTACCGCCAACAGACAACAGGTTCTTGCCGATGTCGCTAGGGTCTCCCAGTGCTGGTATCAGCGTGCCGCCCTGTAGTTCTTCTGGGCTTATAGTAACGGCCGGTCTCATCAGACCAAGGCCGTCGTCCTCGACAACGCGCTCCACCTGGTCAAGAGGACGCCTCAGTCGGTTCTTGCTGACGGGGTGCCAGCGCTGGTCCCTCGGATAGCCGGCTGCCTTCGCTTGCGCCTGCGTCATGGGCTTAGGAGCTAGCTCAGGATCTGGCTTAACCTTGCGAACCGCGCCTTGCACTAAGTCGTCTGCAAGCCCTTCCTCGAATACCCAATCCGGCAATAATCCAATCTTCTGGTCCGCGTAAATTGTGTCCGCAGCCAAGGCTGAACGGTTCGCTTCGCCATGCGGGCCAAAATTTACCCAACTATTTTGCCCTCTTGTCTCGTTCGTCATCGCCTTGCGAGCTAGCGGGGTGTACATCGATGCGTGCGACCTCCAAGCATTTTCCTCGCCTGTCCAGCGGAACCCGTTACCCTCTTTAATATGTCCAAAATAATCATGGACGGCACGGAATATATCGTTGGCTAAAGCACGCTGACCCGAGATTAAAAACTCGGTTTCCGCTAGCAGCGGGTTATCCGCTACGTCAGCGGCGTTCACGCCGCCCTGACCGAAGCCCGTTCGCGTTGGATAGACCCACAAATGGTTATTCTCCGTAACGTCGCTCATAGCCATCCTGGGACTAGCGGCGTAGGGGTCTGGTGCGCCCTCGGGGATGAACTCGATCTTCAGCCCGCTGTTAAGGATCGCTTTATACTGCTCCGCCGTTTCGTCAATCATGGCAGTATAAGCCCCCATCACTTCGTGGTTCGCCGGGTCGTGCGTCATTTCAGAGAAGGCATCGTTGATGCGTTTTGCACGGCCCTTATCAACCTGCTTGTAGGTTGTTATTGGGACGTAGGGAACGCCCGAATCGCGGGCGTATTGTTCAGCAAGTCTACGGATAGCAACATTTGGCCCGACTCGGACTTGCTCCCCGGCTATGGTCGCGTAGGTTGGGAGTCCGACAAGGGGTTGATCCTGCGGAATCTGGGAAGGCGTTTCCCCAAGTTCATCAGCGCCTCGTGCCACTCCTCCTCGGTCTCGAAGGAAGTTTGTTTCGGGTGCGCTGAGTGCGCCAGCGCTCTGAGCACTAGCGGGTGATTGCTCTGGTCCATAAAGTGTATTCTCCGTTAAAGCGTTGGT
>TARA_R110002124_G_scaffold31867_27_pt1 | contig 11687 bp, 10 predicted proteins | sample TARA_R110002124 | Tara Oceans TARA_R110002124 (sample SAMEA4397445) | marine metagenome | biome: Polar Biome; feature: [SRF] surface water layer (ENVO:00010504); material: water (ENVO:00002006), including particulate matter (ENVO:01000060) such as... | depth 5 m | reverse complement strand
TTCCGGCAAGGACGGGGTCGCCATCATGCGAAGATCATCGAGCAAGACCTCCAGATCCGTTGGTTCCGGTCGCAGCCGCCGTGCGCCTGAAATCTCGCCGATCCGGCGCAGCAATGTGCCGCCACGGCGCGCTGCGGCCTGCGTTGCGCGCACCAGATCTGCGGGTTCCGGCGGCAGCTCAGGCATCTGCGCCAGCTTGCCTTGCAGCCCCAGAATGATGGTCAACAGATTGGCGAAGTCATGCGCCAGCCCCGATGTCAGCTGCGCCGCCAGTTCCCGCTTGCGGGTTTGTGTCAAGGCGGCGCGGGCCTGGGTTTCCTGGGTGATGTCGGTGGACAACACATAAACCCCGCCCCCCTGAACGCCCCCCTGAACGCTGCCCGACAAGTCGGTCACGCCCGGATCCGGGGTCAGTGCGACGCGAATCCGGCGGCCGCTGTCTTCATGCGTGATCTCGCAGATCGCGGGATCGCCGTTCATCGCCCGCTGAATATGCGGCAGGATGCGCGAAAACGTCACCGGGCCCAGCGCGACCGAGGCGTGCAGGCCGACCACATCGCTGGGCGCTCCCGGCATCACGGTCGACAAGCGGCGATTGGAATAGGTGTAGATCAGGCTCGGGTCGATATGCGCGATATGCGCCGGCATCATTTCGGTGACCAACCGGGTGCGGGCCTCCATTTCGGTCAGTTCGCGCTTGGCCTCCTGAAGCGCCGCGTTGGTCGCGGCCAGTTCGCGGTTGGCCAGCCCCAGGCGCTCGGCATGGGTCAGAACCTGATCCGAGAGTTCTTCGGACCGGGTGCGCAGCAATTCTTCCTGCAGCTTGATCTCGGTGATGTCGGTATAGACGCTGACCCAGCCGCCCTGTTGCAGCGGTGCCCCCTCGACCGACACCCAGCGACCGTTGGGCCGGCGGCGCTCCATGTAATGTGGCTGGAAGGCCAGCGCGGTCTGCACCCTGAGCTGCACGGCATGGTCCGGGTCCGGCTGATCGCCGTATTCGCCGCGTTCGACCAGAAAGCGGATCGTTTCCTCGAACGAGGCGCCGGGCGTGACCAGCGCGTCCGGAAGGCCGAACAGTTCCTGATATCGTTGGTTGCACACCGCCAGCTTCAGGTCGCTGTCGAAGATCGACAGGGCCTGCTGGATCAGGTTCAGACCCGCGCGGGTCAGCTTGTCGACAGAGTCGCTGTGCATCGGTGGCCAGAGTAATGCCCGGCGCGGCTGTTAGTCCAGCACTTCGCCCGGGTCGATCCCCCACAACGCGCTGCGGTCCGCCCATCCGCGTGTGCCGTCAATGCTGAGCCGGCACCAGTCGGTCACGCATTCCATGATATGCGCGACCACCCCGGTTTCAAGAATGGCCACCTGTGGTGCTTCCAGTTGCGGGCGTGACAGCATGGGCGTCATGTCCCGGGTCACAAGCACCGTGCGCACACCCGATAGGGCCGAATAGTGCATCCAGCCGCCCTCACCTTCTGAATCCTCCACCCGGCGCCAGTTTTCGAACTCGCCGGTGACCCGCAGCGGCATGCCGCGCCGCGCGAACACCCAGTCCACCCGATGCGCCGTGCTGGGCCCCCTGCGCGCGCGTCCCGACGATATTTTCAGTGACACGTAACGTGGCAACGGCAATCCGGTTTCGGTTCCGACCTGCGGTTGCTCGGTTTGCGCCATCGTCGAAACCGGGGTCAGCCCCAGCGTGACCAGCGCCATCATGACCAGCGCAAGAAGCGGTATTCTCATGTCTGTCTGCCCGGTCCGCCTTGCGGATCCTCGTTCGTCCCAGCCCTCGCGCAATTATATTTCGTGACGATGGGCCGAGGCGCTTGTGCCTCGTATCTGTATCGGTCACTTTGCCAGCAGTAGGCTTGTTTTGAAAGACCCAAGGAGACGTCCATGGCCGCCAAGCGCCTGAGTGTTGTCGTAACGCGACGCTTGCCTGATCCCGTCGAGACGCGGTTGAAGGAACTCTTCGACGCCGAGCTGCGCGAAGACGACAGCAAGATGACCCGCGATGAACTGGTCGCAGCCATGCGGCGCGCCGATGTGATCGTGCCGACGGTGACCGACCATATTGACGCGCCGATGCTGGCGCAGGCCGGCGAGCGGCTGAAGCTGATCGCCAATTATGGCGCCGGGATCGACAATGTGGATGTCGCCTCGGCCCGGCAGCGCGGGGTGCTGGTGTCGAACACGCCCGGCGTGGTGACCGAGGACACCGCCGACATGGCGCTGGCGCTGATGCTGGCGGTCACGCGCAAGATCCCCGAAGGGTTGAGCGAGATGCAGGCCGGGAACTGGCAGGGCTGGTCGCCCCTGACCCATCTGGGCGGGCGCATTGGCGGCAAGCGGCTGGGCATTCTGGGCATGGGCCGGATTGGGCAGGCGGTGGCGCGGCGCGCGCAGGCCTTCGGGATGCAGATCCACTACCATAACCGAAGACGCCTGCGTCCCGAGGTCGAGGAACCGCTGGACGCGACGTTCTGGGAAAGTCTGGACCAGATGGTGGCGCGGATGGACGTGATCTCCATCAACTGCCCGCACACGCCGTCGACATTTCATCTGATGAACGCGCGTCGGTTGAAATTGATGAAGCCGGGTGCGGTGATCGTCAACACCTCACGCGGCGAGGTGATCGATGAAAATGCCCTGACGCGCGGATTGCGGGCGGGCGAAATCGGTGGTGCCGGGCTGGACGTTTTCGAACGCGGCCACGAGGTGAACCCGCGCTTGCGCGAACTGCCCAATGTCGTGCTGCTGCCGCATATGGGGTCGGCGACGCTTGAGGGGCGTATCGAGATGGGCGAAAAAGTGATCCTGAACATCAAGACCTTCGCCGATGGCCATCGGCCGCCGGATCAGGTGCTTCCGGGCATGATGTAGGGCGACAAAGGGGGCTTGCGCCCCCTTTGTTATCAGCCTTTCGGGCGTGTCGGGCGCTTGTCGCCGCCGGGGGTCTTGGCACCGGGCTTGCCGAATGGTTTGCCAGCAGGTTTCCCGCCAGCCTTGAAACCGGGTTTTCCGCCCGGTTTTCCGCCGGGCTTTGCACCCGGTTTTGCACCGAATGTGCGGGCCGGTTTGCGGGCCTTGCCGCTATCCATCCGGGCCGATGGGTTCGAGGGATCGAACCCTGCGGGCTTCGCCCGTGCGGCCGGTTTCGTATCGCGCGAAGCGGGTCTGTCGCGGGCTGGCTGATCGTCGCTGCGGGCTTTCCAATCTGGTTTGCCACCAGATTTCGCCGGGCCGTCGGTGCGCGGTCTGCCGCGCTCACCATCGGCTTCCTTGTGGCGCGGCTTGGGGCCGGGCGTGGCGGGGCGGTCGCCGTAAGGCGCGCGCTCGGGCCGGGGGGGGCGGGCACCGGGGCGCGGCGCTTCTTCATGGCGCGGCTTGCGGTCTGGCCGACCTTCGGGGCGTCCCTCCGGGCGGGCATCAGCCCCCCTTTCGGGCCGGGGGCTGGACGGTTTGCGCGGCGAGTCACCGTCGTATTTGCGCGGTGGGCGGGTGTCGCGGTCGCCGCGCGGCCCGCCTTTGCGATCCCCGCCCTTGCGGTCATCGAACCGGGGGCGCGGGGCCGGGCGCTCGCCCTCTGCCGGGGCCTCGGCGGGCGAAACCGAGATATCTTGTTCCAGCGTCATGGCGTTACCCAACGCGTTCAGGAATCGCTCACGGCAATCGTCATGCAGCTGAACCAGCGTGTGCGTGTCGTAAATGCGGATCGCGCCGATATCGGTCTTGGTCAGGTTTCCCACCCGGCACAGCATCGGCAACAGCCAGCGCGGTTCAGCCTGCTTGTCATGACCGACACCCAGCTTCATCCAGAAACTGCGCTCGAATTCGGCGCGGGCGCGGGGTTTGGGACCATCGGCGGTGACGGCAACGACTTCTTCGGGAGCAGAGCGGGCCGAGAAGTAGAACCGCATCACCGCCGCTGCCAGTTCGCGCGAGGTGAAACGCTCGGCCAGATGGGTGACCAGCTCCATTTCCGATTGATCTTCGGGTTTGGTCAGGGCCTCGTCGGTCAACAGGCGCTCGGTGTCGCGCGCGTTCACATCGGTGGCCGACGGCGCCGGTGCCCACTCGGCATTCAGATTGGCGCTGCCCAGCAGGCGTTCGGCCTTGCGGCGCGCGTTCAGCGGCACGATCAGCGCGCTGACGCCCTTGTTGCCCGCGCGGCCCGTGCGGCCAGAGCGGTGCAGCAGCGTTTCCTTGTTGGTCGGCAGATCGGCGTGGATGACCAGTTCCAGACCCGGCAGGTCGATTCCGCGCGCCGCGACATCGGTGGCCACGCACACACGGGCACGGCCATCGCGCATCGCCTGGAGCGCGCGGGCGCGTTCGTCCTGCGCCAGTTCGCCCGACAGCGGCACCACCGAAAATCCGCGGTTCAGCAAGCGCGCGGTCAGGTGGTTCACGGCCATGCGGGTCTTGCAGAAGACCAGCGCGTTGCGCGCCTCATAAAACCGCAGCAGGTTGACGATGGCGTTTTCCGCGTCCTCGGGCGCGACGGTCAGCGCGCGGTAGGCAATGTCGGCATGGGTGTCGCGCGCGGCCTGCGTCGCCACGCGCTGCGCGTCGCGCTGGTAGGTGCGCGCCAGCCGCTCGATATCGCGCGGCACCGTGGCGGAGAACAGCAGCGTGCGACGCTCTTCGGGCAGGGCCTTCAGGATGAATTCCAGATCGTCTCGAAAGCCCAGATCCAGCATTTCGTCTGCTTCGTCCAGCGTCACGGCCTGCACGGTCGACAGGTCGATATTGCCGCGCTCGATATGGTCGCGCAGTCGGCCCGGCGTGCCGACCACGATATGTGCGCCGCGGTCCAGTGCACGGCGTTCGGTGCGCGCGTCCATGCCCCCGACGCAGCTGGCCAGCACCGCCCCCGCCGCACCATAGAGCCATTCGAATTCCCGCCCGACCTGCAGCGCCAGCTCCCGCGTTGGGGCGATGATCAGCGCGCGCGGACTGTCGGGCGGCGGCAGCATCGCAGCGTCGCCCAGCAGATCCCCCGCCATCGCCAGCCCGAAGGCCACCGTCTTGCCCGAACCGGTCTGCGCCGACACCAGCAGGTCGCGCCCGGCCAGTTCAGGCGCCAGCACGGCCTCTTGCACGGGGGTCAGTGTTTCGTACCCCTTGTCGGCAAGCGCCTTGGACAGCGCGTCGGGAAGGGACGAAAAGGGGGAGGTCATGGCAAATCCGGCGCAAAAAGGGGTCAAGCCGCCCCAATACGCCCGCAAACCCCCTGTGTATAGGGGCAGAATGGCAAGACATGCGAAGACCCGCCATGCAAAAACGGACGGGCGGAGGGGCGGATGGCCACAAACTACCATGATCGAATTCAGCGCGTCCATGCCGCGATCCACGCGAACCCGGCGGCCGACCATGCGCTGGACGAGCTGGCGGACATCGCCGCGCTGTCCAGGTTTCACTTTCACCGCGTGTACACGGCGATGACTGGCGAAACGGTGGCCGAGGCCGTCCGCCGCATTCGTCTGGGGCGTGCGGCGCAGGCGCTCAGGCGCGGGTCGGCCCCGGTGGCGCAGATCGGTCGCGATCACGGCTACGCCAATGCGGGTAGCTTCAGCCGTGCCTTTCGCGCGGCCTTCGGTGTTACCCCGTCGCGGTTTCGCGCTCAACCGGAAGACCATGCCGTGCCCGCCTATCTGGCCTTCACACAAGGAGACCCGACCATGTATCCCGTTCAGATTACCACCGAGCCCGCCCGCCATGTCATTGGCGTGCGCCCTATCGGCCCCTATCCGCAGATGGGGCGTAGCTTTCAGACCCTGTCCGGGGGCTTGTTCAAGTCGGACCTGTGGCCGCAGGTGCAGGCAATGCTGGCGGTGTACTTGGATGACCCCGCGGTGGTTGACGCTCAAAAGCTGCGCGGTCTTGCGGCTGTTGCGGTTGCGCCCGGCACGGTGCCCCCGCCAGGCTTCGAGTCCCATGATCTTGACGGCGGGCGCCATGCGGTGATGCGCGTCACAGGCCCCTATTGCGGCCTCTCCGCGGCGTATGACTGGCTCTACGGCGCCTGGCTTGCTCAAAGCGGTGTGACCCCGCGCGACGGCCCGTGCTATGAGCTATATGTCAACAATCCGGGCGAAACCCCGCCACAAGACCTTGTCACTGACGTTTACCTGCCCCTGCACGACGAGGATTGAACCGGAGGACACATGGCCAAGGATCCCTTTCTGAGCGGCAAATCCGGTCGCATCGACCTGATCGAGGTGCCCGAGATGCGCTATTTCATGATTGACGGCGCGGGCCCGCCCGAAGGCCCGGTCTACAGCGCCGCTATCGAGGCCCTTTATGCGCTTGCTTACGGCGCGCGCTTCCAGGGCAAGGCGTTGGGGCATGACGAAAAGGTCGGCCCGCTGGAAGGGCTGTGGTGGGCCGACGACTACAGCGCCTATACCGATGGGCGGCGCGAGGAGTGGCTGTGGACGATGATGATCCGCGCACAGTCCTGGCTGGATGAATCGATACTGGACGGGCTGCGCGACACCGCCATGGCCAAGCGCAAGAAGAAGCCCGTGACAGCCGAGGCAATTTCACGGGTCGGCCTGCGCAGCCTGACCGAAGGGGCCTGCCTTCAGGCCCTGCATGTCGGCCCCTATTCTGACGAAGCGCCGCTGATCGCGCGCATGCATGACCAGGAGATGCCTGCGCGCGGTTTGCGGCGGCGCGGCAAGCATCACGAAATCTACCTGTCAGATCCAAGACGCGTTGCGCCGGAAAAGCTGAAGACTCTGATCCGGCAGCCCGTGACTCCAGTCGAATGACGCAAAGGTTGCGGGCAAGAACTGGCATTAAATCAACCTTGAATCGGGCTGGTAGTTTGTTTTTTGCTCCAGTTCAGAGATATTCTCGATCTGTCCCCACAACGACCCTATTGTCAGACCAAAACAGAAGCGGCTCGGCTCCTCCTCCGGCCGGGTGGAGTTTGGTCAGGATCCGGCGATCATCTCGGATTGCTTGACGATCACCTCGGCCTGCTTGATCGATGCGATATCGACCAGCCGTCCCTTGTAGACCGTCGCCCCTTCGCCGCGCGCCTTGGCGTCTTCCATGGCAGCCAGGATCTCGCGCGCTTCGGCGACGGCGGCGTCGGACGGAGTGAAGACCTCGTTCGCCAGCGCGATCTGCCTGGGGTGGATCGCCCATTTGCCAACCATGCCCAGCGTGGCCGACCGGCGCGCCTGCGCGCGGAACCCTTCGTCATCGCTGAAATCCCCGAACGGTCCATCGACCGGCAGCACGCCATGCGTGCGGCATGCGGCGACGATGGCGGCCTGCGCCCAGTGCCAGGGATCGGACCAGTGCTGCGCGCCGTCGCGCAGCATGTAGTAGTTTTCCTGCGTGCCGCCGATGCCGGTGGTTTGCATCCCCATCGAGGCCGCGAAATCGGCGGCCCCCAGGCTCATGGCCTGCAACCGGGGCGAAGCTGCGGCGATGTCCTCGACATGGGCGATGCCGGCGGCGCTTTCGATGATGACCTCGAAGCTGATCGGCCTGGCGCGGCCCTTGGCGCGCTCGATCGCCGTGACCAGCGCATCCACCGCATAGATGTCGGCCGCGCACCCGACCTTCGGGATCATGATCTGGTCCAGCCTGTCGCTGGCCTGCTCCAGAAGCTCCACCACGTCCCGATACCAATAGGGCGTGTCCAGCCCGTTGATCCGCACGCTCAGATATTTGGTGCCCCAGTCCACGTCATGTGTGGCCTGGATGATGTTCGCGCGGGCCTGGTCCTTGTCCGAGGGGGCAACCGAATCTTCCAGATCCAGGTTGATGACATCCGCGGCCGAAACCGCCATCTTCTCGAACAGCGCCGTGCGCGAACCGGGGCCGAAAAGCTGACAGCGATTGGGACGGGCGGGGGCAGGGGGTTGAAGACGAAAAGACATGCGGGCCTCGGATAAGGAAATTACGCCGTTTGCGCCGCCGTGGTTATATTGTTGCGCGCAGACGTGCAAGCGCATTTTTCTGCGCCTGCACTATTGCGCCTGACGCAGCGCGGCAACAGCCCGCAAGCCAGCGGTTGATTGACCGCGCCGGGAAGGCGGTCTATGCCCGGACCGTCCCGCTTTGAAAGATGCATGATGACCGACGCCCAGCCGAAACCCGTGAACCAGAAAATCCGTTTCTGGGTTGTGCGTCTTGCGTTTTTGGCCAGCTTGCCACTGATCTTCCTGTCACAATCGGCCTGGGCCGGAAGCGCGGTGATGCATCCACTGCTCAAGTCGCTGGGCGCATTGCTGATCGTGGCGGCCGTGCTCTATCGCGGCTGGGCGATCCTGTATATCGGCGGGCGCAAGAACCAGAGTGTCGTCCAGGACGGCCCCTATTCCATGAGCCGCCACCCGTTGTATTTTGGAACCACGTTGGGGGCCTTTGGGTTTGGTTTGCTGCTGGGGTCGATTGTCCTCGCGGTGCTGTTCGGTGCGCTGACCTTGATTATTTTTACGGCCACTTCGTCGGGCGAAGAACGGTTCCTGCGGGCCGAGTTCGGGGATGCCTATGACCGGTTCGCGGAGCGTGTGCCAAATCGCATCCTGCCGCGCGCCTCGGGGTTTCAGACCCCGCAAACCGTGACATTCAACGCCCGCATCCTTCGCACGAACTTTTCCGATGCGCTGGGCTTTCTGGCGTGTTTTCCGATTGCCGAGGCGCTGGAGGCGATGAAGCTGGCGGGGGTGCTGGGACGCTTCGCGATCTATTGACATAGTTGCGGATGATTGTTCTGCATATCTGACATTTAGCCGAAGATTCTTCGAATTGCATGGGCGGTTCGCGGCGCTATTTCAAGAAACTTCGCCGTGAATCCCTGTAATCTTGCGCGTCACCCCGCGCGCGAAGGATTCGGCCATGATCAAGACCCCGTATTTGCTGTTCCTGGGCGATGCGCCCGACCCGTTGTCGGCGAAGGTCGCGCAGGGGATCAAGGACTGGCGCCCCGAATATGCCGTCGGCCAGCTGCGCCTGGACGGGTGCAAGGCCGATGTCGGTGTCCCTGACATGACACTGGCCCAGGCCAAGGCTGCCGGCGTCAAGACGGTTGTGATCGGTGTCGCCAACCGTGGCGGCACGATCAGCCAGCGTTGGAAAAAGGTGCTGGTGCAGGCGCTCGAGGAGGGGTTCGACCTGGCCTCGGGGTTGCACAACCTGCTGCGCGACGAAGAGGATCTGGCCGCCGTTGCCCGCGCCACCGGCCGCACGCTGCATGACGTGCGCATCCCGTCGGTGCCATACCCGATAGCCAACGGCGAAAAGCGCCGGGGCAAGCGCATTCTGGCCGTGGGCACCGATTGCTCGATCGGCAAGATGTATACCGCCCTGTGCATGGAGCGCGAAATGCGCGCGCGCGGCATGAAAGCCACGTTCCGCGCCACCGGCCAGACGGGGATCTTGATAACCGGCGGCGGCGTGCCGCTGGACGCCGTGATCGCCGATTTCATGGCCGGGTCCATCGAATATCTGACCCCGGACAATGACGAGGACCATTGGGATCTGATCGAAGGGCAGGGCAGCCTGTTCCACGCCAGCTATTCCGGTGTCACCATGGCGCTGGTGCACGGGGGGCAGCCCGATGCGCTGATCCTGTGCCACGAACCGACGCGGACCCATATGCGCGGTCTGCCCTCCTATTCGCTGCCCAGCATCGAAGCCTTGCGCGACCTGGCACTGCAACTGGCCCATGTGGTCAACGCGGGCTGCAAGGCGGTGGGGATTTCGATCAACACCCAGAACATGACCGACGCGGATGCCCGGGCCTATCTGGCCGAAGTCGAAACGCGCGTGGGCCTGCCGGCGACAGATCCGTTCCGCTACGGCGCGGCCAAGCTGGTTGACGCGCTGGATACGGTCTGATCCGGCCAATCGATCAGGTCCAGAGCCGCGAGAAACGGCGCGGGCGCGGGGCAATCCGCGCCGGTTTCCTGATCCGCGCGCCGGCGCTAAACGCGAGCGAAGCGGCCGGTGCTATGGTGTTTCGTTGCGGTCGAACAGACGCTCCAGCACCGCCAGTCCTTCATCCACCTTGGCCCGGTCCTCGTCCGACAGGGGCGCCAGCAGTGCCTCGGTCGCGGCCTCCATTTCCGGGCGGATGCGGGCCAGGGCGCGCGTGCCCCTCAGCGTCAGCGAAGCATGAGCGATGCGCCGGTCCTTGCCGTCGGTCAGCCGGCGCACCCAGCCGCGCCGCTCCAGTTCCGCCAATGCCCGGCTGATCTTCGTCTTGTGCGCGGGAACCCGCTGGCACAGCGCGCTCGCGGTCAGCGATTGCGCCTCGGCCAGATTGACCAGAACCCGCCATTCGGCACGCGTCAACCCGTGACGCTTGCGATAGATGTCGCGCGTGTTTTCCGAGGTCAATTCCGCCAGAAGATTCAGCCTATACGGCAAATAACTGTTTAGAAACATAAGAATAACCACAAGCATTGATAGTTACATATACAACTAATAATCTGCGACACATGATTCGAACACCCCACTGACTTAAGAAAGCGATCCCCACATGAGCAAGTCCTTTGCGTCGGCCGGCGACATGGAAGAAAAGAACATCTCGTTCACGCAGGTCGGCGACGGGCTTTATGCGTTCACCGCCGAAGGGGACCCCAATTCGGGCGTCATCATCGGTGACGACTCGGTCATGGTGATCGAAGCCCAGGCCACGCCGCGCCTGGCGCGCAAGGTGGTCGAGTGCATCCGCAGCGTCACCGACAAGCCGATCAGCCATCTGGTGCTGACCCACTACCACGCGGTGCGCGTTCTGGGGGCCAGTGCCTATGGTGCGCCGGAAATCATCATGTCGGACAAGGCGCGCGCGATGGTTGTCGAGCGCGGGCAGGAAGACTGGGACAGCGAATTCGGCCGCTTTCCGCGCCTTTTCCAGGGGCATGAGGAAATTCCGGGCCTGACCTGGCCCACCACCACGTTCAGCGATTCGATGACCGTCTATCTGGGCAAGCGGCGCGTGGACATCCTGCATCTGGGCCGCGCCCATACCGCCGGCGACGCCGTGGTCTGGGTGCCGGATGCCGAGGTGATGTTTACCGGCGATATCGTGGAATACCACAGCGCCTGCTATTGCGGCGACGGGCATTTTTCGGATTGGGGCGACACGCTGGCCGCCATCGCCAGCTATGAACCCAAGGCCATAGCGCCCGGACGCGGTGACGCCATTCTTGGCGAGGAGATGGTCGAAACCGCCATCGCCAACACGTTTGATTTCGTCGACAGCACCTATCGTCCGGCGCAAAAGGTCGCAGCCCGTGGCGGCACTTTGAAAGAAGCCTGGGACGCCGTGCGCGCCGAATGCGACCCAAAATTCGCCGATTACGCGATCTACGAGCACTGCCTGCCGTTCAACGTGGCCCGCGCCTATGACGAAGCGCGCGGCATCGACACCCCCCGCATCTGGACCGCCGAACGCGACCAGAAAATGTGGGCTGATCTGCAAGGATGAACGCCATGACCATGCAAGACCGTTATCCGCTGGCCTACAAGACCTATCCCTACGCCCGATCAGCGGACCAGGATCAGCCGCAGCCCGCGCATCACCCTGTGATCGTGGTTGGCGGCGGGCCGATTGGCATGGCGCTGGCGCTGGATCTCGCGCTCAAGGGCACGAAAGTGCTGGTGCTGGACGATCACGAAGGCATCGGCATGGGCTCGCGCGCGATCTGTTT